>LFFM01000745.1_pt1 | contig 22904 bp, 20 predicted proteins | sample 643131 | NCBI WGS metagenome assembly LFFM01 (sample SAMN03777445, study PRJNA286221) | soda lake metagenome | biome: soda lake; feature: Kulunda steppe; material: water; isolation source: sample Tc-Br brine of Tanatar trona crystallizer | place: Russia: Kulunda steppe | collected 2011-07
CCACGTCAAGCTGTCTGAGACTCGTGTTGAAGCGGATGTAGGTGTAGACAGCGAGAAACCACTTTCGAGAGCAACTTCTGAGTGCTCAAAGACCGTGCCTGTTTGATCGTTGAACGTACGGTCGCAATTTTTACACCGGTATCGCTGGAACACTCGATAGCTGCCGTACCGAATCACGGATTCGGCACGGCAGCATGGGCAATAGACGCCGTCACGCCAGCGAACCTGTTGGAGCAGGTTCGCGGCCCGACGCTCCGAGACAAACTTTTTGATTGGGTACATCGTTTGTCGGGTGACACGAACGTGTCACCCTTGCCCGCTGTGACTTCCAGCTACTTCTGAGAACCGACCAACAATCCTCTACCCAAGAGCGTTTAGTATTTATCCCCAACAACATTACTACCTGTGCCGACATCTGTCGTATTAATATAGAAGATATCCAGGAGTAATACCATTTTCGTCGATTGGTATTGAAAGATCTGACCATTACTAACTTGGACCGTGTTCAAGTTGCGCTCAAAGTGATGTGTCTTCAGAACGAGCCGCTCCAAGTTGGATTGATATGAAGCTATTACACGAAACATCTATGACTTCATAAGCACGGTTATAATTTAGTGTGCTTATAGATAGAATATAATTTAACCAGCCAAGATATTGATCTCTGGGAACACCAGCAGAGTTGTTAATAAAACAAATAGACCAGCTAAATACGGAAGTGCATGGTATGCCAATGTCATGTAGTCAATGTCAGTTAAGCCGCTCATGATGTAGAGGTTTAATCCATAGGGCGGAGTAATGAACCCCATCGCATCGCTAAGAATGAAAATGATCCCCCAAGTGATTGGATCGATACCTAGTTCAAGCGCAACTGGTGTCAATAACGGTGCTGTTAACACAATGTTAGGAACTGATGCCAGAGCAGACCCGGTGATCATAAGAATCACAAGCATCGCGATAATTATTGCCCACCGTGATCCTAGTGCAAGAACTGCCTCAGAAATAACTTCTTGTAATCCAACGTAGGAGAGATTTTGCTGAATGAGGACTGCGAATACAATAACTGGTATTAGTGTTCCGAGTAAAATAAGCGATGTATAACCGCCTTGCACAATTTCTCGGTAGTCGGTGAGCCGTCCAGCCAAATATGCTGCAACTATGATGTACGCTAGCGCAACCACGGCAGCTTCTGATGGTGTAAAGACACCAGCAAATATGCCGCCTAACAGTAAAATAACCGTTCCAAGACCAATCTTCGCTTCCCAAGCTGTTTTTACAATATTAACTGGGTTAAAACGGTAGTCTGAAGCTTTTTGTCCGTATCCGTATCGACGGGAAATGATCGCGTTAATGCCAATAAGAATAGCTACCATCGCTAAACCAGGAATGATACCGGCGATAAACAACGCAGGCACTGAAAGTCCGAATGTAACACCATAAATAATAAGAAGAATACTTGGGGGGAGGACACTGCCAATTGTCCCTCCAGCCGCAATCGTTGCAGCGGCATGTGAATCTTTGTATCCTTCTTTTTCCATAGCCGGTTGCAGTGCTTGACCAACTGAAGCGGTCGTTGCTGCATTTGATCCCGTGATTGCTGAGAATACCCCTGATGTAGTAATCGCAGTATTACCTGTACTTCCCGGCAACCAACCGGCAATGGATCGAGAAAATTCAACAATCTCTGCGGACACATCTGTGCGATTAAATACATCGCCAACGAGCACAAAGAACGGGATCGCAATGTATGCGAACGTCTCTATTTCTGTATAAGAAGTAACTGCTATATTCTGATATGGGAACGCGGGAACCATCAAATGAAAGCCGATAACCCACACTCCAAAAACAAGCAAAAGCTGAACACCTGCTGCAAATAGTAATGCAGCAACAATAGTGACTAATAACATCCACAATTCCAAGGACATTGAGAGCTGTGCAGGCATCAAGCTCGTCATTGTGTCGAATAATAAACTAATCATTCTCTTGTACCAATTGTAGCGTCTGGTCGAATGTCTTTACCGAGTCGGTACCGACTGATCTTGAAGTAGATGTTTTGGACCACCCGTACCAATATTAGAGCCGCTGAGACCGGAATTGCGAGATAGACCCATTGTTCTTGAATAGGTGTTCCAACTAGGTAGCGACCCGAGGTAACATATTGTTGGAATTGGTCAATAGATTGAGTGAACAACACGCCAATAACCACGAGCCACAGTACCCACTCAATAATATACACGGCCATGTTTGAACGCTGAGACATTTTCCGCCTGAATAATGTGAATCGGAAGTGGGACTCATGTCTGACTGCCATTGAAGCAGTCAACCACGCTACCCACATAAATAATCCAATGGATATCTCAAACCCCCCTAGAAGTTGTGAACCAAATAGTGTACGTCGAATAATATCCGAGAGAATAATGAAGAAGATGACTGTCAACGCAGCCAGTGCGATTATACCTTCAAAATATCGTTCAGTGTACGTTGCTATCGAAACAAGTTTGTTTTTTGTTTGCGTTTTAGCTGTTTTTGTAGCCATATGGTGTGTTCCTATCCTCGGAGGTTTTATAATAATAACTATTCAATCCAATTATTGCGAAAAGCCTTTAGAGCAGTTGATTTGGTTTAGTAACGACTGCTTCTAGTATTTACTAATTTATGTCATATATGTAATCGTCCCACCAAGCATCCAACGTAAAGTCTTCAGGACTATCCGGTGCAGTGCTTTCACGAGCAGAATCATACATCATCTCCCAAATATCGTCCCGAGGAGTGTCGAGTTCCTCTACGAGTTCTTTTTCTGGTTCCCACATGTCTGGGTTTTCCATTGGATCGATAGGATCCTTCCACAACGCCATTTCATCTTCGTCGAGTACGTTTACTGTCACATCCTGTTCATCCCAACCCGAACCTTCTGTAGGTGGATCTGTTTGACCTGCTCGGTTTACAAGCACATCATCTGCCATCTGTACCATCTCTTCTGTATCGCTTCGAGTAATGTCCGCAATAATTTGCATATGGTCTTCGGGAATACTACTCAGCCAATCGGTATTCACCATTTGTACTTGCCAACCAGATTTAAAGTCGAGGTCGACGACTTGATCAACAACTTCGCCCATACCGAACCCGAGTGCGGTAGCCGACCAGGTTTCAAGTCCGTCGACCACACCAGTCTCCATACCTTGAATCGTGTCTCCCCAAGACACTTCTACGGGGTTTGCCCCCCAAGTATCCAGAACTTCCTGGGCGACACGTGATTCTGTTCGTCGAATTGATAGACCCTCGAGTTGTTCAGGTCTTCTGAGACGCTCTCCATCTAATTGCTCAGTTGCGTCTTCAGAGATCATGATCTGCCGCAAGTCCGGTACGTAATTAAAGAATGGCAAAACGTTGTATTTTTGAGCAAAGGGCACCCAGAAATTTTCCCACATTTCGGGTTGGTAAATAGCATGTGCATATGCTTCACGAGAGGGAAAGGTGTACGGGATCAGGAGTATTTGCAGTTCTGGGAAGAAGGCAGTCATATTCCCGAAGGATCCGTCCCCAGATTGAATGACATTTCCTTGTGCTTTACTACCGCCATCAGTCGAATCAGAGAGTTGGCCATCTGAAGCCAAGTTCATGATTACTTCTCCATCTGATTCTTCTTCAATCCGTTCAGGCATATCGTACACGGGCGAGGGATTTATACAATCTCTACACCCGAAGTCTTCGCTGTAGTACGTGCTGACGGTGAATTCAGTCGGTCCACCATCGCCTCCAGAACCTCCGCCTAAACATCCCGCTATGCTAGCACTGAGTATTCCGCCACCAATAGCTTGCAGCTGATTCCTTCTTGTGATTTGCTTAGACATCACATTGCAACAACTATACCCCAATGTTATGTATCTTTTGATTAGAGTAGAATTACCTGGTTAGTTATTGAGCTTAAGATGGAAATAGACTCTAATATTTTAATTTATGGAGCCTCAAATGCCACAATCAAACAATAGTTTGTGTCTATGTTTATCTCTGGTTACTAGCTTATTGTAATCTCTATTGTTAGATCAGCACGGGTTCACACTCACCGAGACACTGTTGTGAATCCTCCACCAACCCTTGGAACTGTCCAATCCGAACAGCAGCCAACGGGGCTTTTCAGCATCTGTGCCCTTGATTTGCATATGCCCCCACAGGAACGCCCACCAGTGTGATAATCAATCATGCTTTCCGAACAACGTTTCTACGCTCTTGGGTAGAGAATTATTGGTCAGTTCTCAACATTGGCTGGAAGTCATAGCGTACAAGGGTGACACGTTCGTGTCACCTGACAAACGATGTTCCCGATCATGACGTTTGTCTCGGAGCGTCGAGCCGCGAACCTACTGGCACAGGTTCGCTGGCATGGTGGCAGCTATCGAGTTCCAGTGATAGCGGTGGGAAAATTGCGACCGTACATTCAACGATCAGGCAGAAACGGTCTTTAACCACTCTGCGATTGGTCTCAATAATGGTTCCTCACAGTTAGCCTCTCTACGCGCAGGCGGGGAACAGAAACGAGAAGGACAAGCCAACCATGTTTATTCTCCCAGATTGTAGCACCGGTGGAGAGCACGTGATCTAAGCGAAAGCCGCCCATGAATCGACGATTAGAATCCTACTGGCAGACCGCCACCAGGGGTCGTTGATAGTCTATACCGACGGCTTTCGAGCGTACGAACTGCTGGATGAGGACGACGCATTCACTCGTGAATACGTCGTCCATGGTGACGGCGAGTACGTTGATGGAAATGTGCACGTGAATATGTGCGAGAGTTACGGATCGCTGTAGTCAGGAGTTCGGAATGTGCATCAACCATTGGTGATCAGTAATTTATATCACTGATACGCCGTCTGAATTGTATCTCGCTGGATTATGTGTACAGAAACAATCGAACGAACCGCTGGTTTCGAGGGCTAATAGGGCTGAAATGGCCACGCTGAGTAGAGATGTCTCTCACGAGTCGGCGTTCCGCCGGCGGAACGCCTACGTCACGGCCATCTCCTTGCGTATGATATTGAGAAACGTCCGGGCAGGCACGCGTGGTTTGAGACGTTGATCAACGTTGAGACTGATCTGTACTAGCAGATCTACAACCAGCCACATATTATACAGAACCACTGCAAAACCGAAGTAGAACACTCGAACCGCTGTATTCCGTGATGTGGTCCATGCGAGGAAATCTTTGATTGGTTTGTAACTGTTCTCAATTCCCCACCTGCGGGCATACCGCCTCACAAGTCGGCGGGTACGCCCGCGTGCTGCTTTCGTATCATCACTTGCCTGGATGTTTATCACGAATGTCACTATCTCATCTTCCTTCTTAGTCGAGGGAACCCCGACCGGGGTCGGGGTGACCGTCACAGAGTCGCCCTGGATTGTCTTCTCCATCTTGTGAGATTGCTTGACTGCTACATCGTGACTCATCTCGGTAATAAACCGATCAACGCGATCGTCGGACGACTTGCGAATCAAGTGAGAGAGACGTTCCCATTCGAGAGCGTCAATGACGCCGATGCTGTCGAATTCAGCATCGGCATACGCTGTCCCTACCGAGACATGGTTACTTGCTATCTCAATCAGTTGTTCGACGAGAACACTCCGAGGGATGTAGCCGCGGAGCGGCCGCATCCCGAGCGTGAGTTTAATCTCTTCACCGACAACCGAGATTGTCGCCATTTTGTAGCACCACGAGTAGGATTTACTTGGTGGTGCACCAGTGCTCATCTGAAACTCATCACGGTCGCCATAGTATGCGACGTAGGTGATATCGATCGCCACGTCGGCGTGGCAATCTATCGAGTAATACCGCTCAGCAGCCCACACAATCTCACCGATTGCGCCGTTGATCATCGACGCGATCTCCATCGCGTCGTGTTGTTTGATGTACTGTAAGTGCGTATCTCCAGTAGGGCCACCAGCATCACGGGTAGTTTCTTCGTTGAACATCTGGCTGCCTTGGTTGGCGGCGGTGCCGGTTAATCTGAGATAGCTCTGGAGATCAAGGAACGCAGTATCAGCGTACTTCGTTCCTTCATCTGGACGGCCCAGATCAATTGCAGGGAAGGCGATCTGACAAAGTGCGTTCTTCACATCTTTGGCTTTCTCGGAGATGTAGCGTTGTTTTGACCGGCTTGAGCAGTCACTTTTCTCGGTTGGTTTGAGCGCTCGCATTCCGAGCGGGTTGCCCATGTTGTGGGCAACCGCGAGGATCCGTTCTGCAGACCGTGTTATGAAGCGTTTAAGCTGATCAGAGAACCGATCACGCCATGCACGACCGAGTGTGGTTCGTCCCGGGGCAGTTTTGTCAGGAGCGAACTGATCAGGATTGAAACCGAGCGTGCTCGCACGCTCGGCGTCAGCAAGGAAGTCGTACAGCTCAACCGTTGTGAATCCCGCAAGTTCCTTGCAATAGAACGCACCATCGGCTGATAGTTGTACTCTGCGTCCCACTCGTCAGCAGCTTCGACAACAGGAGTCTTGCCAAACTCGAATTTGCTGACAGCAGTCAGAAAGTTGGTGTCTTTGTATATAAATTCGGCAGCTTGGCGTTAGAGTCGACTGAGGTTCGACTCGAACTCGGATGTCTGTTGTGACATCCTCTCAATGCTAGTGACCAACCCCAGTTAGCTACCTGTCTCGTGCACAGAATCTGTCGTTCCGAACTCCTGACTACGTGCGACCCTGGCTCTCTTATCATCGAGGTGTTCTCATGGACAAAATAACGCCGTATCTCAGAGCGTTTCAGCTTCGTCGTCACGTATATTGAAGACCGGGAAAAGAAGCTCTAAAAACGACCCTTGAATCAGTACTATTACTCACCGAAATCTGCGTCACAAGAGCGTACGGACTATATTAAACGCCGAGTTATCTGATTTAGGTTAGTGGCCAGCATGGCGTATGTCGTCACCAGACATAGTGTGATCAGAAAACAGTTTGATATCAGAGCTCACACGCCGTGGTGAGACATAACACAGTAAGACCGAGTGTTTGATTCAGGGCCAGAGACCACGCGTTTGTTTCGCCTTTCCGATTCGGTTTAGAGCGATGATGTATGCCGCCTCCCGCCAGCTTTTATCATCTTTTTCGTACTCGTCTCTCATTTCTTGCCATGCTGTGAGCATTTTCGACTCGAGTTCGTCGTTAACCCTCTCTTTTGACCATTTCCGGCGGTTAATATCTTGCAACCACTCGAAATAAGAAACCGTTACACCACCAGCATTCGCGAGGATATCTGGAATCACTGTCACCCCTTGTTCTCGAACGATCGCGTCTGCGTTAGTCGTTATCGGACCGTTCGCACCCTCGACAATAAGATCCGCCTCGATTTGGCCAGCATTCTCGTTTGTAATAACGTTACCGACGGCAGCCAAGATCAGTATATCAACGTCGAGTTCGAGAATCTCGTGATTGGTGATATTGTTCGGAGAATCGTAATTACTGACAGCATTGGTTTCCTCCTGGTGTGATGGTATCGAATGTGTATCCAATCCATTCATATCGTAAATACCACCGTTCGCATCGCTAACAGCTACAACGCTTGCACCCCAGTCATCGAGAAGTTGAGCAGCATTTGCACCAACACTCCCGAATCCCTGAACAGCTACTGTCTGGTCCTGAATGTCTTTATCATAATAATTAACGGCTTCACGGGTGACAATAGCGACGCTCCGACCCGGTGCGGCTTCACGGCCATAACTACCACCAATAACTGGAGGCTTACCGGTTACAACACCAGGAATTGTCTCGCCTTCTTGCATACTGTAGGCGTCCATGAACCAAGCCATTGTCTTTGCATTAGTTCCCATGTCAGGTGCAGGGATATCTTGGTTGGGACCGATATCATCGCGGATTTCCTCAGCAAAACGCCGAGTGAGCCGCTCAGTTTCTTTTTCGCTAAGTGTTTTTGGATCTACAGCTACACCCCCCTTTGCACCTCCGAAAGGGAGGTCCATGACTGCACACTTCCAAGTCATCCACATTGCTAATCCAGCACACTCTTCACCAGATATATCCGGATGATACCTAAGGCCTCCTTTATACGGACCACGAACATCATCGTGCTGGGCTCGATAGCCAGTAAAAACCTCGATACTACCATCGTCCCGCTCCAGTGGGATAGTTACCTCTACAACTCGAGTCGGGTGGTTGAGCCGCTCGACGACACCAGAGTTGATATCGATCTGTGAGGCAGCTTCATGTAGTTGATGACGTGCTGTTTCTATAGCAGATTCGTGTATGGGATTTGGGTCTGGATCGGTGGTATCGACTTGTTTCGAGGGCATTGTTGTGTCGATCGACTTTCAGCTATATTCTCAGGCTTGGTACGGGTTCGGATATTCGATTCGTATCTGCATTCGAGTGGGACGCATAGCACCAATCGAATTCAAACAATTAGGACATCGCCTCATCAGTAATTGCCAATGCATTATCAAGTATGGAAATAGCCTCGTCGATTTCTTCTTTAGTAATAGTGAGTGGTGGTGCAAGAACGACGCAGCTGAGACGTGTATATATGTATAGTCCATCTTTGAACGCCTTCTTCGCCATTTCATCTACCACGGTACTCTCCCTGTCAAACAGATTTTCTCGTGTCGCAAATGGACTGCGCTGATCTTCTTTTTGAGAGAGTTCAATGCCCTGCATCAATCCAATGCCACGAGTATCTCCGACGCTCGGATGGGCTTCTGCAAGTTCCTCAATTTTATTATTGAGGTACGGTCCCAGTTCCCGAGAGCGTTGAATAAGATTATCGTCCTGATATTTTTCGATAGCGGCTAATCCCGCAGCGCAGTTAAGTGGGTGACCCGCATACGAATGCCCGTGACAGAATAGATTCTCATCGAAGTGAGAGGCAATCTCATCAGAAACAATCGTTCCACCCAGAGGTGCATATCCACCCGACATACCCTTGGCTAACGTCATAATGTCTGGAGTTACGTCATACAGGTCAGCAGCGAACCACTCACCTGTCCGGCCGAAGCCAGTCATTACCTCGTCGAAGATGAGTAAGGCGCCATGATCGTGAACGATCTCTTTCAGGGCAGATAGATATCCTTCTGGCGGCATGATAACTCCATTCCCACCGACAATAGGCTCAACGATAACAGCGGCAACTGTTCCGTCCTCGAGTGTAAGCGCCTCGTCGATATAGGTGAGCGTCTCCATTGGGTCGATATCGGATCCGTACTCGTATGGGTCGGGAAGGCGAATCGCACCCGGCATGGACTCTGCGTAATGGCGTCGTGGGTCGCCAGTGATACTAAGCGCACCATGCGTCGCACCGTGATACGACCGATATCGAGAAGCTATTTTTTTCTTTCCAGTGTACCAACGAGCGATCTTTATTGCGGCTTCGTTTGCTCCAGCTCCACTCATCGAGAACATCGTCTTGGAAAGCCCATCTGGCGTCACTTCTGCCAGTTTCTCACCGAGCTTTGCACGCTTATCAGTCGTGAATTTTTTTGGAGAAACGAATGGGGTAGTTTTCAACTGCTCAGCGACAGCTTCTACGACAGAGTCTGCCGAATACCCAAAGTTCGCACAAACGAGCTGGCTAGAGAAATCAAGATATGTATTCCCATCTGCATCGGTGAATCGATGACCCGTCGCGTCAACAATCTCTATCGGCTCTGCATCGTTTTGATACGACCAGGTATTCATTACGTATGTCTTATCCAACTGCTCAATGTCTTCCGTTTCAGAACTTGCTGGCATGGAATACGTCTCTTTGTTAAAACCCAGATGTAATTAAACCTTCGATCAGAGAAAGAAGAAAATCATTTGACGCAGCTTAATGATAATTAATTTTTACTTCTGTAGCAGAGTTAGCTTGAAGATCAGATTGTCGAATTTGCTACCCACAACTTGTACCGTTATCTGATGAGTAGTTGAACCGAGACAGTCAAAAGGTTCGTCGACTCAGCGAGAGTATGGAGGTTATCAGCCGACTAGTCGGGCTGCTCGTACTGTTACTCGTTGGGACGGCGCTTCGACAGAGCGGCGCTCTCAACCGTGGCCGGACGTCGACACTTAATACGGTCGCCTATTACGGCGCGCTGCCCGCGCTCGTCTTTACAGCAACCTACGATCAAGACATCGTTGGGCTATTGACTCCCTCGCTGTTTCTTGGTGTAATTGGCGTGCTTGTGGTGACCGCAGGCCTTGCGTGGCTTATCAATGTCAATCGAGACGCTCCATCTCGATGGAGCGTTGCAATGGTCCAATCATATCACTCGAATTTGGGGTATCTCGGACTGCCTCTTGTCGCTGCGACGTTTGATGCCGAGGTAACAGCTATTGCTAGTGTCGTTCTCGGCATCGGTTCGTTCACACAGGTGATGATCACCGTGTTGTTATTAGTGACTATTACCAACGTTGAAACCAGACTCCGAGCCCAACTACTTGAACTCGCGCGCAATCCGGTGTTAATCGCATTACTGCTCGGTATCGCTGTCGGCTCAATTGGCGCGGATATCAACGCAAGCATCGTCGTCGGTCTCGACCTACTGGCAACACTCGCGTTGCCTCTCGCGCTGCTCTGTGTGGGCGCGAGCCTCCAGGTTGAGAGCCCGTCGATTGATCTAGGAGCGACTGGCTCCGTCGTCGGACTCAAATTGGTCGCCATGCCAGCGATTGCGTGGCTCACTTTTTCCGCACTTGCAGTTGATACATCGACGTTTCAAGCTGCAGTGGTCATGCTCGGTACGCCGACAGCCGTTTCTACATATGTATTTGCGGCCGAACTCGGTGGCGACAGCGAGTTTGCCTCGCTCAATGTATTTGTCTCGACGTTGGGATCAGTCGGAACGTTGTTTCTGTTGATCTCGATAGTTTCCTAACGACTCAGAAAATCTGTTAATCCTTCTTCACTGATGCCTATTACTGCTTCAGTTCATCTGCACGAGTGCAGACTTTTTCCCAGATTTCGTCTTCGACTGTGATTGTCTGAGCAACGGCCTCGCGTTCTATGGTTCGTTCTCCTGGCAGACGTACAGCATCGATACCAGTAGCTGTCTTCTCATTCTTGAGATCAGTGAGGAAATTGCTTGCCTGATCTACAAAGGCTTCGCCCCCCAGTGCAACGGGATCTATAACAATGAAGAAATCTCCTTTTGTACACTCGTTTTCGGTATGATATGTCCCTGTGACGTCCCTTCCCATGGCTGCACCGACCAATCCACCAGCAAGAATTTCGACAGCGATTGCCAGTCCAGATCCTTTTGGCCCACCAAACGGCAGAATAGTTCCTTCAAGTGCGGCTGCTGGATCATTCGTTGGCTCACCAGTAGAATCAAGTGCGACGCCCTCCGGAATCGTCTCACCTGCTTCTTTCTTTCGCAACAGCGTCCCGCGAGCAATACTAGACGTACTCATATCCAAGTTGAAAGGCGGATCAGTTGGAAGCCCAATCGCAATAGGATTCGTTCCGAGAATGGGGTTGGATCCACCGTATGGTGGCATTGCAGGCTCTGTGTTTGTCATTCCAATAGCAATGTATCCCTCGGATCGCGCTTTTTGTGTGTAGTAACCGAGCATACCTAGATGGGTGCTGTTCTGAACGCCGACAGCACCGATTCCATGTTGATCGGCTCTATCCGTTGCAATACCCATTGCTGTCGCCGCAACCGACGGTCCTGGTCTTGACCCTCCGTCGATAGTTACCGTTGCATTGGTTTCACGAACTGTTTCGATAGTCCCTTCAGGGTTAATACTACCGTGCTCGATTCCACGAACATAACGCGGTAATCGAAGCAACCCATGTGATCCTTTGCCGGACGCATCCGCAGTGACGAGAACCTCTGCAACCAGGGCCGCATCATCATCATGTAGACCACTCGCCTGAAATGCCTCGGCAGCTTTACGTTCCGCACGATCTCGATTGACTTCCATCAGATGTCGCCTCCTTTACCGAATTTGCCGTCCTCACGTGAGCTAATCCAACTAAATACGCTAAGATTATTTTTTGAGATCATTGTGATTTTGATATTCTTGACAAAATAATACTGTGCAGGCGATGTGTGAACAATCGAACGTTCATAACATATTCTGCTGGGTCATTGCATATAAATTATTGGTCTAAAGATATTCTCTCCAGTCTAGTACCGTCTTTTTTGTTTCATACAGCAAGACCCGTCGTTCTAGTATACTTTTATTCTGATTTAAATCGTCTCCGCTAGGTCCTATGGTCTTGGTTTACTCTCGGAACAGGGTTTGCATAGAGTCATACTTCGAGGACTGTCTATAGATCGTCGAAAACGTATTTGAACTCGTTTCAGTGACCAAGGGGTAGTACATCCATCGCTATTCGAAACTGTCATGGGTTGCCTTGACGCAACTTTCGGCGAGAATCGTAGTCGGATCGACGATCTGGGCGTCAGATCTAATACAAACAACGGAGAGTTCGGTACAGCCTGTGATTACTGCGTCAACGTTAGTAAACTCTGTTATAAGTTGGTTTACTTTCTCTCGTCCCTGTTCTTTGTTTCCCCGCTTGATCGCATAGATCGCATCCATCAAATGATCGATTCGCTGTGGATGGATTAATTCAATCGGAGAGCTCTTGAACTCGTCTCGGTACACACCCACATCCATTACCGTCGACGTTGCTAGGAGCCCTGCTTTATTCACGTTCGACTGTTCTAGCCGTTTGCGTACTTCAGCGATCATATTCACGACGTGAGCATCGACTTCGTTGGCGATATCGTCGTAATAATAGTGGGCGGTATTACACGGGATAGCAAGAACGTCAGCACCGAACTCCTCTAGCCTCGTCGCATTTTGTCGCAGTCTAGGTAGCGGACTTTGCCCATCACGCAGGATTCCGTCGTTCCGATCAGGAATGTTCGGGTCGTTGTACGCAATTGTCTCGACATGGTCTTGATCACGCTCGGCAGGCGTCGCAGCAATCACTTTATCGAGGAACTGTACAGTAGCCTCCGGTCCCATTCCACCAATCACACCGAGTAAAGGCTCCGGATTTCCTGTTTCATCGGACGATTTAGGCATATGAATTGATATCAACGCCTATTAATTAGCATTGTGGTCAGCCTCGCCGCAATCAATGCTGCTTAGATTGGTGATGTTACCATACGATATCTAACGACTCGTGTCCCAAATTCGATCAATACAAGTGAGTAGCTGAAAATCTTAGAGTATGGTATTCAATCACAAGAAATGGAACGACCCGTTCAAGATTGAGCATGCCTACGAACAGATCAAGCGTAGCATCCACGTGTTGGCTAACAATCCGACACTAGTCCACTACAGCCTCAAAGTAGATAATATTTTTTCGAGATGCATGTGTAAAAATGTCCAGCATGCGGTGTATGCCTCCTCGGAGACAGTCGAACTGTTGGGTGAGAAATCACTGGCGACTGAAGCCAGTAACACGTTCGTATGCGATCCTAGCATCAAACACGATACTCGAATTGAGGCAAAACAGATGAACCCGATTAACGCTTTCACGCCACGGATTGTTAACTACGGGAAAGTAAACCAATGAACGGGGAGTTTGAGTTCACGGCGGCACAGATCCGTCGACTCGCTGAGACCATCGGTTTGCAGTTAGATGATTCTAACGTGAGCGAATTTGTCGACCCGCTCTCTGCGATCGCGGCGTCGATGGAACCCATCGAACACCCGCCAGAACCGGACCATGGTACATCAGCTGTTGAATCTGTAACAAGATCTGACCCCTATAATGCCTACATTACGCAGTGCCGGGTGGATCCGTCAGAATCAGCTGCTGACGGCCCACTATATGGGTGCAAGGTTGCGTTAAAAGATAATATTGCGCTTGCAGGTGTCGAGCGGACCGCCGGGTCGTCAGTTCTCTCAGGACATGTTCCTGCCAAGAACGCCCCAGTAGTCGACCGACTCCTCGCCTCAGGTGCGACGATCATCGGTAAAACGAATATGGACGAGTTTGCCTTCGGTCCGACAGGCGAGACGAGCGCATTCGGCGCGACACTGAATCCTATTGACACAGATTACACGCCTGGGGGTTCCTCCAGCGGTAGCGCTGCAACTGTCGCCGCAGGAGACGCCGACCTCGCACTTGGTACGGATACCGGTGGAAGTGTACGGATCCCCGCGAGTTTTTGTGGTATTTATGGTTTCAAACCTACGCAGGGTCGTGTACCAATTGCGGGCATCGTCGAACTCGCAAGAAGTCTCGATACTGTCGGTGTGCTCGGACGGAATCTCCGACTGATCGAACGCGGTGACGCGGTGCTTTCGGGCGAAGATCCCAATGCAACCGTCGACACAGTTGATTCTTCGTCTTTAACAATTGGAATACCTGATGCGCTGTTCAACCGTGATAGTGATGTGGGAGCAGTTGTCAACGGTGCTCTTGAACGGCTTGCTGACACTGGTGCCGTCCTCAAATCTATTGAATTACCCACTCCTGAGCGAACGTCAGCGGTTTTTCGTGCCCTAACGATGAGCGAACTCTACCAATACGTCGCCACGGGCGGACGCTCGTATCGAATACCCCATTCGATCACCGGCGACGAAGGGCTAGCAAGTGCGCTTCAGGCGAACCTCCACCGGTTTTCTAATCCGCTTCGCCAGTATCTCCTCATGGGGGCTGCACTCGTCCACGAAGACGGAGGTCGGCGCTATACTAACGCCTGCGCCCATCGTGACGTTATCCGACAGAAAATCAAGGACGCGATGGAAGATGTTGATGTGATTGTATCGCCGACCACTCCAACGACCGCTTTCGAGTTCGGATCATTCTCCCGAGCCGAGTCTCGTCCGATAAATGGGAACACACATATATTCAACCTTTCAGGCAATCCGGCAGTAAGCCTCCCACATGGTGATGTGGATGGGTTACCAGTTGGACTTCAGCTCGTTGGCGAGTACAACACTGACCGGTGCCTGTTTGCCATCGCTGAGGGTGTGGAGGCAGCGCTCAACAACTGATATATCTTGAAACGGATTATTCAGACATATAGGGTTTTGCTCACTGACGTGTGTAACTGTTGTTGTGACAGCTTTCCTGCTTGCTCGCTACGTAGATTGACTGTTCAAATGTCAGTAGCGTATATTGAGACGAAGAACCCACATGGAAAGAGTGATGCTAAAGTCCTCCACTACGATCTATTGATGGTAACATCACAACTTGTGTAAGTGAGTTGTATATTTATTACTAAAGTTAATAATTTTATCGATGATGTCGGTATGTGTGATGCTCTCAAAGTAATATTTGATTATCAAATTACTGTATGGAATATCAGCATATTTGGATCATAGGAAGATATCCCACATTATGATAATATTGATTAGGACGAGATATTACAAATATATGTCTGTAATACTTTTATATATAAATGCATTTGTAAGCCCTGATACGATGAAGAGAGATCGACAGAAATGGCGTATGGCGTTTTGAATTGTTAGAACGACACGGAATAGTTAAGAAAATTTGATTGGTGAGCATATCGAGATTTAATACTGCTATTTCCAGAAATTCTAAGCAAGTATTGAAATAGTAAATGGTGAGCGCTCAAAAAATCAAGAGCCTAATCGACAAAAATTGCGCGAGAGTTTTTCTCAAATAGTGAGAATTTATATATGGCCATGTCAAATATTGGTATAACACATGGACGCAAGCAAAATAGACAAACAACTTATTCAATCAGTAGGAAAAGCATTTGACATCCTGGAAGCTCTTATAGAGTTAGATGGAGCTAGCGTGAGTACGCTAGCTGAATATCTTGAGATGCCGAAGAGTACAACATATCGTTATCTTGCAACGCTCGACAAACACGATGTCATTGTCAATAATTGTGGTGAATATCAACTGAGCCTCCAATTTTTGAACTACGGAGGTTACGTGAGACAACAGTATGACTATTCCGACATTATATGCGAGAAAACATTTGAATTAGCCAGCAGAACTGGTGAACGAAGCCAATTTTTTGTCGAGGAGCATGGGCAGGGTATTCATCTCTACACTGAAAGCGGAGAACACGGTATATCAGCAGATGTAAGAATCGGAAAGACCGTCCCGCTCCACGCGACATCAGCAGGAAAGGCGATACTCGCTTATTTGCCGAAAGAAGAGGTTGAAGAGATCCTTGACCAACATGGAATGCCAAAATATACCGAAAATACAATTACAGACAGAAGTATTCTATTTGAACAACTTTCCGAGGTTCGTGAGACAAAAATTGCATATAATCGCGAAGAGAGAGTGGAAGGGTTCTATGCAATCGGTAGTCCTATAATTTTCAACGAATGTGTCATTGGTGCGTTTAGTGTGGCTGGATCCAAACGTCGTATGGAAGGAAAACGAGCCGAAAAAGAGATTCCTAATATACTTCTGGAGCTCACTGAAGAAATAGAACTGAGGCTAGAATATGACCACTAAGAGAGTGGCGTAGGCAAGTGGATCAAATATTGGCTGTGGATATTCAGTTCTCCGAGCGGTTTATACCCAATCCCTTGTAATATTGCTGCGGTAGAAATATCCAATAAGACCCTGCCAAGTAGATTGTATATTTGATTAGATGGCATCCTATCTTAGAGGCCCCACATTTGTCAATACCATCTTCAGATTTTAGTACGATATGCTACATTATCTCACAGAAGATTTACAATAATGGTATTAGAACACAAATTATGGCGACAAAAAGCCTACAAGCAGCATTGATACTGTATAGATCCGGGACACTTACACTAGGCCAGGCTGCGGCCTATGCTGGCCAAACTAACGATGAATTCGCAAATATACTTTCCAAGTATAATATTAAAGTTATTAACCCTGAAAAATAGCGAAACACGCCAGGTCAGTACTGTATAGCGGTATAGCAAAGCCAACCACTTTAATGTGATATTCTTTGAAGAGATGGGCTTCTAGTTGGTGAGCCTAATTTAGCAGGTGGACAATCATTGCTCAAGTCACCAGCTCACCCTATTTCGTCCGCTTCCTTCACACTAAGGTTGGCATCCTCGGTTTGAGAACTCGCTCACAATAGTTTATTATTCCCATATTATTATAACTAGAATCGGCTACGTCAATCAGCAGATGACTAAACGCCAACTGAGTGTAGCTTCAACTCTGGACTTGTGAGTCCTCTATGACCTCAACTGGTTAGAGTTGGTGCAGTTTGATCCGGGCGTCGTCAGTGGTGAATTGCCAGTCTATAGGTCGGTTGATCGAATTTCGATTTTTGCCACGCAGCGACCTCCGTCCGGAGTGTCGCTGCGTGATGGATACGTCGATTCAGACACTGTCGTTTGAGGACGACGATCTCAATTTCAGCCATGTTCGGCCAACTTCCTCGCTTCGGAGTGTAGTGAAATTCGAACCGATCAAGGTAGGCTCGTGCCTCATCTGGCGGGAAAAACAGGTAGAACCCAGCTGGTTTGTGCGTATTGAGCTGATCCATCACTACCCGGATGCAGTCCGCATCCGGGTAGTGAACATCTGCGAGTTCGACCATCCGGTCAACCCACTCTTTGATCCGTCTTTTCTCAGTAATCTCGACGTTCACCCAGCCCGTCAACGGTTCAGTTGAGATGTGAAGTCGTGTTTTCCATTGCGTTTGTAGCGGTGATCAACACGAGCGACCGCTCCCGGTTCGGCCGGGAGCGGGTCGCGTTCGTGTCCACGTAGTGCCTTACTCGATTTATCAAAACAGATGACTGGACGGGCTTTGTCGTACGGTTCGTGATAGGTATCGAGAACATCTTCTATGAAGTAGACGAAGTCAGCATCCTGTTCGGGTGGAATCTCCCAGTAGCTGGAGAGATGAGGTTTCAGGGCGTTTTTAGACGCTGTCGGACGGTTTCGTGAGAGATCGACTCAAAGTCGATCTCGTCGAGAGTGACGAGTTCGTCGGCAAGAAGATGGAGTGTCCAGCGAGAGTGATCTTCTGGTGGTTCGCTGCAGGCGAGCCTGATAAGGTGAGCTTCGGCCTTTCCATCGAGTTTACGTTCGTATTTGCGGTCGGGCTTGCGGCGATGAATCGCCGCGAGCCCTCACTTGCAGTAGTTTTTGCGTGCGTTGTAGGGTGTGCCGATTGAACAGCCGAGTTGCTCACAGATTTCTGAATCTGTGAGCCCCTCGTCAGCTTTCAACAGAATGCGCGCACGTGTGATTTCTTCGGCTTTGCGTTCACCGGTTGAAATGAACCACTCAAGCGTCCTTCGTTCCTCATCAGAGAGATCGACAACGTGCTGTTTTCGCCCCATTCATAGATATAGGCACTCTGTGAGCATAACCTAGCGAGTCTAAGCCTGAAGCTACACTGAGTCGATTAATAAGTAAACAGTGTTCTTACTATCATTGTCAATGACAAGAGTCACAATTTCAAACGCTTTTATAGATTGGGAGCTTTTCGATTTGCGACTTGCGGTCATGGATGCTTCGTGTTATTCGTGACTAAGCTGACGTACTGATTACGAAAGACGTGATTCACGTTCCATTTTGAATTTGCTGCGAACACTGGCACCCGCCGCTGCGGAGCAGTTCTCCGATAGAGTAATCGGATCCACAGTGCGGACAAACTGTACGCACGTCGACAAGGACATCATAATCGTCGTGGTTAAGATGGTCAGCTGATTCCAGTGAAGATATCACAGATTCAGACACAGCTGTGACCCGTCCTTGGAGTTTCTCAATCGCTTGGACCTTTCCTTCGACAGGATTCGTTTCGTTTTCGGGGAGACTCGCCTCACGGTCTTTCTTGAGAAACGTATGGATTGCTTGATGTGATACGAAGTCGTTACTGAGGCCATCTGGATCGATACCTTCACGCTCTATACGTCGCTCGGCACGAGTTCTTTCGGATCCAGATCCATGTTTGAGTGCCTCATATGTCCCACTAATCTCAAAATTAATTGGAGGGATTCCCTCTTTCTTGAGGGCTGACTCAAGTACCGCTTGGTTGAATTCATCGGCAAGATCACGTAAACTCGTTCGTTCCTTATCCTCGCCAATCCAGGAGGCTTCCATCTGTGCACCCACCCCCTCCATATCGTGCTTCTCAATGACTCGTGCCACCTTGGTTCGTCGCCCATTGGACTCATTCGACATATCTGGTTGTATATGCCGAAGCATTACAAGCTTAATGGTGTAATCTTTGGATTGACTCGTGCCACCTTGGTTTGTCGACCATTGGACTCATTCGACGTATCTGGTTGTATATGCCGGAGCATTACAAGCTTAATGGTGTGATCTTTGGGCCCTTAGTGTTGGTTGAATTTCAACTGAGGAGTTTAGGTAATATTCTCGACGTAGCTGTAAGTATTTGGAAGACCATCAGCATCCTCTGGAAGCAACGCAGCGACAAGATATTCGGCTTGACTACGGAAGTAATCCACGACGCTATCGATACGCTTGGCGTCGATAGCCTCCAATGAGTCAAGGATAATGAACGGAACCACCTCATCTACATCATGGACGAGATAGCCAGCGAGGGCAAACACAAGTCCCGTTACTTCTCGCTCGCTTTCTGAAAGATGTTCGATCGTATCTTCGTATGTAGTCCCATCAATTGCAGTACGAACAATATGTAGATCAAACAGTGTACGAGTCACCTTTCGCCGTCCTTCGCGAACCTCTGTCTCGCGTCGCTCGATCCATACCCGCTCAAGATTATCATACTCAAGAAGATTCAGTATAGTCTCCATGTGTTCGTTGAACGACTCAACTGCATCTTTCTCGATCCGCTCGACTCGAGTCCGAAGTTTGGTTAGCCGATCCGAGAGTTCTTCACGATCTTGCTTGAGAGATTCTCGCTCTTCGATCTCAACTTCTCGTTCTTCGATATCTGCGTCAATATCTTCGAGTTCCTCTTCGAGCCTCTCGACACGGAGTTCGATACCGTTCGCCTCGCGATGTAACTCAAGTACCTCATCGTGATCTTCCAGTTCGATCGACTCAGTTTCGGCTTCGAGCTCCTCAACTTCTGATTCCTTCTGCTCAATTGCATTCTCGAGATTATCAATTCGTTCCCGTGTGGATTCGATTTCTGAATCAACCTCTGACAGTCGCCGTTCAGAACGTTCTCGTTCACGCTTTTTTTGTTTCAACTCAGACTGGCGGTCGTTTAATTCGGATATCTTCGTACGGATCTCGTTTCGCTCATCAAGCTTCATCGACTTGAGTTCACGAAGTTGGTTGAGCGTGGTCTCAATCCGTTCGGTATCAACTTCAGACCCACAAGTCCAACAAACGGTTTCGTTGCCAGCTGTTAGTGCCGCTGTGGGATCGCTAGAAGTCGTGTCATTGTCTATAGCATCATCAATGCTGAGACTGTTGCCGTCGAGCGTCTCTTTGTTGAAGCTAATTACACTTCCAAGCTGACTAACAGTGTCGGCTAATGAATTGTTTCGCTGGCGTAACTCATCGAGGCGTCCCGTAATCCGGTTCAGATTTTCTTCAGATACATCGTATTCAGCACATGTTTCTCTGAGATTTTCGCGCTCAGTTTTTAGTTCTGATAACGACGAGCGTTCAGTTTCGAGGTCGAACTTTAGATCTTCCAACTCAGATCGTGCGTCACGAACCCGTTGGAACGCATCTTCGATTTCCTGCTTCCGACTATGACTTTCTTCAAAACCAGCATCGAATTCATCGAGTTGCTTTCGGACGGACTGCAGTTCCTCACGTGCCGTTTCGAGTTCTTCTTGCTTCTTTCGACGGTCAGCTTCCAGTCCAGGGAGTTCTCGTTCGAGTTCGTCAAGCCGCTTTATTTTTGTCTTGAGGTCGTCACGCTTCTGCTTGCACGCTTCTATCTCTGCCTCGATACCGTCCGTGTCGATTGGCCGCATTATAATCTCTCGAAGATTGTCACCACGAGTGACTGCTCGGCGTGCCTCGTTGCTCTCAAGTAAAAACGCGAATAGGTCCGCCAGTTCCGGGTCATCCAGATATGGATTTCCATCGTATACAACTGTTCCGTTTCGGCGGGTGAGCGTTCTTTTGTAAGTCTCATCACCAAACTCAAGAGTGACAGATCCCTCGTCTGCATCACCCTTCAGTGAAGCCCGGTTGCTTCCGAGTCCAGCCATTAAAGCCTGTAAAAATGAGGTACGGTTCGTCGCGTTGCGCCCCGCTAAAATAGAGACACCCGGCCGAAAGGAAATCTCAGCCTCATTGATCCCACCGATATTTTGGACACTAACTCGAACGATGGATTCTGAAAGTTGATTTTTCACCATGGATAAACAGTAGTTAATCAGCGGTTTAAAATTTGTCCTAATAAAAACAAAACGGTCTAATTAATTTTATTTGAAAAACAAGCACCTTATAGGCCGATTTGTTTATTATTTCGTCAAAAATACCCATCATCATTGTATAGAAGGCACTGTCTAGTTAGTCACCTCCTCAGCTGGCGTTCGATCATCTAGCGATTGATGCGGTCGCTGGTGGTTATAGTAATGTACGAACTGTAAACACCAGCGGGGAGCGCTTGACCGACTGCCCACCCACGAATTATGGAAGCGGTCGATCCTCATTTTGAGTGTTTGAAACCATTTTTCGACTAGGTTTCGGTCAGTATAATCACGCCGACCGCTGAGACTTAATCGATCAAGGGCAGTCTGATAGCCGAAGCCATCGACGAGAAACACGGCCTCGGAGAGGTCGTGTTTCTCGGAGAGCCCATGCAGAAACGCAGCAGCTGGATCGGTCCCGTGAGATCCAAACAGATCGACACCCAAAATCAACTTGGTGTCGAGGTCTATTGCAGCATACAACCAAGACCACTCGCCATTGATTTTGATAGCGGTCTCGTCTACTGCGACCCGCTTCGGCTTCGCCTCAGGCGGGTCGGGAACGCTGTCAGCTACTCGATGTACCCACTGAAAGATCGCCTGATGAGAGCGTTGAACGCCGAATGGCCGAAGAATTTCTTGTGTTTCCCTGAGCGAACAACCGTCCGCTCTCGCTTCCAACATTCAAGATTTGCCGTGTCTAACGACTCTCTGAGCAGTTCTGGGGATAGCATCAACAACTCAAACCACGAACTGCTCACTTCTCAAACTGGCTTAACTAGACAGTGCCCGGTTGAGACTCTTGCATAACTCAGCGAAACACGTTCACTCCAAAGCAGTTAATATCCCCGCTCAACGGTACTCTGGCAAGATTTAGCGTCCGTACGAACGATAAAAATAGTGGTTCACAGATGTTTTAGATATGCTCTGAGTTGGTGGAGCAATGACTGGACGGGAAAGAGATTGTCTGCCACCTTAGTGAGGACGATCTGAATGGCTTGCTCACGTAAACTGATGACGAGGAGGTAAGCAAGCGGCTCATTTTTGTCAAACTGCTCTACAAAGGGGCAACAAGTGGCTTGTTTCGGGCCTGTTTTGTATAATTTGTCTGTTCACTACGTCTCAGTCTTGATCAGTTAGGAATGCTCCGAATCAAAAACGTCTCGTCGGTAGGGCAGGCCTCCAAATTACCACTCCAACTCATTTCATCTGTTGAATGATTCAGCCATTCAGTTTGGTATGAATGTGTTGTAAGGGTATCAAAAACCTCCATTATACTGGCGTCAAATCCGCCTATCAAATGAGGATGCATCTCTATGAAAAGAACTGGCTGTACAACTTCCAAAGTCCGATTCATACCCTGTAACACATCGTACTCAGCCCCTTCAACATCAATTTTTATAACGTCTGCATCCGGATTCGTTCTGGCATAATTGTCCATTGATATCGTTTCCGGCCCTGATTCCGAAGACACACGGACGTTGTTTATATTCACCTGGGATTGTTGCTGGTTTTTTGAAAGTATATAATGGGTAAAGTCCATTCGTTCTAGTTTAGTGGCGATCAAAAGCAAACTCACCTGATTCAACCTGTTTGCATAGCCGATCCCTGTGGGGATTTGGATTTTGCGACGCCCACAGCAACAACTCATCCA
>LFFM01000747.1_pt1 | contig 22879 bp, 15 predicted proteins | sample 643131 | NCBI WGS metagenome assembly LFFM01 (sample SAMN03777445, study PRJNA286221) | soda lake metagenome | biome: soda lake; feature: Kulunda steppe; material: water; isolation source: sample Tc-Br brine of Tanatar trona crystallizer | place: Russia: Kulunda steppe | collected 2011-07
AGCCCGCGACGAAGATCCCGGCTGCACCGACTGCACCTCCTCCGTCGGCGACACCACCTCATCCAACCCGTCACACGCATCACCCGACCCACTCGACCCGTCCGACTCATCACTCATACGCCACCCCAAACTTCACCATCCACACCACTCACACGCGCCTGCAACACCGCCACAAACTCTTGGCGAACCGACTCCCGCCACACATCATCCTTCCACGCCATCCCCGACGTCGCATCCTGCGCACGATTAAACACCCGCCGAACCTCCGCATCCGAATACAACGGATTCACCACACGCGCATCAACTATCCCCGCCCCGAAATTCCGCGCCCCACCCAACTGTAACTCAAACTCATCACTGTGCGCGTCCAGATAATCGACCGCCTCAACGAGCAACCCAACGTACTCCGGTTTCAACTCCCGTAGCGACAATTTCCACGTCCCCACGAGGTTCCCGACGACGTCCCGCGACGCCATCCGCAGCGGTTGCCCGTCATCCTCCGCGTTCCGCGACCGCACCTGCGTGTTCAGTTGACGGTAATGCGCTTCCGCCTCACCTTGGAGCACGTCCACTTGTCGGCGGATCGGCGAAAACCCGATCGGCGTCCGAACAAGGCGACCCGCACGGTCGTTGAACCCGCCGAACAAATCATACAACATGCAGCCGGCGTCGTCATCCACGCACGACCCTTTCTCGTGATAGCCGGCGTCAAGGTCGCGCTCGTACACGTCCTCCAACATGTACTCCGCGTTCGCTTCACCCGGATGGCACGCCGACCCGCCCGCCGCCTGGACCACGCGCTCGCAGCCATGTCGTAGCCATCCCGACAGTGGGAACGGCGACACCATCCCCCCAATCTGATTCTGCGGGTCGTCTGCTTCGTACCGGTCAGCCGACGCGTGGTGTCTGTCCGTGACGATCCCATCGCCCGGCGCGAGCAACGGGATTTCAAGCCCCACGTACACATCCGGGAGCGTGAGTTCCTCCACGTCATCCGGGAGCGAGAACTCGCAATCGAGGTATTCAGTATTGAACGCCGGCACCATCACCGCTCACCCCCATCAGCCCGAGTATGCTCACGGACAGCCGACAGTAACGGCGTCGGACCGTCACGGTGCTCAGCATCGTCAGTGCTCCTAGTATCGGTATCGCGTGACGCACCTCTCACCGTAGATACCGAGCTCGACGACGCCACACTCACCACCACCGGCGACGGTTCAATCAGCACCAACCACGACGACTGCGACGACACATCCGAACACAGCCCAATCCGGCCAGTAACAACGAGTTCGTGAACACCACGCGTAAACACCGACGGGTGCTCATGCACATCCGCCCCGCACATCACGTACCCAATCTCAAAAATGGGGTCACCAGCCGCCCGGAAGGCATACGCCGTCACCCCATCGCCTTCCCGCAGCTCACACCCGCACACCTGACACATCGCGGCCCCTTCCCCGAGCGCATAAACTTTCGTATTTTTTATAACTTCAATTAAGTCACTAACAGTACCTTCATGCTGCTTGGATTTCTTGTGTTCCATGGGCTTGTCTGGTCAACAGGAAGCCCAGCCTGCGTGCCTCAACACGCAGGCATTCTGTGATAGAATGCCAGCCGGCTGGACTTCCCTTGCCAATGCATTATACTGCATTGGTTAAGTAAGTTTCCATTGCAGTAACCTGCATTGGGGGAGAGAAATTAAGAGTCTTGTTCAACCACGTAGAGAAGAGCAGTAATGCCGAAGAATCGAGATGATAAAACAGGAGAATATACAGAGACATATCCACTTGAAGAATTTATTTCAGCTTTGGAATCTCTTGGAGGAGCCGGTGGCACTCAAGAAGTTGCTGATAAAATAGGATGTGCGTACCGCACTGCTCATGCCAAACTATCGGAACTCGAAGAAGAAAACGAGGTCACGTCTCGCAAAGTCGGAAATGCTAAATTGTGGAAATTGCCGGAATAGTCAGTATCGATTCTACATACAGATATGAGCGCGGATATGTGACCCAGACATTATCAAAACCACTCCCATTAGCTACAGATCAATCGCCCATTGAGTGGAAGTTCTGTGAAAAGCAATTTTATTAACAACGGTTACTCTGCTATTCTGTCGTTGTGGTATTTGAGAAAGGCAGCATTGATCTGATGGTCATCATGTATCGTCAGCTGAGTACCTGAGATGTGGTCGTCGTAGGCGTGATTCACGGTGTGTGTGTCTGGATTGACGGTGAGCATTCCGTTATCGAAGTCGGCGTGGTGGTTGGGGCAGAGGACCAGCATGTTCTCGGGGATGTCTGGGCCGTTGTGCGGGTCGCCAAGGGGTTTGATGTGGTGAACCTCGGAGTACCCGGTGTCGATAGCGCTCTGTAATCGGTGCCCGCAGATTTGGCAGGTGTGGTCGTACTGTGATTTCAGCTTATTGACGAGGGTCTGGTCACGGAGGATTCGGTCTTGGACTGTCGTGGTTCGCTCTGGGTCACCGGTGCTGAGGGTGTCCGGGACTGCGTTACTCGCATCCTCCTCTGCTTGTGTAGGTGATTTCGGAGTGGTGCCGAATAGTGCGTGTTCGAGTGTTCTCTCGTCGCTGCGAAGGTTTTCAAGGCGCTCTGGTTTGACGCGGAGGAAGCCTTGGACGCGTGGGGTTCCGTTGTAGCCGAGTGCGTCCCAGATGCGCGTGATTCCTGGTGCCCAGTCGCGGTACTCCTCAACGGTGAAAATGAAGCGGCTGCCCGAATTGTTCCAAAGCCATGAGCCAACATCTGGGTCCTCGAGCGTTCGCCCAACGATGCCGCTGGCGAAGAAGTCGCCGTCGCGGTAGAATAATACGCGGTCGCGGGGCCGCATCTCGTTGAAGTACTGTTTTGTTTGTGGGCCCGCTGTCGCGCCCCAAATCCGGGTTGGGAGCAGTGACGGGATCGATTCTGGAATAGCACCCATATCTGAGGGAGTGACGGGTGTGTCGACCGTGTTTCTGAAGCGCTCGATCCAGTCGTCGCTAACGGGAATAAGGAATAGGTTCGGTCGTTCAACTTGCCATTGCCCGTGTACGTCGTGAGGGGTGATGCGGGTGTTGTCTTTTCGTCCGAGTTGTTGTTGGACGCGGCGTACGGCGTGTTTCCACTCGGGTTGATCGGCTCCGTTAGCGCAGACGTCGTCGCACCGCAAGTCGTCGTCACACAGATCGGGGTACGTGGCCTGCACTGCTGGGTAGATGTCGTCGCTTGTGGATTGGACACCCGGCGGGACGCAAGCGAATTCCGTAGCAGTTAATGTGGTTTGAAGATCGCTGATATCATCGCGCATCGAGTAATTAGAATGAGAGCTCGTGGTAAAAATCACGAGGCTACACGAATCCTTGGGTGTTGAGTGTTAGGATACACTCGTTCGGCTACTCAAACTATTCTTGTTGATATCGCCGGGCGTAGAATTATATCAAGCATTGTGGTTGGTTACGTATGTATCTCTATACGCCTGATGAGATCGATAAGAAGCGTGCGCATCACCAGGCGGTCATTCAGGGTGCTGATGAGGTTGATGTGAAGCGAATCGGGAATCTTGGTGAGTTTGCGTTCGAGCAGTTTTGTCGTGAGTATTTGCCGGTTGAGTTGTGGGCGTGGGAGAATGAGGAGGCGATTCGGCGGTGTAACCCGGAGAGTTTCTCGGGGCATGATTTCGAGGTGTTTGGGTATACGGTTGACGTGAAGACCTCGCGGGATGTGTCTGCGTTTCGTCCGGCGACGTTGTTGGCGAATGATGATGCGGACGATATTATCGTGATGGTGTGGCATCGAGATAATGAAGATGGGCTAATCCTGCTCGGCTGGGAGCGGACAGAAACGCTGCAGTCGAAGGTAACGTCACAGGAGACGTATTCAGGAGAGGAACCAGCAAAGTTGTCTCACTTGGCAGCTCGACCGATGAACGAATTGCATGAGCTCGGGCCGAATACGGCGCATATGAATCAGAAGCCGCAGAATCCGTATGCGCCGGGTGATCGGGTGGTGAAAGCTAGTGATGATGATGCATCGGTAGCAGTTGTGGTGGAGGTGCTGCCGCCGGAGAAGGACGTGAGTTTGTATGGCCAGTCGATGGAGGGGGAGGCGGTGCGGGTTGCGTTTCCGAATATGCTTGATGAGGGGCCGGGTGATTGGCGGACGATTCACCCGGCGAAGCTCGCATCGTACTGCGCTGATCAGGACATCAAACTGTACACGTACAAGCACACCAACCTTGCGTACGCTGAGAATCCGTACGTGGTCGGCGATTACGTGTTCAAAACCGAGTACGACGATCCTGACACGGCCGTCGTTGTGGCCGTTGCTGACGACGCCGATGTTGAACGGAATGTAGATGTCGTGTTCCGGAAACACATCGACACGAGTGAGAGAGACTCTGAGTATATCCCACCAAGTGAACTCCCAACCCTGACCAGTGAGCTGAAACAGTACTCGTACGCTCACGACGCACTCAGCTTTGCTGACGAGACGTCGTAAGAGTCAGCAGTTCGATGGACAGCCCTCTATCAAAGAGTTCAGATTTCGCTGTCGGTGCCTTCATTCACGATCTCAATTTGTGTCGGGGATGAAAAATGATCCCGAACAAATAGTAGGGATTGGCGAGGTGAAGTATTTAAATTGGTTACAGGGTACACACAATATAGAACCATGGAACGATGGGAAGTTCTAAACCCACGTCATTATGAAGGACAAATGAATGACTGAGGAAGATCTCACAGCTATCGATCTCTTCTGCGGCGCCGGAGGTCTCTCTCAGGGGCTCCACGACGCCGGTTTTGACGTTCTTTGGGGACTCGATCACGAGGTAAAAACAAAGCCCACCTACGATGCGAACCACAGATGCGAAATGGCGGTTGGGGACATCCGTGAGGAAGAACCACCGGACTTAGATCTTGCTGAGGGGGAGCTGGATCTCGTTGCCGGTGGCCCTCCGTGCCCGACATTCTCTCTTGTTGGTCGAAGCAAAATAAATTCGATTGAGGGCCGCGATAATCAGAGTGATGAGCGACATCTGCTCTACGAGGATTTTCTTCGATTTGTCGACCATTACCAACCTAGCGCGTTTCTGATGGAAAACGTCGAAGGCATGCTCTCGGCAGAAAATGAGGACGGCAAACCCGTCGTTGACACCATCGAGGAGCAGATGCGTGGCGAACGGCCAGTCGCCGATTTGGATCTCAATCTGAACTACGATGTTCAGGTTCAGTTACTAGATGCCGCAGACTACGGCGTCCCTCAGCACCGGAAACGGCTATTCTTTATCGGGAATCGAATTGGTTCTGAGAACCCAGATATGGACGAGTGGCAGACCCACCGGCGTCCAAAGAACGAAGCGGAGAAAAAAATAAAGTATCGGAGAAACCCATCCGAGCCGTCGGGAGAGGATCAGTCCACACTCGACGAGTCTGTCGAAAAGGGCGGTGTGGAGGAGTTCCCGACATTTCGAAAAAACAGGGACACCAGAGATCCGTGGAATACCGTTGCTGACGCCATTCTTGACCTCCCACCTGTCTCTCCAAGCGGTGACACACCACCCACCAAAGCTGAGGAGCATGAAATCGGGCCCGTGTCTGAGTATCAGTATTGGGCGAGAAATCTCAGAGAAGATCAGGACTGGGAGGAGCAGGATCTATACAACCACGAATGCCGTGGCCACAACATGCGGGATCTAACGCTATATAAACTCCTCGGCGAAGGCACGTCATACATCATCGGAGATATTCCGGAGGAGCACCAGCCGTACCGGACTGACATCTTCCGAGACAAGTTCAAAAAGCAGAATCCGAAAGAACCCGCTAGCACGATTGTGGCCCACATCTACAAGGACGGCCACATGTTTATCCACCCGAACGAAGCACGTTCAATCACTGTCCGAGAGGTTGCTCGACTGCAGTCGTTCAAAGACACATTCGAATTTCCGGTCCCACGTACCCATGCCTTCAAACAGGTGGGGAATGCTGTCCCACCGCTACTCGCGCAGGCGGTTGGCACAGCTATTCGGACGGAAATATTTGATCGTCCTCTGCAAGAGCAAGAGGCGGAAAAAACAGGGTAACTCTGAGCGTTATTTGATGCTGCTTGATATCTGTTCAATGTGATGAATAAATCGTTGCATTGGGTAGGCCGTTCCGGACGTTTCTCCATCGACAGTGGGCCCACACCCGAAGTCAAACAGGTCGGCAATATCTTTTGACCTGACGTCGTCGTAGAAGGCGACTGGCGTAAATCCCAGCTAGATATCGCGATCGAATTTCCCGGAAAACGTATATCTGTATCTCGGAGGATCAGGGTCGGAACAGAAGTGGGGTAGCAATCTCAACCAGTAGTTTCTGCATTCCGCTCCGGGGCATTCATTCTCGAAAACTCATCAAGAATGAAATTATGAAGATGGGTTCCCTATCAGGGTACCAAACAGCTAAGGGGAGGCGCAAAATCTTCTCAGACAACCAATGGTTCAGATGCCGGGCCGGGATCTTGGTCGTACTAGAGATCTGGAGGATATTTCGTCACGGATTGTGTCGCAGATTCGGGATCGGGCTACGGGTGGTCACCACGCTCCCGGAGATATCCACACCGGAAGCGCTCCGAAGAACACGTTCTTTTCGGGGTGTCTCTCCCCAGGAACAGAGGAACTGGAATTCGAGGACGATGACATCTACTCGCGGGTGTCTCCCAGTGCCCTTCATATGTTGATTCGTGTTGCGCCAAATGAGGGCGGTGCTAGCTTCACCGTCTCCCCTTCTTTTTCAGTTTATGCCCGGGTACACCCGCCAATGGATGCGGATGTCGAAACCACCGACAGCGGATACTACCGGAAATACAACGTTGATCCTGACCCAGTCGCGGTACATACGTCCCCAGCGACAGAAAATAAAGAAACTATTTCTAAAGATTTAGAATCTGCGCACGAGGACATCAGACAGGCTCTGGAGTCGGCTCTGAACTCGACACTGGAGGAGATGCAGTCCGACCCATTTCGGTACCGGCCAGCTGAAAAGCAAACGGTCAAGAACGCACTTACCAATGACCGGTTCGACAGCGAAGCAGAGTACCGAAGCTTCGTTGAGGGGCTAAACGGAGAGGCTGTCTACCCAGATATCAACTCGCAAGTGGCTTTTGATCTCCGTGGAATCGACGACGGAGACCTCCAGCTCCGAGTAAGCCTTGAAAATCGATCCAGTGAGCCTGAGCGAAGTCAGCTGGACGATATTGACAACGGTATGTATGAGACCCGGCTTGAACTCCACTCCGAGGATGGTTCCCAGTTCGATTCTATTGACTTCACTCGTCTGCCAGAAGACTATCGGTACAACCGGAAGATCCCGGGGTATGGGGTAAACTGCTCGGTTGAGCAGCTCTCCGGGTCTGATAGCCTCGTAACGAACTGTATGCCCACGCATGAGCAGAAGCGCTACATCCACAAGGAACCCGACAATGAGACAGCCCAACCAATATTCGAACGGCTGGCTGATGATCCACTACCGGTCCTCCGGGCGCTGCGTGATGAGATGAAAGAATACGATGCGGGCACTTGGCAGGACCGGATCGATGAACTCCGGGAATCGGGTGGTGATCTCGAGACGGCACAGAAGAATCGAGAAGCCTTCCGCGAAGAGATCGAACGATTCGATGACGGAATAGATCTGCTTGTCGAACACGACAGTGCCAGACGGTCGTTCCGACTGATGAACCAGACCTTCGATCGCAAAGTCCGCCGTGAGGACGGAAGTCGAGAATATGATTCTTGGCGACTGTTCCAGATCGTCTACATTGTCGCCAATCTTCGAGATATCGTTGCACGTACCGATGAGACCGTCGACAGTGACACTCAAGACGAGGTCAGTCTGATCTGGTTCCCGACCGGTGGGGGCAAAACCGAGGCCTATCTCGGACTTATGATCTTCAACATGCTGTTCGATCGCCTCCGGGGGAAAGACTTCGGGGTGACGTCGATGATGCGGTACCCGCTCCGATTGCTGAGCCTGCAGCAGTTCCAGCGCATTACGGAATTGATGATGTATGCCGATGAGGTCCGTCGGGAAGAGTCACTGGGTGGCGATCCGTTTTCCGTCGGATATCTGACTGGCGGGACTGAAAACAAAATGCGGGACGTCATCAAAGATGAGTTCGGCAAGAATTCGGTTAGCTATAACAATCAGGAGGGCAACCAGCAAAAGGTTCAGCAACTGGCTCATCGCTGGCACAATGACGAGCTCCACACCGTCGAGCAAGAGGAGTTCCGGGTACTGAACCGCTGTCCGAAGTGTGATGGCCAAGTCAGTCTTGAAGTCGATGCCGATCAGGTCCTAGTCAATCACGTCTGTACCAACGATGACTGTGCATGGGACCGCCTGCCTGTCTTTGTTGTCGATAATGAGATTTATCGGAAACTGCCCAGTCTGATCATCGGCACCCAAGACAAGCTCGCAGCACTGGGGTATGAACGGAAGTTCCGACTGCTATTGGGCCACGCCAGCGAGGAATGTCCGACGCACGGCTATACTGACGGTACTGCTTGTACTGAGAAGTATTTCTGCACCGAGAGTGAGCACTCCCACACTGAACTGGATCCCGTCGATCCGGTACCTGGTCTTCAAATCCAAGACGAGCTCCACCTGATTAAAGAAGAGCTGGGGACCTTCGAGAGCCACTACTGGGGGGCGATGAACAAAATCATTGAGTGGAGTGGGAACACTCCCTCGAATCTCATCGCGGCGACGGCGACGATTGAGGAGTTCGAAAATCAAATCAAGCACCTCTACAAGAAGGACGGCTCGCTGTTTCCGGCGCCCGGACCAGACTATCGTGAATCGTTCTACGCCGGAGAGGACCCTGAAGAGATACAGCGGCACTTCATTGGGCTCACACCGTGGAACCGGTCACATATCAACAGCATTATCAGCGTCATTCGTTCCCACCAAGAGGCAATCCAAGATCTGGAGCGAAAGGCGGATGAGCTCGTTGCCGACGGCGAGTACCGGACGCTTGACTCCGGCGATGAAGTGCGGGATATGCTCCGGTACTATGATACAGCGGTCAATTACGTCATTAGCAAGAAGGAGGGCGACCGGATTAACCAGTCCGTCAATACCCAGATCAACCCCGACTTGAATGCGGCTGGCTATGAGCCACTGGAGCAGCTCAGTCTAACCGGTGACAGTAGCTTTCAGGCTGTCTCAAGTATGCTCGATCGGTTTGAGGGGCTGGCTGATGACCCATCGATACGTGATGAGACAGAGGACCTGATCATTGCAACCAGCACGATTAGCCACGGCGTGGACCTCGATGTGCTGAACTTCATGCTGTTCTTCGGGATGCCCAGGCGGACGGCTGAATACATTCAGTCTAGCAGTCGTGTCGGCCGGAAGTACCCGGGTATCGTCATCGACTGTTTCCACCCGATCAGAGAGCGGGATCGAAGCCACTTCCATTACTTTGACAAGTATCACGAATACCAAGATCGCCTCGTCGAACCTGTTCCGGTCAATCGCCGGGCGAAGTTCAGTATCCAGCGGACTCTCCCAGGCATGTTTATGGCGCTGATCTTACAGCGTTACTACGGTGAGATCGACGCTGAATACGGGTCCCCGTACATGACAAAGAACGTAGCCAAGGCTCATTCGAATGGTTTCCTGACCCAGCAAAAACTCATGGATGACCTTGACGAGATCTACGACGATTGGAACGGCAAAAACGTGTTCCAAGATGAAATTCGCCATCGTGTCGAAACCTACCTGACCGCAGTCGACAAGCAACAGAAAAAGTTCGTGAGCGACAGTCTTCCGGATGGAAATCGGCCGATGTGGAGCCTCCGGGACGTGGATGTCCCGGTAGACATCTTCACCAGTCGGGAGGAAGGGAAGATCGTTGACACGCTTAACGCGGGCCGGGGTGATGACTCATGAAGCGCGGACTGAATCAGGTCCTGTTCCAGTATATGCCTGGCAAGACTTTCGACAATCCGGAACACCAGACCATCGAGGAAGTCGCCCAGATCGGCGGAGAGGATATCAGCGACGAGATCAACGACGAACACCTAAAACGACGGGTCTTCGCTGCAATCAGTGAATGGGAGGGTGGCAGTCGAGAGTACCTCTCACGATCGCTTGGGAACTATTCGATCATCCAGCCAGAAGACGTGATCAGTGAGGTCTTCCCGCTGGTACTGCGGTGCGATGACTGCTATGCCGTTGAGAACTATGAGCGTATTCGTGATTCGCTGAAACACGGCTCGGTCAACTGTTCGAACTGTGGTGGCTCAAGTCTTCACCAGCTTCATCACGTCCTGATATGTGGGGAGTGTTCTGGGATCGAGTCTATCTCAGTCCCCGGCTGCGACGATCACGACTGGGACTATGTCAAACTCGATGATAGCGCCGAGAGCTATCGGAACTTCCGCTGGCGATGTGGGAAGTGCGAGGAAGAAGGTCGAGATGCAACAATCAGCACCGGGTTGCACAGCAAATGTAACACCTGTGGGAGTAGTCTCCGACCGACTGTTCATCGGGCCTCACAGGCCTACAGGACTCATCATCTCAAACAGGTCGACATCAACTTCGAGTACGGGCTTGTAGACGATGAAGAAGAGACTCGGGAGATCTCTGATATCGCACTCGGTGCAGCGTATGGAATTTACGATCACCCCGAAAACGAGATCTCGTTCTATCGCGATAAACAAGAGAGCGGGGCCGACCAGATTGAGGAACTGCTCGGCGGTGATATCGTCAATGATGAGCAAAAAGAGCAAATCCGTGAGCAGTTCGGTGACGATCTCAAGGCTAGCGGTGAGCTAACTCAGATTCTGAATGAGCTCGATGAGGTCCGCGAGACCGATCGGAATATCTCCAGAAACCACTTCAACTACCTTCGAACGCTCGAGGAGATCGAAACGGAAACATTGGACGAACTGGATTCGAACGTTGGTGGCCCCGGCGAATCACCTGTGGACGTCCTACAGGAGTACGGGATTAGTGATCTTCGTTTGACTAGTGAGTTCCCCATTCTGACCGCAGTCTATGGATACCATCGAACCTTCGATGATCCGGAAGAAGACCAGTATCCGACGCTCCGAGCATTCCCGTACGCACAGGGGAGTGATACGATTCCCATCTACGCCACCAGTTCCGACACAGAGGCTGTTTTCCTTACTCTCGACCATCGTCGGGTCGGCGAATGGCTCGTGGCAAACGACCTGCTTCCAGTCGATACTGCGGATCTCAGTGATCAGGAAATTCGAGCCTTCATCCACGCAGAAATGGACGAAATGCGTCCCTACATTGATGCTGATGAGATGAGCGAAGTATCCCGGTACGTCCATGGGTTGTTGCATACGTTGAGTCATCGGCTTATCGAGGAGGCAGCGATGCTGTCTGGAATTGAGGAGACGAGTCTAGCCGAGTTCATGTTCCCCGAGGCTCTCTCAGTGGCTATCTACTCTAACCAAACCCACTCATTCACGATTGGTGGTCTCTATACGCTTGTTGAGCGCTCGCTCGAAGAATGGTTTGACTCCGTCCAGCAGGAGTCGGAACACTGCATCTATGACCCTGTCTGCAGCGAACAGGGAGCAACCTGTCACGCCTGTACCCACATCAGCGAGATAGGCTGTCAACATTTCAATCAGAATCTGAGCCGCGGCTTCCTCTTTGGGCGAACCAATCGGGATACACCCATGGCTGGCTACTGGGATGATATCTGATGGAGCTTGCAGACCTCCTCACCCTCGAGCAAACCCTGCGCGATCAAGAGACTACAACTGAGACTCTCCTCGGATACTGTCTCTATCTCGAGAGCCGGGGGATAACTCACTGGGAGCGACAACTTCAGCAGGAGTTTGAGATGAATCCGGAAGCAGCACAGGAAGTGATTGGGTGGTTCGAGTATTTCGATATTGCAGTCCGCGATGGGGACGGCCGAGTGACCCTCAACACACAGGCCGCCAGAGAACTACATACCCGGGTCGAGTGGCTCTTCGGAGAGCACGACCTAGATCGGTTAGATCAAGCAACGATCGATAATCCAGACCAGATCAATCCAATCCTGAATGTTCCAGATGGGACAGATTTTGATATCGATTCAACAATTATCGGGTCTCTCGTGGACCTGTTGGCCAGTGCTAGCCGGTCAGCAGTTGTGCTGAACCCATTCTATACACAGGTTGGGTTTGATCTGCTACAGGAAGCACTGCTGGCAGTGCCAAAGCGTGGTGGAACGCTCACACTTGTTACGCGGGACATTTGCCAGGGAACCGGTGAGAACCGCAATTACGTCCGCCAGCTCATCAAGAGTCTTCGGTCGATTGATACAGAGTATCAATTGAATATCTACGAATTCAACAGCGAGCAGCATGATGCTGCTACATTTCACGCGAAGGCGATCATTGTAGACCGCGAGCGGGCGTATCTCGGCAGTGCAAATATGACGGAGGGGAGTCTCCGCAATGCCGTCGAACTGGGGGCGGTGCTCAGTGGCGAATCAATACCTGGGCTTGCAAATACTATCGATAAGATGCTGACCTCTGACCTATTTGTTCCAGTCGAACTGGATACGATTCAGCAGGAAGAGCCCAGCTAACAGGAACTTCTTATGATACTCTCGTGGGGTACGAAGTTAATATTCTTGAGCGTCTGTAGCAAGGTTTGCTAACCCCGATCAGGGTGAACAGACATTCTGGTCGAATTCAGCGATTCAACGCTCCTAAAGAACATCCTATCAAGTCAATTGATCGATATTTTGATCTCCAGTAGATCGTGTTCTCGCAATCCCAGAAGCGTCTCGAGAAGATCATCCCCATATAAATCTCCAAGCTCTGCCTCGATTATTTCCAGAGTTAGCTTCGGGGAGTTTGCGGAGAGTGCCAACATATCCTCGAGTAGCTGAGCCTGTCCCCCCGGAAGTTCCTTACGGGCTTGCTTCCGAGATTCCTCAAGAATCGCTGCGGTGGTCTCGGATAGTTCGAGTAGCCGATCGACACTACTCTCCCCAACGGTGTTAGTATAGAGGTCTGTCAGGTCAGTCTCTGAATCGATATCGAACTTCTGAGCGAGCCTTCGGACAGTTTTCACCTTCTCAGTCAACCGGTTTTGAAGCTTTTCCCGGCCCTCAATCGCATCATCGAGGTGGTCTTCGAATCTGTCCTCCAGTTCTTCGATTTCCTGTACGGAGTTTGCTTTTAGAACGTCTTCTTGCTGGATTTCAGAAGCCTCCTCAAGAGCTGTACGTACCTCCTCCCGAGGTGCTTTTAATTCCTCTATCGCGGGCTCACGCTCCGACTGGAACTCACTGAAATCCTTCCTTTGGATCTCACTGAGGGTTTCTAGACCTTCCCATAGTTGCTTGATCGCAGTTAGGTAGCGGGAGAGTGTGGGATCTCCCTGCCGTACATCCTCGAGTAGGATCAGTAACTTCGATTCGTCATAGGATACGTCATCGGATATCCGCCGATATTCAGCTTCGACCTTTGCCCACACCTCGTCGATATTCGAGAGTGCCCTTTCAATCCGCTCCGATCGAGTGCTGACAAGAACTGCAATCTTGTTTAGATTCTGTCCGTCTTCGAGATCAGTTTGAATCTCCTCAATTAGGGTGGTCCATATTTTTTCGTTCAGTTCCTTACCCACATCGAGTTCGTATGAAAGTTCCCAGTCGCCGTACCAGTCCTTCTCAAGTTTCTGCAGCGAATCCCTGATTTCGCCAAGGTCCGACGGTGCGTCGGTCGCAACCAGTTCGGCCCGAAGCGACTCATCAACCTGCCCCTGAAGCGGACCAAGATCTCCCCGCAATGCGTCATGAGCGCTTTTGGCCTCAGTAACAGCGGTATTACTAGCTTCAATGTCGGTGATAATGACCTCTCTGAGTCCCCGCTTTTCGTCACTGGAGAGGGGTTCAAGCCCAGTAGAGACGATCCAAGCATCTATCTCATCGACGACTGCTTCGGCCTTCGGATTGTGGAGAACTTCCTCAATATCGTCCTGAATATCCTGTACCGCAGTAGAGAAACCATCCAGATCATAGCTTCCGTTCTGCAGAGTCTGTAGATTTGGCTGAACAACGTCGACGTAGATATCTCTGATTTGCTCAATCTGGGCGTCGTCGAGGTCTGATTCCGAGCCAAGTGTCTCCTCAAGTTCCGCCTGTAGTCCCTCAATATCATCCTCTAGCCCGGAATGGCGACCGACAAGAGAGTTGTAATCTTTTGCCTGTGAAAATTCGTTCAGATCAGATAGTGGATCAGTCATTGTTCCACCATGAGGGCATCAATCTCAGACAGGGTTTCCTTGACGTTGTCTCGTTTCTTATCGATCTGTTCCAGCTTACCGACGGTTTCGTTCAGCTGATTAATTGGGTTCGTGAACTGGTCTAGTCGCTCTCGACAGCCGTCAATTTCCTCCTCCCACTCCTCGATCTTCTCATCCGGGGATATATTCTCGTCAGTAAAATCGATCACTGGAAGGCCATGTTTGAGTTGCGCCAGTTCCTCCTCCCATGCACTTTCCAAGTTTGTGATCATCTGGTCTCGGTCTGGGGGGTTCACTTCAACTGATGTCGCTTCCAGACGGTCGTAGCTTCGTTCTAGTCGTGTTACCGCTTGTTCGCATTGGGACTCAAGCGCACTGATATCGTTCAGTAACTCATCGAGTTGTGTTCTATAGCTAGCGAGGTCCTGACGATGCTCACCAAGCCTCGTTTCGAGCGTTGTGAACGCACTCGTCCTATTGGAGCGATCAAACCCGAAAATGAATCGGAGGATCACTGAGTTTGTATCATCAACCAGATTGATGATTTCTTCATAGGGATCCACTTCGTCAGGATCTACAATAATCTTGGTCTCGTCGAACTCGTCGTCCTGTGCTTCAAGCGAAGTCAATTCCCCACGGAGTTGGGAGATCTCTACTTCGAGATCATCCTTTTGTGACTGATACACCTCCCGAACACGGTCGGTATTGTTCTGGATCAGCCGTGTACCATTGATCGTTCTCAAAAGACGCTTCGCAATCTTAGTTGCATTACCTTGGAACTGACTGGTGATTAATCGCTCAATTCGCTGCTCGATTCCGTAGAACGATTCGATCGGGGTGTCAGAGTCGCTATCCGCCTCGGCCTCTTCGGACTCTGTTGGGGACCCGACGGTGATTTCCTCCGTTTCGTTCAACAGACTCAGCAGTCTGGATGTTGCCCCGTTTTCATGGAGATTGCGTGCAGTGCGAAATTCGGAATTGAACTGCTTCTTGTTTAGCAGGTACGAGATTTCAATGATACGGCTGTATCCTGAAACCCCACTACTACCGCCAGAAAGATTGTCTCCATCATCAATTTTCTCTTCTCGGATATATCTAAGCAGGCTTCGAACGCCATTTTCATCTTCCGTGGAGGCAGCGGCCAGCAGTAGGAAATCAATAATCGTTGTCTCCGTGACAACGTCTTTCTCTAGTCGCTGATTCATTTCTCGTGCCTTTTGCGAATCTGGGTCGACAGGGAATAGTGACTCCAGAGTTTCCTCGAATCGCTCGCTTTGCTCCTGTAGAGCGTTCTCGATATTCTCGATGAGTCGCGGCAAGTAGTAGTCGATCTTCCGCTCGTCTTCATCCGCGATGTAATCTCCCTTGAGCGTGCTCTGGAGTGATTGATCCTTGTCCGTTTCAAGAAGTGCGTAGAGGAGACTGGTCGTAAATGTGTTGAGCCGCCGCTCGTCGATGCTAATGACACTGAGCTGGCCAATATCCCGGCTTTTTCGAGCCACTGCCCCCGTGCTTTCAATAGCATCAATAGCTTCGTCACGATGCTCAGAAGCGTCCTCTCCAAACAGCACAATCATGAATTGCTGATCTGGAGTCAGACCCGTTGCTGAAACCGTATCATCAAGAAATGGATTGAGAAACTCTTGGAGATAGTGACTCTCAGCCGGAACCGGATATACATGCTCACTCATCGTGGGTCCTCCATCATGATTTCGCCAAGTTCAGACAATCGTGCTTCCGGAGTAGATATTGAATTCAAAATCCCCACCAGCTCAGAGAATTGCTCGGATTCAGTTTTCGCAGTGCCAGCAAATGTCAGTCGGGGATTCGTAATCAGGCTCGGGAATATTGCAACCAGTGAACCGAATGCTGGGCCAATATACCCGTTCTCAGTCAGGTCATTGTCGGAATGACTGCTGAACAACTCAATGAACTCATCAAAGTCGCGAGAGAGCGAGGACTCATCCGCATTGTCAATAAACTGTGCAAGTTCATACAGAAAGTCGATTGTCTCCTGATGCTCTTCGCCTGCCTCCTCCAGAGCAAGGTCATGGACACGTTCTGCCAGTGGCCCAAGCATTCGATCTTTACAGATCTCTCCCTGCTGGAAGGTTGCTGAAACCGCATCACCAAACACGATCTGGTCAGTAGAATTGCCGATTGAACGGAGGAACCGATTCACATATCGTCGAATCACTTGGTCAGAGACATCATATTCGTCGTAGCTCTCCCGTGACTGGACTCCATCAAGGAACGCCTCGGTAACGGCCTCGATGTCCACCAGCTCCTCGGCGAGCATCACAGGTGCTCTCAGGCGGTCCAGTCGGGAAACCAAGTCCGCTTCTTCGAGTGATTCAAGCGAAGTCGGGGTTGGACTGAAAATCGTATAGGCAGTAAAGTCACGTTCTTCTTGACCGATATCCCCACAGAATTCCTCAAGGTCCTCCATGGAGAGCATACTGACTCTCGACATGGTCGTTCCGGGTATCTCACCTAGCGTGTCGTATGCCCCATTGATCCCACCAGAATGATAGCTATGGGCTTCCTGTGCCGTCTCGAGCCAGCCAGGTCGCCCTCGGGACATCCACCAAATAAAGTTTCGCTGATCAAGTGGCAGCGTTTCCCCGAAGATTTCGTCGATATTGTCGGTCTTGATGATCGGCAGAGTAAGCGTCTCAACTCGACGATATTCTGCCTCACCGATCTCGTGGACACTGGCATAGCCGAAGCCACCGATCAGATAGAAATTCGACTTTCCTGTCTGGATTTTATCTACCGTATCGCGGAGTGGTCCTGTCGTTGATCGGATCATTTCCTCGAGTCTAGCATAACTCTCCTCCATCTCGTCGACGATGAGCGTCACTTTATCGGACTGACTGGTAACTTCGGCTAGATGGTCAACAGACATGCCGAGAAGGTCAGCATATTCCTCTACGTCAGTCACCCGGCCTGCATCGAGCAACAGGAGATCATCGCTCAGTTTCTTACCAGAGGAGATCACATCATGTACCCTCGCCAGTTCTCGCGTAACGATTTCTTCAACCTCAGAATGGAACTGCTCTTGTGAGATACTCTCAGTTTCCTCCGGATAACCGATCGCTGGTTCGACGAGGTCAAGCAACTCACCCATTGAAAGAAACAGCGCTGGCTGACCCACTTCCGCGTAAGAATACTTGTACAGGTGGGTCAAAAGCTGTGTTTTCCCTGCACCGATTGCACCAACGACATACGATGCGTTGGAGCCGCCATCAGCGAATCCCGCAATATTAGACTCCCCCCGTGTACGCCGGTCTTTGTGGCTGTCGGTCAAATCCTCCCATTCAGTTTCGAGCGTGGGAGTACGTTGAACTCCATTCCCGGACATCTAGGACTATCGATGGATCCGTGGTACCTAAAGGGTTTGTTACTAATCGATATGATGTGTCCGAATTCACGCCCGATGAGAAAGAACACAAAATGACCCATCTCAGTCCGGAATCTATTTGCATATCCCTATCAACAATTAACGAGACAACCAGCACTCTTGGACCACTGATTGAGTGACAGGAATATTTGATCTGCATTCACCTATCGGAGGCCCGGCAATCGTGGCTCACAGACTCAATCTACCATGGGCTCGGACACTGATTCACGAATTGAACAGCTGCTGAGCAATTACCAGGATCTCGATCCTGACCGTCGATGGAATATCATCGATGAGCTTGATAGATACAGTTCCCACCAAGCAGACGGTCTCGTCCCCTACCTCGAGCCACTGACCGAGTTACTCGAGTGGGAGTCTGGTGGGAATGTTGTTCAGTTGGCCAGTTTAATCGAAAGCTGTCTTTCAGAGCATACAGCGTCGATCGAGACTGAGACACTGAAGTCCTTGACAGAGCTGACCCGGTCGAATGATGAGACTAGCCAGCGGGTCGGACTCGAAGCACTCAAACTTCTCTATCGTCGCGATCCCAACGCTATCGACGGTGAGTTCACGATTGCTGAGATCGAGGGGTGGCTCGAAGGTGATCCGGAGGATCGCGCACTTGGCTATCGCATACTTGGAGCAACACTAGCAGAAGGAGCCATCCCACGGCTGGCCAGTGGATTTCAGTCGGAAGTTGGTCCAGCAATGGATGCTGTTAGGGAGGCTCTGGAAGATATCGGAGCGATTTCCACGACACTGCTTGTGGAACAGAATTCACCGGAGGGAGCGGAAAACCTCAAGCAGCTCGCCGATCATGTTCCAGAGATCGCCGTCGAGCATCAGACGGCGTTACGACAGGGGCTACAAGCGGACGAAGAAATGGTGGCGAAAAGTTGTGCGACTGCACTGATCAAACTCGGATATTCGGAATACTGTGAACAGCTAGATGCCCAAGCGTTCCTCAACGTACTGGATGATCTTGACCATATTCATGCAGGCCGGGCTGCTGGCGTGGTCATCGGAGGACAGTCAGAAATTGATCAGAATATCGTATCAACAATCTTGGATCAAATTGAGCGCCTTACAGAGGATACTCGCCAGCGGGTCTATCTTGTTGCCCTCCTCAAGATTACAGAGCGATCGTCAGAGCTGGTCGCCCAGTATACTGAGCGACTTCGGGAATTTGATCCATACCTTTCCGGGCAGGCACGGATAGACTATCTGGACCTACTTGGGGCAGTTATCTCCGATGTCGATAATCCCGGAACCATTGCTCCATTATTAGTCAGGGAACTCGAGAGTTCCAACACAGAGCATGTGAAAAGCGCATGTAAGGGGCTTGCCAAGACGAATATCTATCCACGCCCACAAGCCGTTAATCGGGCCCGTCTGAGTACTCGAAAATCTATCAGTAGCGTGGCGCACAAAATCTATCAGCGCAGCGAGTCACCTGAATTCGTAGTCGCTGATCATCTCGCGGCAAGTGAGGAGGACAGCACAATTGGGAAACTCAAATCTGCACTCCACTATCAGACCGAACCAGGCAGATGGGACCCAATTTCGCTGCCACCGTCAGAGCGTCAACGACTGGCCACAGTCCAGACACAGTACCAAGATAATTCTGGTGGGTACCTGTTTCTCCCCCACGATGTCCCAGAAATGGGAATACTACCGGCCGTTGAACTAGCTCTCTCCGGGATACAAAACGATGAGCCATCAGATATCCTTATTTACACACCGGGAACGGGAAGCCAATGGGGAACGTACGGTAACATCAAATCAGTCTTCCAAAAATTTGGTCTGACCGAAGACCAAGGTATTACAACGGCAGCACTCCCGCTCAATGAAGTAGTTTCTATTTGTCGAGTTGTTGACGGAAAGATAACCGAATGGACAGAAACCGATTCTCCCACGCGAGTAATCTTGACTCGGTCTTTCGAGAATATCCCGTCTATCGATCCAGATGCAATCGTCTGTAATTTCCTCGGCCGTCGCCCTGCAGGGTTCGAATCGGAAGTGGACGCCGTTTGGGAAGATCTAACTTCGGTTCCGGTCTTTAGCCTCTATTCCTTCTCCGCAAAAATCGAAGCTCCCGGAACTTGGCCAGAATACGGATACCCGGAGAGTGTTCCCGAGACATCTTCTCACCTGTTGTCCGGTGCGCCCTACACATCTCCACCAATTGAGTCTGCGCCATCAGATCAACATACTCCCGGCGATACTGTCACCACCCAGCTGAACCGTCTCGATGAAGAGCGACCCTTTACTGTCGAACAACTGGGCACAGGGGAAATCGCTGATCGCCTCCAGATGATGCATTATCTCGCTCTCGAGATGGATACAGATGAAACCGAACATGTAGCTAGGGCCTTCAAACAACAGACTCGGTTTGTCCAGAGTCTCCCCGTGCCCCTAGACACGTGGGATGAATGGATCCGCGAAGAATCCACTGCGGTCGGTCCGTACTCAGTTGACACCTCCCACCAGCGGATCGATAATATAGATACTCTTAGAGAAGATCCGCCAACCGCTACCGTCCCCGGAACAGTCTATGAGTATCTCACCCACCTGCAAGAGCTGTTCGAGATTCTTCGGCAGCAGAACCCGATCTATCATCGCCTACTTAAGAAAATTGAGAGCTGCATCGAGTCAGAAAAGCAACTTGCAGTACTGTTCAGGAAACGCTCCTCACAACAGGCATTCAGTTATGCACTCCAGGAGAACCGGGGGCTGAGCGTAGAGGACCTGAACGAACAGGGGATCCATATTCTTAGGCCAGATGGCCTCCGGCAGCTGAATGGTGTTGACGACCTTATCATGACGCATCCACTGCCCCCCTCCAAGACGCAGTTCTATCTCTCTCCGCTATACGATACGATGCACTTGATCAGCTACGAGCAAGAAACGGACGAGTATGTGAGAGAGAGCATCGAATCGCGTCTGGACACACTCCGATCCAGACAGGAAGTACTGGAGGATATTGACTGGCCCGCAGAGCCCACAATTGACGCTATTGCACAGACCACTGCAGACTTCAAGTCTGACCGAGAGATTGAGAAAGACATCCAGGGACCGGATACGGACAGAGAGAGGGCAATCACAGAAATGTGGGCGCAGTTCGAGCCTGGGGGTGAGTCTGAACAAGCGGTGACAGACACCATGCCCGACATCGATGCTGTGGGAGCGGATAGCTGGACGGTGCAAGTCATGACCGAGCAAGGGGTTGAGCTACTGAAGACCTCCGATCAATCAGTCCTCATCGAGCGAACGCAGGGGTCTATGTCGGGAAGTCAGTATATCTGGGCCCCGATAGAGGACCTGCAGCCAGATGATGACTTCATCCTAGTTCCTGATCAGGTGCGCGACCGACTGTTCAGACAGGCTCTGGAGAGCGTGTATGGCGACGAACTGGAGGGAACGGATTTACTCGACGGACTGAAGATGTGGTGGGAAACACTTCGAGAAATCGCCAGTGAATACACTGATCCCAGCATAGTCTATACACTACTTGAGCAAAATGGAATAGAGAAATCTGAAGATGCCGTGACAGACTGGTTTGATGCTGTCAGGGCTGCTAGTAAACCGCTTGATCTCCCGATGAATCCGGACCTTCGAATTGGTCCAGACCGTGCCGACGATATCAGGGTGATTGGTGAAACGTTTGACTACCCCGATCTGGTGGAGAATGCAGCTTCAATCGAACGCGCAATGGAACTCTCTCGCAGAAAGAACCGTTCGAAAGGCAAGGAAGTTAATGACTGGATCGTCTCCCGGATTCAGGATGCTGATTCGGAATTCAGCGAAGAAGTCACAGCTTATACGGTCAGCACGATCAGCCATCTCGGCAAGCAACGCTGAGTCCTCTTTCCAGTGCTACTAGTTGCCTTCTGGCACCACCACGTATAGGATCGACCCCACCCTTTCAGCCTTCTATTCTATTCCCAGCTGGACGATCGGCTGAGATCTGTTACGACCACTGGGTCTGACTCAAGGGGCATTGAGACGGCGTCCACGATCAACGACCTCTCTAGGTGCTCGCCGGCACCGCCGGCGACGGGCTCGACTCAGCCTACCACCTCGTCCCTGTGGACGATCACATCGTCACGGAAGCCACGGTCAGTATCGATCGATCTGTCCACCATCTGTGCGTCCTTGGACGCCGCTTTCGTCTATTTCTGAGAGGTATGTGGGCGGGAATTCGCAGTTGTCGTACCAGATGCTGTCTTTGTCTATTTCTGCGAGGTTGTATGCTTTCCAGTCGGGGAGGATGTGCTGGTCGTCCCAGAGTTCGTCAGCATACTCGTCAGCTGCGGCGAGCGCGATGTCAACATGATTTGTTGTGACGTCTATTTCTTGAGCCCAATTGAAGAGGTACTTCCCGTCGAACTAGGCACCGTTGTAAGTGAGGAGGAGATCGATATCTCGCTGATCGCACCACTCAAACATCGTTGGTAGAGATCGATCGTATGAGGGTCTTCCCAGTCCCCACGACGGAACAGTACCTCGGTTTTTGGTGTGCTCTCTATGTCATCAGCGTACGCGAGACTGACGGCAAACAATTCGTAGTACTTCGTGTCGTTCGAATTCTCGGGTGGCTCTTCGAAGGGGCTCGCGGTTTCGATGTCAAGTACGAGTGTCCCTATATTACGAAAGTTTCTCCCAGATATTCAAATCGAACTTGTCAGTTGGAGTCGCCATAGGCACGGCACATGGCCTGTCATGATAAATATCCCTTTAAGATCGAGAGACTGCGAGATAATCAGCGCTCAAACGCTCCGTTCACTGACGGTATCTAAGCGAGCGAGAGCGAACAGCTCTCTATTTGAGTGTCTCTCTTGAGTTAGCGCGATCCGGATGCGTCACCAATCGCTTGCTCTAACCGCCATCTGTTACTCAACACGTCGTCCTTGTTGTCGGTGCCGCCGGTGGTGAGAATCCCGAGGTGGTAGAGCTGGTATTTGAATTGGAAGTGGATGCCGGATTTGTAGATCGTTGGGTCTCCGAGGATGGACTGGTTAATATCGCCGTCTGCGGTGAGGACGTCGTCGCGTCGATGCTGGGTGAAGAACACTTCGACGGCAAGTGGCTGGTTGATGTGTGTGGCTTCGAGTGCGACGTCGGCGAGCGTTGCGTCACGGGTCCCGTTTTGGTGGAGGCGTTCGAGCGCGGTGATGATGAGTCGGGTGGGTTCGTATTGAATGGCGACTGAACGGGCG
>LFFM01000748.1_pt1 | contig 22877 bp, 41 predicted proteins | sample 643131 | NCBI WGS metagenome assembly LFFM01 (sample SAMN03777445, study PRJNA286221) | soda lake metagenome | biome: soda lake; feature: Kulunda steppe; material: water; isolation source: sample Tc-Br brine of Tanatar trona crystallizer | place: Russia: Kulunda steppe | collected 2011-07
CTGTTACAAGGACGAACAGGTCGGCCCGATATGGGTCTTGTCGAAGGGTGAGATTTGTCCGGGCTACGTCGGGCCGATTATCAACCGCGACCAGTACGGCTTTGTCGGGTTCCGAACCCACCGACAGAACTTTCACCGGAAGACGGAATCGTATGTGCTGTCCGATAGGGTGCTTCGGCATTTGCGTGAGAGGGGCGTGCAACTCATCTGTATTGCCGAGGAGGATACGGGAAGGGTGTATGAGTGGCACCACTCTCAGTTCCGGCACAGTATGCCACAGCACGGCAAGGGAGACGAGGAAAAAGACGAAGACCAGACCTTTGCGCCGGTAGACGAGGCGTGGGGTGTCTTTGAGAATCATGCTGAAGATGTGTTGCTCGGCGACCGGGAGGTGAACTGAGATGTCTGACGAAGACAGTGAGGATTCCATAAACTACGAGTCTGCTGAGGTGACTGTTGAGGTCGAAGACGGTGAGGAATTCGTGCTGGGTGAGGTTACAGACATCTCGGTCGAAGACACGCACCGTGAGTTTGAGGTAGCTGATGACGGCGTGTACGATGGCTCGTTCGAGGTCAGAGACGATGGTGGGTTGTTCGAGTCGGTGATAGCAGAGACGGCATTTGAGTCAGGGATGGAAAAGGCACTGGCCGATGAACTGGATGATATTATCTCGGCTGACGAAGACGTGGGTGGTGTTCCACCTCCGGAAACGTTCTTGGGAGAGCGTTCGTCGCCGGATGTAATCGAAGAGTTGACTGTAGACAGTGAACAGGCCGAGAAACTGTTTCGGATTGTCTACCAGAAGTTGAACCAGTATCAAACGGAAATGGGGCAGTTGCCTGACCGACTGGTGTTGGGTGTGCCACAGTTCAAGACGATGGAAGCCTATACACGTGACTTGAAGGGGGAGTCGGTTGAACAGGCGTTGCCGGTAGACAAGGTTATCGTGGTGCCGGGGCCGCAGATTCACTGCGTTCGTGACCCGTACTCGATGGTCGAAGCGAGTTTGGAGGATGCTGATGATTCGTGAACCAGCGACGGCGACAGTGAGTTTTGAGGTTCCTGACCGGAACACGAAAGAAATGCTCGAAGGACTGCATGATGCGATAGCTACCAACGTTCACGTTGAGCATGATAGTGACGGGTCGGTGTCTACTGACATCGAACTTGTAGCGACGGGACTTACGATGACACCAAGCAAACCAGAGACAGATAGCGATACGGAACCGCCTGTGTATAGCTCGGAAGCTGACTGGGATACGGGGCGGGTTGACCCGTCCGAGTGGGGTATTGAGGTTGAGACGGCGAAGCGGGTGTACGACCGGCTACTGACCGAGGTGACGAAGGGCGTCAAGCATGGTGACCCGGAGGTGGTTATCGTGGGCGAGCCACAGTACCGTGCGCTGTGGGTGTACGTAGACGAGGTGCATACACGCGCTGATAATCCAGAGCAGTTGGTTCCGTTGCGGATGGTCGTGGTTCCGGGGCCGCAGTTGCACGTGGAAACACGGAATCTCGATGTGCTGTTTGGACTGTGAGGGTACGGTCAATCAGCTACTTTTTCGATTACTGTATCGATGAGTTTTGGGTAGTATGTCCGAAGCAGTATGCCCATTACGAATCCGAAGCACCATCCGATGACCATGAGCATGAGCATCAAAATGTAGGTTGGTTCTGGTAGCATGGTCGATAGTTCGTGAGATAGACTGGTAAGGGTTCTCGCACCAGCCGTAAGTATTAAGTTCCTGCGTCTCATAGGGTTAGACATGGCAGAAGAGCCAACTGACATCGAACTGGAGCGCAAGATGGCTGTCGAGGATGACTGGATGCTTCGGGAAGGTGCGAAAGCCGAAGACGAGGACGACTGAACTATGAGCGAGTACACCTGCCCGCGTGACGGGTGCGATGGTGAGTTGGAGTACGGCGTGTTCGTGGATGCTCGGTTGGGGATTCGTGGTTACGGCTGTGACGAGTGTCCCTATGCGTTTACGACGGGTGACCTCAAGAAGCGCGGGGTGATTTCGGAATGAGTGTTCCAATCTACTGTCCGGAGTGCGACGTGATGGTCTGCGAGACGGCGTGGGGGCATAGCGAGGGCGAATACGAGTGCCGGGACTGCGACATCGAGTTCCACCTGTACGAGAACGAGTGCGGTGGGTTGGTGGCTGAACGGCTACGCTAAGTCGGCTCATATACGCGAAAGGGTAAGGGTTGAAGGGGTCAAGATGGGTCTTCACCAGTGAGCCGTCTGGTGATTCCGTGATTATCACGCTGGCTGGGCGTAAGTATTAAGTACCATCGGCTCATAGGGTATAGTAGGTGAGAAGGATTGACAACCTACACACTGCACAAAGAGTTGGGATTCGGAACCGAATTCCCGGCTGTTTCCGAGACGTTTGACCCAACCCACCACGCAACGCAAGCCGCGATGGAAACCGACTCGGCGTCGTGTTCGCTGGACGAGATTGTCTTACCGAGCATTTTCCGGCTCCGGAACGATGGCACCGTGTTGGTTGGGTGGCGGGCTGGTGGCGAGTTGGATGCGAGCCGAGCGGCTGGGGCAAAGCAGGAGACGGTTGTCATGGCGGGTGAGGTGTTTGAGGCTGACGTGGACGAGACGGGAAGCGTGACGAAGGTGTGTGTCCGCGTTCCGTACAGCGAGAACCACGACGTGTGTCTGGTGTTCAATCCAAACGACGGCACCCTGATTACGCTGTGGGCGAACCACGCCGATGATACCCACGATTCGTTGGACGTGTCCCGCTACGATTCCCCCGATGCAGTACCGGCGTTGGCGTGAGACGGAGAATATAGATATAGATTTAGAATCCGTATATAGATTTAGTGTTCCTAGGTGTGGGTTGAGTGTTTCCCTACCACCGATGGTATTATGTAGTGTCAGCACGTAGCATGAGTAGATGCCTACGCGGACAGTACATCCAGACGAGGTAGTTGTATCGGAGTTCAATGAACGCCAGTCGTTTGACCCGGAGGGACTGGTTGACGACGAACTGGTGGCGTCGGTGAAACGGAGCGGGGTTATTCAGCCGCCGCTGGTTACGGAGAACGCTGAGGGAGAGTTGGCCGCGTATGTCGGACAGCGACGAGTGGCGGCGGCCAGACGCGCTGGGCTTGACGAGATACCGGTTATCGTGAACGACGTGGATGAACAGGAAGCGTTGATAGCGAGTATTACGGAGAACACGGAACTGTTCAGTAAGGCGGTGTCACCCGCCGACCGAGCGCAAGCGGTTCAGTCGTTGTGGGAGATGATTGGTGGCGATGGAACGCCCGTGTTTTCACACATCGGTTCGATGTTGGGTGTCTCGCCCGATACCGTGCGAACGTGGTATGAGCCGATGCGTGACGAGTGGGAGGGGACGAGTATCGACCCAACGACCAGTAGTTCGTCTGATGATGGTCGGGACGACGATTTCTTTTCGGGTGACCACACGCTCGGCGAGCGGAGTCTTGGTGAGGTTCGTCGGATGTCGGCGGACAAAGAAGAGGCTGAGGCGGCGGCGTGGACGGCTCTCGAACTGGAAGCGACTCAAGAGGACTTGAGCGAGGCAAAGCAGTTGGTTGAGAGTGAGGGGCTTCCTGCGACGAAAGCTATTGAGGACATCGTAGGTGGTGCTGAAGAGACACAGATGCAGGTGGAGATTACTTTTAGCGGTGACCTGCGAGACGAGGTGACTGATATTGCTGAGACGACGGGGATGTCCGAGGAGACGATTATTCGAGAGGCGGTTGAATACTATCTCGATGAACACGACCCGCGACAGAAACAAGCACCAACGACAGAAACGAAAGCAGTGAGTGATTTGCTATGAGCGGGTTCGAGTTTTCGGCGTCACTCGAAGACGCTGACCTCGACCAGTACGATGTAGACGTGCATGATACAGGCTTTGTGTGGGATTCGGTTGAACGGGCGACGAGAGCGACCATGCAACGGCTTGAGTATGAGCTACTGGCCGCGTGGCGGATGGGCTATGATTTCTGTTACGTGTGGACTGACCACCAGTCGGTGAGAGGTTCGTCTGGTACTGTGCGGTTTAACCCATCAATGGGTGTTTTGCCGTCGAACGACCCGGACTGGCAACCGGGTATGGGTATTGGCGCGGCTGAACGCTACGACCTTCGGGAGTTGAGCAGAAAACAAGTACGTGCGGTCAGAAATAGTGACTGACCATGCAATGTGATAACTGCGGCAATGAATTCAAGACGGCTATTCCGCGTAAGGACTATCCAAGCTGTCCTGACTGCGGCGAGAGCGTCAAGCCGACGCTGAACTATAAATCACCAGTCAAAGACGAGGACGAAGCAAATGAGTGAGAATTCCAAGCCACGCGAAACAGGTACAGAGATGCCGTCCGGCGACGAGTTGGCCGGGATGTTGTTACGGCAGACGCATAGCATTGTAACTGATAGCCGAGATACGCACGGCGATGCGGTTGAGAACCAGCAACACATTGCTGAGGGCTGGTCGTGGTATCTGCGCGGGCAGGGTATCTTGGACGACGACCAGTCACTTGATGGGCTGGACGTAGCCTACATGATGGGGCTGGTCAAGATGAGCCGGAATGCGGTGGGTGAGTTTGATATTGACCACCCACGGGATATTGCTGGCTACGCTGGCATCGGTGGGGCGTGTAAAGTCGCTACCGGTGAGGCTGACCTGAGTGATATTCAGACCGAGAACTTCGACCATGAGCAAGGGTGACGCGCAGGAACGTGAGGTGGTCAATGCGTTCCGTGACGCTGGTTGGTTCGCCAGACGCGCAACCAGCAGTGGTGGTGGGACGAAACAGGCGAGCTACGACATCATGGCGGCGAAGGATGGGACGGTGTTTGTGGGCGAGGTCAAGTACCGCGACCCGAACAGCCATATCTACATCCAAGCCCGCGAGGTCGAAGAGTTGGTCTGGTGTGCGGAGCAGTTGGGTGGGTTTGCGCTACTCATAGCGCGGTGGAAGCAGGATACGAGTCTGTATGCGTACTTTCCTGAGCAGTTGGAACGCACGGATGCAGGGACGTATCGGATTACGTCAGACGAGAAACTGCGTGCCGCGTTTGAGGTGCCACCCGACCGGAATAACGAGTTGTCTGCTATCAAAACGGCTGAGGGATAGTGGGCCGTGTCGTAAGTATTAAGTTCAGTCAGCACGTAGGACTATTTGTGAACCCAAATGAGTGATTCAATGTCCCTTGACCCAGCAGTCGAGGCTCAGTTTCAGCGGCGGTCGAGCCAGTACGGGATGTCCGTAATTCAGTTCGAGTCGTCGTGGTGGGGCAAGAACACAGTCGGTGACTGGTGTGAGCGCGTGTGGGCGGTAGTCGATGAAGTGAGTGCCGATGCGATGCACTTGGCGATTGCCTGTACTGGTGAGCCTGAGTCAACGATTCAGCCCTACGAGTCCAAATGGCACTGGGATACGTGGGTTCCAAAGAGCAAGGCGGAGATTATCGTGAGTCCGGAGTGGACGCATTTCGAGGGCGAGGGTACTCGTCGCGGGACGGTGTACGTCGCACTGGAGAAACGCGATAGCTACGGGATGAAGGTCTGTCTATGGGGTGACACCTATCAGGCTCTTGCCCAAGACCAGCACGACGCGCTGGATGGGCACTGGAATCAGCTACACCACACGTTCGACGGCACCAACTGGGTGATTGACGAGGTGAACGGCATCGTGGTGAGCAAAATTACTGACGCGGGGTACGACGTAAAGCTGGCAGAGGGGCTTGACATCTGAGGGTCACAATAATTGAGGAAACAGATATGACAACAACAGAAACACTAATGGACGACGACGTAAACAAGTTCGAGGAGTTTGACCGAGTTGACGTAGCGGACGGAACACCAGCAGACGAGGTGGCCGAACTAATCAGCGAGCAGTTTCACGACCCGACGGTAACGCGAGTCGTGGCGGTGTTCGAGAACGACATCTGTGAGTTTGATGCCTCGGACATCGGTAACATCCGTGCTGTGGATAACGCGGTGCATGGGATGATTCGGGAGACGCCTGACGTTGAAACCATCGAGCAGATTCGGATTCGTGGGAAGCCGTGGTTGGCTGACCGGATTCGGGAGATTGCGTCGATGCAGAACGGCGGTGAGGCGACTCTGCACTATGAGTCTCGGTTTGGTGGTGCGGTGTCGAAGACGATTCAGGTATCCGAGGCTGGTGTTGAGCCTGCTGAGGAACCGTATGGCGTTGAGCGTGAGGATGAACGACTGGATATGGCCGCCGCGTTTGGCTATAAGGAGGATGCGGAGTTCGTGCTGATTGCACAGGCGAACGGCGGACTGCAAGTGCTGATGAACGACACACGGATTGTCGAGCCGGGGACGATTCCTCGGTTCGAGGTACACACCGAGGAGGAAACCAATGAGTGATGATTCAATCGACTTTGACCAGTATCAACAGTTTACCGAGAGTACCGCTATCTACCCCGAAGAACACGGTGTTACGTACTGCGCGTTGGGGTTGAACGGTGAATCGGGTGAGGTGGCCGAGAAGGTCAAGAAGGCGATTCGGGATGATGCTGACCTCGACGCTGAAAAGGAACTGGGAGATGTGCTATGGTATCTTGCCCGTCTGTGCGATGAACTGGGCTACTCGTTGCAGGATGTCGCCGAGATGAACGTGGATAAGCTCACCGATAGGAAAGAGCGTGACGTGTTGCACGGCTCCGGCGACGAGCGATAACTGCTAAATGCTTTTCTCCGAGCGTAAGTATTAACTTCACCCAACACATAGGGTTAGTTGATGGAAGAGATGTCAGAGCCGAAGTTGCTTGCACCGGACTATGACCGCAAAACCCGCGAAGCCGTCGAAGAGCGCGGGATTACTGAGGTGGCTGACGCGCTTGAGTTGCCGGAGTGCTGTGTGGTGAAGATGGTACGTGGTGAGTACCGTCCGTTGTCCGATACGCGCCAGCGGTTCGCCGAGCTTACCGGTACGTCGATTGAGATTTCCGAGTCTGAGGCGGGGTGGCTCTGAGATGGACAGTCGGTATCTCAAGCTCCGCGAGCGTGAAAAGGCGATTGACCGCGAGCTTATCGCCCGGAATACGGTGGTTATCGGCGGCGACGAGTTTGACCATGAGGCGTGGCTGAAGGCTGAACACCGGGAGATTCGGTTGGAGATGCGCCGCGTGGCTGAAATCGAGCAGATAGACGGTACGGTGTCGTATGAGTAAGGCCGACGGCGTTGTTCCTGAGAGCGTGCTGGTGAGGCGTGAGCCGACGTTTGACTGCTGTCAGGTGTGTGGGTGTGAGTATCGCTCGAAACGTCCACAGCCGTACTGCTCGCCTGTGTGTGGGCGGAGCCAAGTGCGATAACGGTTTTACTGGTTCCTTACCAATCGGAAGTATGCCACAACACGTGCGGGAGGCTCAACACACACGGCATAACTTTGAAGCGAAGTATCGGAACTGGGAGGAATACTACCAGCAACGAAACGCGCTTGACCCGTTCAAGGATTTACTGCAACGCGACCCACGTGTCTGTGACAACTGCTTCATTTTGCGGTACGAAGAAGTCAAGATGCAGTGGTGGCTGGGTGAACTGGGCTGGATGGACTATGAACAGTTTGTCCCGATACAGCCGGAGGAACGGCACGAGGAATTCCATACGGAGAACAACACCGAGGGGCCACGGTTGACGTGCGGGAACTGTGGTCACCGACATACGAAACACCGACCGCAACCGAAAGAGCGGGTTCGGGAGTTGGCGGAGAACATCACACAGACGTTGGACGAGAAGGGTGTTGACCATGATTCTCGGCTGTTACTGCATACGGTGTCTCGTCGGAATACGAGCGCGAATCAGGGACGGCAGGACTCACACGTGTTTGCTCCGGCAGTAAGGGCGGCGATTGAGGCGGAGCATGATGATGTGCAACAGGTGGTCAAACGGCATCTGTATAGTGCTGACCCGTAAGTATTAAGTTCTCTCGGCTCATAGGGTTATACATGGGAAGAGAGATATTCGCGGTTGATGAACTGGACGAAATCAAAGTCGGTGATGAACTGATTAGCGGGCAGTACAACACCCGCACCGTGTACGTGGTGGACGAGGTAGATGTCCTCGGTGAGATGCGGGTTCCCAGCAGTGACGAACCGGAGTACACGGCAGGTGTTCGGGTTCGTATCCGGGGCATGAGCTACCCTATTCACATCAGCTACGAGACGCTGGTTGAGACGGATTTGTACCGTGTGAGCCGTGACTGGTCGGACTTGACCCACGAGCAGGCGACCGCAGTTGCGGCGAAGTACGCCAACTGAGTAGGCTGGTAGCCTTAGCCTATAAGTTGTTATGTTCCGATTATCTGGTATGCAGGTTGAACTGTTGAACGCGACACCACATCCCGAGGAGACGATTTGTCGAGCCGCCCGCAACGATTACATGGAACAGTACGGCGGTGACTTGCCGTTTTACCGCGTTATGGAAGGGATTGCTGGTGAGACGATTGCTGATAAGAAGCGGAACCTTATCGAAAAACTGCTTGACCGGGGTCACTTTGGGCCGTTTGAACACGTCCAAGCGACGTTTCATGTGAAAGGCGTCAGTCGGGCGTTGATGGCACAGATTACGCGGCACCGACCAGCGACGTTTGACGTGCAGAGTATGCGGTATGTGACGTTCAATGACTTGCACCCGGAGGTTGGTGAGTGGTTCGTTGAGATTCCTGAACTGGGCAACGCGGAACTGCATGGGCGGAACGCTGAACTGAGTGAGCGTGTATCCGAGACGATGACTGACGAGGAGATTGCACTTGACAGGGGTCGGGTGTATAGACAGGCTTTGGAGAACGCGATTGCCTCGTACAAGGACTTGTTGGCGTTGGGGACGGCTCCGGAGAACGCGAGGATGGTGCTACCTATCGGGACGAAGGTGAACATCGTCTTTTCGATGAACGCTCGCACGTTGATGCACATTGCTGATATGCGTGGTGAGGCAGATAGCCAGTGGGAGATTCGGGAGATGACCGAGGCGGTGTTGGAACAGGCGGCTGAGTGGTGTCCGTATACGTTTGACTACTATAAGCGGGAGCTAAAGGGCCGAAAGAACCGACTGGCACCGTGATTATCACGGCGAAAGTATTAAGTACCACCGCCTCGTAGGACTAATTGCTATGAAGGAAAGCATCATGCTCGATGTAGACCACGAATTGAACGGTGCAACTGTGTACGACCCGGCGACTCTCGAAGTGGTGGCGACGAACATCATCGTTCGGGGCGATGGGACGACGTGTTCGGTTGGGACGGCCACTGTTTCAGGCGATGTTGGTGTCTTCCACGGTAGCTCCGCCGATGACATGATGGCGACTATCGAAGCGCGTGGGTGGCAAATCGAGGACACCGAGGGATTCATCCAGCAACCACACGAACTCACGGCGGCTGTTGACGCTGGTGAGTTCGACCGCGTGCTGTGGAAGCATTGAGACGGAGAAATATAGATATAGATTTGAAATCCGTATCTATATTTAGGATTTCTATAGGGGGTAGGGTACGTTCGTGGCGGTGGTTATTTCTTAAACACGAACATAGGGGCTGGTAGGATGCGCGTATATCTGGACGAGAACGTCAGAGAAATGACGGAGGAACGAATCCGCTATCTCATTGAAGAGTTTGACCGAACCTGTGTGAACGTCAGCGGTGGCAAGGATAGCACCGTGGTTTTCGAGATGGCGTATGACATCGCCGAGGAGATGGGCGAGTTGCCTATCTACTGTATGTGGATTGACCAAGAGGCGGAGTACAAGGCCACCGAGGAAATCGTGGAATCGTGGATGAAGCGCGATGGGGTGATACCCGTCTGGATGCAGTGCCAGATGGTTATGACGAACGCCACGAGCGACGAAGAGGACTTTCTGGACATTTGGCATCCTGATAAGGAAGACCTGTGGATGCGGGAGAAATCGGACATCAGTATCAAAGAGAACACGTTTGGCACCGAGCGGTTCAGCGAGATTTTCGAGGAGATACTGTACCAGCACGTCGCCGATGAGGACGATGACATCACTGTTGGGGCGTTGGGTGGTGTTCGAGCGGCTGAATCGCCCAACCGGTATCTTGGGATGACCACCAATAGCGTCCATAAAGGTATCACCTACGGCAAACAGGCTGATTACGACAACATCAACACCTTCTATCCGATTTACGACTGGACGTATTCGGACGTGTGGAAGTACATTCACGACAACGATATTGCGTACAACGACATCTACGATGCCCAGTACAGCCACGGTGTTTCAGTGAGGGATATGCGGGTGAGCAACCTCAACCACGAGACGGCCATCCGCCATCTGTTCTGGTTACAGGAGTTTGAACCGGACACGTGGAACAAGCTGGCGGCGCGGCTGGATGGTGTGCATATGGCGAGTCAGTTTGGCGCGAACAACTACGTCCCTGAAGAGTTGCCGTATATGTTCAAAGACTGGCGAGCATACCGGAACTACTTGCTCGATAAGATGGTCGATGACCCGGAGCATAAGCGCGGGTTCAAGCGGCAGTTTTTCACACAGGACTTGATGGCCGAGCATCTGGACGACTCGGAGTACCGCCGGTTGCTGAAAGGACACGTTCGGGGCATCTTGACGAACGACTGGGAGGGGGATACGGTGTTGGCGAATGCGAAAGAGCAGGTGTCGTTCCCTGAGAACAACGAGTTGATGAAACGCAAGAAGCAGGAGCTAAAGAAGCAGAAGCCGGAGGTCTGGAATCAGTTGTACGAAGAGGGCGTGGTACAGTATCCGGCTGAGGGCTACTCGTCTGAAGAGGTGGCGTGAGGATGCGGATGTATCTGGACAAGAACGTCGAGGAGATGGCCCGTGAGCGGATTCGGTATCTGCTCAACGAGTTTGAACACGTCGTGGTGAACGTGAGCGGTGGGAAGGACTCGGCGGTGTGCTTCTATCTCACCTACGAAGAGGCAAAGAAGATGGGTGAGTTGCCCATTACGGTGTTCTGGTTAGACCAAGAGTTCGAGTATCAGGCGTCAGTAGACCTCTGCAAATACTGGTTCGAGTTCGACGGCGTTGACCCGCTTTGGTTGCAGATACCCAAGCGGCTTCCTAATCCCTTTAGTCAGGAAGAGGGTGGCTATATGTGGGGCTGGAATCCGGACAAGGAGGATGTCTGGATTCGAGAGAAAGACCCGATGGCTGTTCACGAGAACAAGTATATCGACTACCCGTGGCACTTTGAAGAGGTGTTTGGGCAGGTGTTGTGCCATGAGTTTGACCCGGAGACGACGTGTTCGATTGGCGGTGTTCGGACGGAAGAGTCACCCCTTCGCTACTTGGGCGTGACTCAGCACAACACGTACAAGGGGATTACGTGGGGAACGATGAACAAGGGCGGGATGCCTGCGTTCTATCCAATCTACGACTGGACGTACAGTGACGAGTGGAAGTTCCTGCACGATAACGACTACCGCTATCATCCCGTCTATGATTTCCAGTATCAGATGGGTGTCTCGGTGCGGGATATGCGCTGTGGGAACCTCAATTCGGAGTTGGCGTCGAAGCAGGTTGAGCGACTACAGCAGTTCGAGCCGGAGACGTGGGATAAGTTTACGACGCGGTGGCCGGAGGTACGGCAGGCACAGAAAGACGTATTGAGTTATCTGCCGAGTGAGCTACCTGACCACTTTACGAGTTGGAGGGAATACCGCAACTATCTGCTCGAAAAGGTGATTGAAGACGAGACGCATAAGCAGGTGTTCAAGCGTGAGTTTTTCAATCAGGACTTGCTGTCCGAGCATCTTGGGAAGACGTATGACGCGCTGTGTCGCTCCCACTGCCGGGCGATTCTCAAGAACGATGTGACAAGTGGTGAGGTGTTGGAGAACGCGAAACAGAAGGTCGCGTATCCGGAGAACGCCGAGGTCAAGAAGCGGAAAAAGCAGTGGCTCAAAGAGAACGGCTACTGGGAGACGCTACGTGAGGAGGGTGTCGTGGGGCCGGGTGTAAACGCGAAGCTCTACAATCCTGACGAGTAATCAACCTAACTTCTTTGTACTGGTCGGACTATCGTATACGTGAATACCGATGGACGAGATAATTCAGGACATCAAAGAGGTTCTTGAGGAAACCGAGGACGTACAGGAGAAATACGACCAGTTGAACGAGCTACGTGATGCGATAGCTGACTTTTCGCCGATTTCGGATTATCCGATTGACCTTGTTCGGTGGGTGCCGGTTGAGAAATGTCGAGCCAACAGCTACAATCCGAATCAGGTGGCCGATGAAGAGATGGGCTTGCTATACAAGTCCATTGACGCGGACGGCTACACCCAGCCGGTTGTGGTCGATGAGCAGGTAGACGAAGACGGTGAGACGATGTATGAGATTGTCGATGGGTTCCACCGGTATATGACCATGAAGACGCACGACGACATCTACGAGCGGTCGGATGGGCGGCTTCCGGTGACCATTATTGACGCGGATGAAAAGAACGAGCGAAGAGCCGCCACAGTCCGCCATAATCGGGCACGTGGCGAACACAGCGTCGATGGAAAGGCAACAGTAGTGTTCGAGATGCTTGACGATGGGTGGGACGATGAGGACATCTGTGACGAGTTGGGTATGAGTCCGGAGGAGTTGACCCGGATTAAGCACGTGACTGGCTTCTCGGCGTTGTTCGAGGATGTCGAGTACCAGCAGGCATGGAAGGCAACCCAACAACTGCAAATCGAAAAGGAAGAGGGACACGCCGACGAGATTCCGTGATAATCACGCTCTCGGGGGACGGGTGAGGCACAGAATATAGATATAGATTTAGAATCCGTATATAGATTTGAGGTGTTCTGTGTGTGGGCGGCTGTCGTAAGTATTAACTTCTTTTAGCACATAGGAATTATATGCCGGATGCCGAGATACCCAATGCGGCACAGTTTGACAGCGAAGCGTATGTCTCGTGGTTGCACGACCAAGACTGGACACACGTTCCTGAACACAAGTACCAGACAATTGGCGAACACTGGTATATGGCGCAGGCGTGGTTCGAGGACGAGGATGCACAGATATTCAGGCGGATTGTAGACACGATTAACGAGTCACCGTTTACCGAGCGGTACAACGGCCACAAGTACCACTATCTCTACTGCTACGAGTACAAGTATTGGGTGAGTGCGAGCCACTACACGCCGGGTGTAATGCTCAACAGGGAAGAGATTAACCCTGACCACATCCAAATCACGCTGGATGACATTTGACCCGAAGATAAGCGTCACTATCATGTACGCGCCGTGGGAGGCGTGGCGGAGCGAGGTTGCTGAAAGACTTTACCAGCAGTTGTCTGAGTCGGCGTGTATCGAATCAGTATCCAAACACGCGAACAGCAAAGACCGGTTGATATGGGAGGATGCGAGAGAGTGCTGGTTGGCTGGGGTTGAGGCGGGAGCAACACATCATCTGGTGTTGCAGGACGACGTAGAACTGTGTGAGAACTTTGGTGAGGCGGCCTACCGAGCGTTACAGGCGGTTCCGAACCGCCCGGTTTCGTTCTACGGGACGCATAAGCGTATCCGCGAGGCGTTCGAGAACGGCCACCGATGGATTCGGTACAACGGCGGCTTTTGGGGACAGGCATCGTGTCTGCCGACGATGTGGATTGAAGAAGCGGTGCAGTTCGGTGATACGTATGCGAAACCTGAGTTCCAAGCTGACGACTGTCGGCTATCTCTGTGGGCTGAGTTGTCGTTACACTGCAACACGTGGGTTACAACGCCTCAGTTGGTCGAACACCTCGGCAACGAGGATAGTGCCCGTGGCTCGATGCCACCGTCTGACTGGACGGCGGCTCTCTTCGTCGGTGATACGGAGTACGACCCGACGGCAATTGACTGGAAACGTGGGTTGCGTGACGTGCCGATGGCCTCTCGACCACTCCAGATTCAACGCCGACCAGAAAAGTTCCGACTGGATAAGCTGGAAGCTGATGGCTACATAGAGTCAACAACTAAACCCTGAAGGGTCATACAGGTGGTATGAGTTGGACGAGCCACATCGACCTGATTGAAGAGACGTTTTTCGAGGACGTGGAATACCTTTCCGAACGAGCCAAAGCAGATGATACGGTTCCGGACGAGTTCATGCCGCCGAAGCCTCGTCCGGATGGGGTGTGGTTTCATATCCCCGACGTGGGCTGTGCAACGCTGTGGTGGCCGGGCAACCGAAGCAACACCATGCGCTTTTCGCACTGTTACGTGGTTCCCGAAGCGCGTGGTGAGGGGTATGGCAAGGCGTTGGCGGTCTACCGGTACGAGTATGCAAAGCAACATCCCGACTGTGAGCGGGTGGATACACTGGCGGCGTACTCTCAACGACTGTTCGAGGCGTTGGGTTTTGAACTGGTTGAGTACCGTGGCGAGGCGAACATCCCGTATCTGGAACAGGTGTTTTGACGATGAAGCGTGAGCTAGCTGACTGGGCGTCGGAACGCGACTGGACGCATATCCCTGAAGACAAGTTCGAGACGATGGATGAACACTGGTACGTGGTGAGCGACTGGTATGACGGTGAGGACTTGGAGATGTTTCGTCGGTTCAGAGACTTTATCTCGCAGAACGGCACCATCGGCTTCTACAACGGCAAGGCGTTCACCTACGTCGAGATGGGCGACTGGAAATACTGGATAACACAAAGCTACTACTCGAACGGCTTGTGCCTGAACCGGCGGTATGTCGGGGATGGTCAGCCGTAAGTATTAAGTTCCGTCCCTACGTAGTAGTATGGGCCGGGGCTGACCAAAAGTATTATATACCACCTCCACATACGGGTTTCATCGAACGGTAGGTGTGTTGGGGAGTGGAATCGGGAAAGATGCACAGGAAGCCACTGAGCGCGTCTGAGAGGCACGAGTATTAATAACCTCCCCGTCACTATGTGGATGTATGCAGATTCGAGCAGTAGACTTGAACGAAGTACGACCGTACCATCGCAACCCACGCAAGCATGGGGATGATGCGATTGAAGGCGTGATGAACAGTATTCGGAAGTTCGGCTTTCGAGTGCCTGTGGTGCTGGACAAAGACGGTACGATTGTTTCCGGCCACGGTCGGTTCAAAGCCACGCAACAGTTGGAAGGGACGCTGGACGGTCGCATCGAAGAACTGCGAGAGGTTGGCCGTGACGAGTTGGCGGATAACCTCGAACTGGTTAATGACGGGAAGCTGTACGCAATGTATGAGTCCGAGTTGGACGGACGGACGTTAGACGAGTTCCGCATTACCGATAACAAGATTGCCGAGGCGAGCGAGTGGGATTTCGACACGCTCGAAGACGAGCTACTGCAACTCGACATCGAAGAGGACGGGGTAGTCGGCTACACCGAAGACGAGTTGGAAAACATCGTTGACTCGTTCGAGGTTGAAGAGGACGATGAACCGACGATTGACCCTGACCCGGAAGACTTGGATGGCGATGCGGTCGGCGCGGTTGACCCCGCGGAAGACCCAACGGTCGAACTGGTCTGCCCGAACTGTTTGGAGAACGTGGACGTAGACGCCGAGTTAGCACTACGGGAGTTCGAGATGCTGGGCGGCAGTGAGACGCCTGCTGACCCAACGGGGGTGGAAGCAGATGACTGAAGCTGAAGCTGAAGCCGAGGTCACAACACTCGGCGTTGAGTCGGTTTCACTGGATGAGGTCACCGAGTACCAGCGAAACCCCAAAGAGAACGAACAGGCAGTCGAGTATCTGTTAGAGGCAATCCCCAAGTTCGGCTTCAAAGTCCCGGTGGTGCTGGACGAAGAGAACGAGATTGTTGCGGGACACGCGAGAACCGAAGCCGCGAGAGAACTGGAAGGCACACTGGACGAGGTAGTCGAAGAACACGCCGACAACGGAAACGAAGAGCTTGAGACGAACCTTCGAGCGATTAACGAGGGAAACATATGGGCCGTTCGTGCCGAAGGACTCACCGAAGACGAAGTACGTGAGTTTCGCATTGCGGATAACCGCGTCCAAGAACTGAGCAGTTGGGACTCGAACAAGCTACAGTTCGAGCTACGCGAGATTGAAGAGGCGGTTGGCTTCCCACAGGACGAAATCGACTCTATCATCAGCGTCGATTCAGTTCCAACGGTCACCGCAGACGACATCAAGGAAACCGAAGAGGAACTGGAAACGCACTACAAGGAACTGTCCGAAGCAAAGGCCGACAGAAAATCCCGACTCCCATGTCCACACTGTGATGGGTGGATACACGTGGACGTTGAGGAACTGGAACGCGCTCTCATCCGCGAGGGCGTCCTGACTGAAGACGAGGTGTAAGCACGTATGTCTGCAACTGAACCCGAAACTGAAGACGATGGTACAGAAGATGTCACGGTCGAAGATACCAAAGGCCGAGTGTGGCCTGCGGCTCTACGCGGCGGCAACAAGTTCCCTGACTACGCGGCGTTAGCCGGGGAAGCTCCCTTCGATAAACCAACGGACGAATACTCGGAGGTCGAACGCCGCGCTGAACTGTATAAGATGATTGAACAGCAGGGCCACCCCAAGAACCTTGAACAGTCACAGACCGCACTAGGCAAGAAGTACGGCGTTTGCCAGCAGATGATTTCCAAGGACTTCAAACGCATCAAGGAGTACGTGGCCCAACACGATACAAAGCGAGCGAAGTCTATGATGGGCTGGCTTGCCGAACAGACGGTGTTCAAACACATCGAAGCCGCCAAACGACTCGAAGACGCGGGAAGACTGGACGAAGCCGCTGACCGCTATGACCAAGCCCTCGATACACAGTCACAGTTCATGGAGTACCTGCTTGAAACGGGCGCGGTTGAGAAATCCGCCGATAAACTTGAACTGGACGTGGATGCCGGGGAAGCCTATATGTCCATGTTACGGCAAATGTCTGACGAATAAGCGGTTGTAGTCGTTGATTCACTACTCGGCGTGGATAGCTTATACCATCCCGTCGCCGTCTGGTGGTTTGCTGGTTTTCGGTTGGCTGTGAGAAATGTGGTTTGCAGTAGTATCACGCAACAAACATAGCGTAAGTATTAAGTCCCTGCGACACGTAGGGCACACAGGACTATGGCGAGCGGCGACGGCTGAGTGTGTGTCTGTGGCGCAAGCGAGAACCCCGTCTGTGGGTGAGAACTGACGACTGGTGAGTCGGGATTTTTTTGAGAGCAACTGGGCGACGATGGTGGGGGTGTCTTTTCTGTGAATTGTTTTCCGGACGGTTTTGTGAGGCGTAAGTATTAAGTTGGTTCAGCACGTAGGGGTTAGTAGGTGAGAATCAGATGTCCAACCATCGGCACGACCCGGAGATGATTTCCTGTGCGGAGTGTAGTCGGGAGTTCGACCTTGCGAGACAGCACTATTACGACAACGTCTGCCCGTCGTGCAAAGACGACCGTGTAACGTGGCCGGGGTGTTTCCGGTGCAGTGAGCGCATCCCGCCCGAAGAGCGTGCGACGGTCACTGTCCGTGGCCGGACGGGAACCGAGCGACTGCCCGCTCACGAGTCGTGTGCCGAAGAGTACGAGGAACAGGAGCGGCGGTACTAACTATGCGCGAGGATTTCGGCCCGGAGCGTGACCGGGAGATGGAAGCTGAGTCGCTACGGCGAGTTGACGGCGACGAGTAGCCCACGTAACGGACGAATAATTTTCTGCGACCGTTTCGTAGTGTGGATGCTGAAATTGCTCAGAACGGCTCTACGGCCTTTTGGCCGTATGTATTAAATATAATAAGCACGTAGTTACCGTATGGGCGTGTGCCCATAGATTCGATGCCAAGTGAGAAACCAGCGATTGAGACGGACGATGTATTCAGGTTGTTGGCGAGCAAGCGGCGTCGGTTTGTGTTGTTCGTGTTGGATGCTCGAAGCCGCGTGACGGTTTCGGGGTTGGCGGAGTTGGTGGCGGCACAGGAGTTTGACCAACCACGGTACGCGCTGTCGGACGAGCAGGTAAAGCGGGTGTACGTGAGTCTGTATCAGGTTCACCTTCCGAAGCTCGAAGACCACGGTGTAATCCGGCAGGTGGATTCGGGCGAGTATGTGTTGTGGGAGTCGGCGGACGAGGTGTGGTGGTATCTGGAGAACGGGCCGAGGTCGTCGGAGTTTCAGGAGCGGTTGAACCGGTAAGCGTAGCCTAAACACCTTAGTAGGTGACACTCATATCCCGTGGTATGTCCACGACAGATTGTGAGACGGTACCGATAGCAGACGACGAGTTACCATCCTATGCGGTGGTTGAGTTGATTGCTGACCAACGGGATGTTTCCGTCACGGAGGTTGGGCCGGTGTTTTACGAGTCGGGTGTTGACCCGGACTTTTTGGACGCGCTGTTAGCGGGTTCTGACGGGGATATTTCAGTACGGATGTCGGTTGATGGATTTTCGTTTGAGGTGTCGGCTACGGAACTCCGGCTGGTTTGAGCGTGTGTTCTCGTAGGTAGTTCGGGAGGTGGATTTCTTGTGGTTCGTCGTACTCCCAGCGAACGGCCCATGCGGTGTTTTCCTCGGCGTCGATAAATCGGAGTTGGTCGGTTTGCCGTCCGTTTCGGTAGACGCGGTACAGGGTGTCCAGTTGAATCGACTGGTGCATACGACGGTATGGCGCGAGAGACAGTATTGTTACAAGCCGGTTACCACACAGTAGGCGGTGATTAATAGAATCTATATCTATATTTGAAATCCGTATATAGATTTATGATTTCTATAGGTAGTTTCTTGGTATAGTGGTGGCTATCGTGGGCTGTTGGGCGTGTTGTGCAGAAGGCCATACCCGCGAAGGTTGTGGCTTGGTCACCGTTCAATTCGTGGTTCGGTGGTTCAAATCCACCCACGCCCTTCCGCCGTCTGCGTGAATTAAAAGTAATTCATTTTAATTCATTGGTACGGCGTCGGGGTGCCTCCCGTAAGTATTATCTTCATTTAGCACGTAAGGTATTCATGGGTAATAGCAGATTACCGCCGGATGTATCGTTACGAGATGTGGACGAAGCGTTTGGCGAGCCGGAGTACCACACACAGTATCTCGAAGCGACGGTTGACGTGGCATTGTCCGAGGACTGCGACCCGGAGCCGTTGTTGGATATATCCGCGCCGGATGCCGAGGTGGTTCACGTTGAGCATATCGAAGAGAGTGTTGGTGAGTATCTGAAGGCCGTGTACGTTGGGTTCACCGTGGAAACGCAGTTCCGCGATGCCGATGATATTCGGAGTGATGGGCGAGCAGAGTTCGACGTGGAAGCGGCGGATGAGCGCGTGACGCACGTCAAGCACATCTGTACGGAGGTTCGGTAGGATGTACGATTTATCGTTCGAGGAGATGCAGGCTCGGCTGGACGAGGTGTTTCTTGGATGCTATGTGGACGAGCGTTCCAAGTGGGACGACCGCTATCATCTGGAGATTTCCGGACTACGGAGTCGTGACGAGTTGGAAGGTGCGCTGAAAGCGTTGGTGGTTGACGAGCGGCGGTATCTGATTCACGAGTGTGACGAGCGAGCCGGGATTGCGAGCATTAGTCTCTACACGCAAGAGGTGGTTGAGCGCGAGAGCAAGCGTGATAATCACGGGCGGGTGTAGCATGGTCGAGAAGACTGAATTTAGTCGGTCGTTGGACAGTCCGATTGCACCGTTGGGGTTAGGTCGGTTATCGGCGACGGCTGACCGACATGAGTGGCTGTTGGAACCAACCGACGGTGGCGTGATAGACCGCGTTGAGACGGTGTTGCTGATACGGGATTTTATCGACCAGTTGCCGAAGACGATGGGTACGTTTACCAAACGGCATTTGGTCACCTATGCTGGAGAGCAGGGATTTGACGAGGTGACGGTCAACTGGTTCCGACCGGAGTTTATGTGGCTGGCAGATTGTTGGCGGTTGCCTGCGCACTACGAAACTGGCTCGCGCCGAACCCGCTGGATAAATCCGAAGTACGCCCACCGTGACCAGTATTCGCCGGTTACAGTCCAGTGTGAGTGTGGCGGGATTGTTACGAAGGTCAAGGATTCGGGGACAGGGTACGGTATTGAGACAGAGCATACCGATGATTGTTTCCCCGGTTGGCAGACGAAGACGGCAGGTATCTTGATGGAAAACCGCCGCGTGTTCATTACGCGGTTGGGGTTGTTGGCGAAGTCCGCGAGACAGAACCATGATTTGTTCCACTGTAGCAAGAATCAGGTGTCGCATTACGTGGATTCCTGCGGTGCGGACACGCGAAAGCTCAAGCGAACGGGGATGAACCAGCGGAATAATACCTTCATCGAGTTGGGTCGTCGTGGGTACAGGGCAGAGGACATCGGTCGGGTGTACGGCTTGTCTGGTGGTCGAGTCCGTGAGGTGATTTCCGTGGATACGAATAAGACGCTATCAGAGCTACAGCGTGGTAATCAGTAGCACGATGAATTACTTTTAATTCATTTTAATTCACGGAGACGGCGAGGCGACAGTATTAAGTACCATCGTCTCATAGGGTTATATATGCAGAGAGAAACCGACGAAGTTGACGACAGCATTGATTACGAAACGATTGTACCACGCGACGTGATTGGCTTTCACGTGTTCAACCCGTCGATGGGGATGGGAAACGGCAAGGTCGAGGCAATCCGGACGATTCGTGGTGAGCCGCATTTCGTCTGTGACATGGGCGACAAACAGGTTGACCGTCCGGTTGAAAACGTCATGGACAGCCTGCAACAGTTTGGCTACGAGCTATGCACCGAGCCGTGGGAGGTTGCCTCGCCCGAAGACGTGGGCGCGACTGGCGTTGACGAGGCCGAAATCCGCGAGCGAGCCAGTGAGTCGTGGAAGTCGCTGGCGAACGAGTTTGGCGTGACCGAGAGCGACGTTCAGGACATCATTTCGGGAGTCAACTGATGGCGTTTAGCGAGGCGGAGCGAGCAAGTCTGGAGCAGATTGAGCGTAACGGGCTACGGCTGAACGACGGGCGTCCGTGTGAGTGTGGTGTGGATGCCGTGTATAGCACGCGACGTGAGCGGGCGTTCAGCGACTCGATGGTCTATCATCATACGTGTGGCACCTGTGGAAACCGGTTTAGTACGTGGACGGAAGGGTGAGTCGTTTGCCGTGGTGAGCCAATACCGACGGTGGTAGGCAGAGACTAAGTGTTCAAGTACCATCGTTACGTAGCGACGGGTAACTATGGCATCACGTTCTCGTGGGTTTGACCCATCGACGGTCAAGCCGCTGTCCGAGTACACTGGACGGAACCGGTATGTAGACTGGATTGAAGATTATCTCGGCGTCGTGATGACCGAGATTCAGAAAGAGATTATCTATACCATTATGGACAACCAGCGGACAGTGGTTGTTTCCGGTAACGGTATCGGGAAGACGTACACGCTGGCGTGTTTTTCGCTGGCGTATCTGTTTTTGAACTACCCGACGAGTGTGTTGGCAACGAGCGGGACGTACCAGAAGTTGCGGCGTACCTACTGCCGCCCGGTACAGAACTTGCACGAGAACGCCAATGTGCCGTTGCCGGGCGAGTACCTCAAATCCAGCCCGCCGAGGATTGTCATACCGGGCGACCCGGAGGTCTACTGGGAGGCCGCATCGTCTGCGGGTGCGGGTGAGCTTGAGGGTGTCCACAACAAGTACACGCTGGCGATTATCGAAGAGGCTGACAAAGGCTCGGTCACCGAAAAGACCTTCGACAGTTTGGGTAGTCTGCTGACGGACAAGAACGACAAGATTGTCGCAGTGGCGAACCCGCCGACTGACGAGACGGATATTGTTTACCAGAAGATGCAGGACGATAACTGGGCAGTGATTCAGCCGAGTTCGTTCGACTCGCACAACGTTCAGTTGGAGATGAACTATCCGGAGCCGTATGTCCGTGACGAGGACGGTGAAATCGTTTACAACGATGTGACCGGTGACCCGGAACTGAAAGAGAACGTCCGGAAGATGATGATTCCGGAGATGGTCAGTCTGAGTCAGATTCGGAGTGACTGGGAGGCGTGGAACGAGATACCGTGGCCGGGTGCGGAAGAGGCGATGAAAAGTGGCGAGCGACAGGACTTGGATGTTCGGTGGTATCGACGCCGGATGGGGCTTATTCCGCCGGTACAGTCCGAGAGTCTGCGACCGTTCACGCCGGAAGAGGTGGAAGCCGCCTATGACAGAGAGCCACAGCACACCCCGTCGGTTCCTGATGGGATGGGATGGGACGTTGCGAGAGGCGCGAACGCGAGTGCTGACTACAACGCGCTGTCAGCGGTGTTCGGTGATAATCTGGAGATTCTTGACTATTGGCGGGTTGGCGACCATGTTCGGAATGAACAGAAGGTCAAAGAACTGATGGACTGGGAGACGTGGACGGCCACGCTGTTGATTGACTCGGTGGGTGTTGGGAGTGAGGCGGCTGACCGCGTGAAACAGTGGTATCCGTACACCGAGCGGTATAACTCGCAAGCGAAGGCGGCGAATCAGAGCGGCTATGCAAACTGCTGGACTGAAGGGTTGGTTGCACTGGGCGACTGGATGCGAGAGGGTGGTTCGATTTCACATCCGAGGTTGCGTGAGGAACTGCTGGCGGCATCACGGGCGATTGAGATGGAAGAGCAGTACCATGCAGGGACGGATACAACGCGGTTTGTCGCTGACCCGAAATGGCACATCAAGGAATTGTTAGGCCGGTCGCCCGACTTGCTCGATGCCGCGATTATGGCGGTTCGAGTAGCCGAGGTTGGAACGAACCAGCCACGAACAGTACCGGGGAGATTCTGATAGATGTCAGATGATTCGTCTCGGTCACCGAGCGGTTATGCAACGAACGTGTTGGAGTGTTCGGCCTGTGGCAACGAGTGCGAACACTTTGTCCGGATTGAACTGATTACCGAGTCCGAGAAATACGGTGGGAATCAGCCCTA
>LFFM01000749.1_pt1 | contig 22859 bp, 19 predicted proteins | sample 643131 | NCBI WGS metagenome assembly LFFM01 (sample SAMN03777445, study PRJNA286221) | soda lake metagenome | biome: soda lake; feature: Kulunda steppe; material: water; isolation source: sample Tc-Br brine of Tanatar trona crystallizer | place: Russia: Kulunda steppe | collected 2011-07
CTCATACTGTCGGACGTAATTTCGTGAAGATCCGAACCGCCACACTCCCAAAGCTACGCGGTAGCGCTTTTTTCGACGAGGCTGCGATTCACGTAGTTACGTCCGACAGTATCAGTTCGCGAACGCCCCCGCACGCTCGAGGAGTGCGAGCACGGCGATCGACGCAAACAGACACAGCGCCGCACCGTTGAACACCGCATCGTATGCGTAGCCGGCCTCGATCAGCGCCCCGACGGCCGAGGAGCCGACCGACTGCGTGAGCATCCAGACCGAACTGAACAGGGCGTAAGCGCTCCCCCGCGTCGAGTCCGGAAGCGCATCGAGGACGTAGGTGTTCGTCGCCGGGAAGAGCGCGTGGACCACGGCCCCGATGACCGCGGAGACGACGGCCAGCGCGATCAGCCCCTCGGCGGCGGTCAACGCCAGGATGCAGGCGGCGAACGCGCCGACGATCCCGAGGAGATACGGCACGTGAGGGAGCCGATCGGCCAGGTTCCCGCCGAAGTAGAAGGCGGGGATGCCGCTCGCGAAGACGATCGTTAACATCAGGCCCGAAGCGCCCCTGGAAAGCCCCTTGGACTGCATGTAAAGGTCGTAGAAATTGAAGATCCCCTGCCAGACGAACACCGCCGCGCCGGCGAGGGCGAGCGCGGTCACGATGACGCGCCACTCCGAGAGCGCGCCGGCGAGAAAGTCGCTGTCCTCTTTGCCCGCCTGCGGCATGTCCGTCGAGCGCGCAGCGTACCAGGTGTAGGCGGTCGTGACCGCCGCCCCGACGGCGATCGCCCACAGCGAGAGCCGCCAGTCGACGAGCAAGGAAACGGTGACGAGCGGTGCGGCGACCACTGCCGCGACCTGTGAGGACGCGCCGTGGGTCCCGAGGACCTGGCCGATCCGATCGGGATACAACTCGCTCAAAAGCGGGTTCGCCGAGACGAAGTAGACGCCCGATGCGGTGCCCATCGCGAACGCCCCGATCATGAGCTGTCCGGCGGACACCGCGGTCGCGGTGGCCGCGGAGGCGGCGGTGAGCAACAGTCCACTCACGAGGATGAGACGATGTCTCGAGACCCTCGTTAGAAGCCACCCGGTCGGGAGCCGGAGTGCGGCGCTCCCGACCCACACGAGGGTCGCGATGAGCCCGGCGGTGGCCTCCCCGATCGCGAACTCGGCGATGAAAACGTCCAGAAGCGGCGCGAAGACGATTCTGGCGAGATTTAAAAAAAAGACCAGGCCACAGAGGGAGCCGAAGAGTCGGGCGCGTGTCACGGTCGACGTTCGAAACGGGGGGTACCAAACATTCCGATCCGGCGGCGGCGTTCTCCCTCGAATTTAAACGACATCGCGGCGTAAAACCCGTGTGGCCGACGACGATCCGGACTTCTCGATCCCGAAGCGTCCAACCCGGCGGTATCCTGGGCGCGGCGGCGTCGAGTACGAGGGCGAAACCGTGTTCTCACTGCGTCCGGCCCGCGACACCGACGACGGTTCGCTCACGGAACTCGTCGAGTCGGTTCTCGAGAACTCTCCCTACAGGTACGGCGACTGGTTCGACCTCCCGATGCCGCTGTATCTGGTCCACGACGACGACACCGGCGACACGTTCCGCATCGCCGTCCGTGATGGGACCGTCCAGTTGCACGTCCTCCCGGAAACCGGCAGCGACGGGCTGCGGGCGTTCTACGAACGGCTGGTCGCGGCGGCCGACACCGGCTGGACCGTCGCGTGTCGGACCGACTGAGCCCGGCCCAGGCGGGCGTTCGCGCCGGCCGGATTACCCACAACGACTTACAGGCGCGTTCCGTTCGTCCGGCCATGAGCGTTTCACGCGTCGTCGAACTCGAGGGTCACATCATCGACTCGGGGATGATGCAGGCGGCCTTCGGCGTCATCATGGACCACGGCGGCTCCTTCGATGTCGAGGAGTTCGATATCGGCCGGCGCAAGCACGAGGAGTCGTACGCGCGGTTGCTCGTCCACGCCGAGACGGAGGCGGATCTCCGGGGGATCGTCCGGGAACTCCACCAGCGGGGGGCCAACCCGGCCGACCCGACCGACGCGCGGGTCGAACCCGCCCCGGAGGACCGCGTCGTTCCGCAGGGGTTTTATTCGACGACGAACCACCCGACACAGATCCGCCACGACGGCGACTGGATCGAGGTCGAACGCATGGAGATGGACTGTGCGGTCGTCCTCGAGGAGACCGACGACGGCGTTCGCGCCGCCACGAAAGTGCTCAACGCGGTCGAGGCGGGTGACCGGATCGTCGTCGGGAACGCCGGCATCCGCGTCCGGCCACCGGAGCGCCCCCGCGATCAGGGGGGTTCATTCGGGTTCATGCGGGGTGGGGTGTCCGCCGAACGACCGTCGAAATCGACGATCGAGCAGGTCGCGGGTGCGATCGAAGAGACAAAATCCGACGGCGGGGACGTCCTCGTCGTCGCCGGGCCGGCGCTCATCCACTCCGGCGCGCGCGAGGACCTCGCTCGGCTCGTCGGGGCGGGCTATGTCGACGCCCTCTCCGTCGGCAACGGCTTCGCGGTCCACGACATCGAACGCGACCTCTACGGGACGTCGCTCGGCGTCAACACCGAGACCCTGGATCACGCACGACACGGGCACAAACATCACATCTACGCGATCAGCGAGATCGTCCGGGCCGGCGGGATCGAGGCGGCCGTCGACGAGGGACTCCTCGAATCCGGCGTCATGTACCGGTGCGTCGAACACGACGTGCCGTACGTCATCGCGGGATCGATCCGCGACGACGGCCCCTTACCCGATACGATCACGGACGCGATCGAGGCCCAAAACGCCATCAGAGAGCAGGCCCACGGCGCTGAGATGGTGTTGATGCTGTCGACGCTTCTGCACTCCGTGGCGGTCGGGAACTGCCTCCCGTCGACGACCCGCGTGGTCTGTGTCGACATCAACCCGGCGACGGTGACACAGCTTCTGGACCGGGGCTCCGCCCAGGCGGTCGGCATGGTGACCGACATCGGTACGTTTGTGCCGATCCTGGCCGACTGTCTCCTCGAGTGATGGCCCCACCGAAGAACCTGGTCACGGCGGTCTGTGTGATCCTCGCGGCCCCGGTCTCCTACGCCGTCTATCAGAGCGTTTCCGTCGTGGCCGCCGCCGCGGCACTCGTCGGCGTCGGCGTCGTGCTCCCGCAGTTGTACGCGAAAATAGCCGTTCCGAACGCCTCACGGGAACCCTGATCGGCGAACCGCCCCACGACAACCCATATTACCGCTGGGACACAATTCAACGGCAACGATACATGACTACAAACGGCAGCCCCTACGCCCCCCACACGGGCGAGGAGACGGCGGCGATGCTTTCGGCGGTCGGGGCCGAACGCGAGGCGGACCTCTTCGATATCCCCGAGGCGGTCCGGTTCGACGGCCACCTCGACGTCCCGGCGCGGGACGAACGGACGGTCCGGCGGCTCGTCGACCGGACGCTCGGGGAGAACGACGACCTCGTCGAGTTCCTCGGCCGGGGTCACTACGACCACTACGTCCCGTCGATGGTCGATCACCTCTCGGACCGATCGGAGTTTCTGACGAGCTACACCCAGTATCAACCGGAGGTGGCCCAGGGGTTCCTGCAGGCGCTTTTCGAGTATCAATCGATGATCGTCGAACTCACCGGCCTCGACGTCGCCAACTGCTCGATGTACGACGCGGCGACGGCGCTCGGGGAGGCGGCGACGCTCGCGGTACGGGTCCGTGAGGCCGACGGCGACCGGATCCTCGTCCCCGAACAGCTTCAGGAGGGTCGGCGCCGAACGCTCGAAAACTACCTCGTCGGCCACGACGTCGGCGTCGAACCGTACCCGATGGACGACGGCGCGGTCGACGTATCGGGGCTCGAGGAGTCGATCGACGGGGATGCGCTTCTCGTCTATGCCGAGACGCCGACCGTGCGCGGGGCGATCGAGGAGAACCTCGAACGGATCGGGGCGATCGCCGCCGACCACGGCGCGCTGTTCGCGATCGGCTCCGACCCGGTCGCGCTCGCAATCCTGGAGCGTCCGGCGGACGTCGGCGCGGACATCGCGATCGGCGACGCGTCGACGCTCGGCCTGCCGGCGGCCTACGGGATGGGGACGGGCCTTTTCGCCTGCCGGGAGGCGTTTCTCAGACAGGTCCCCGGCCGGCTCGTCGGGGCCAGCGAGGACGCGACGGGTCGGCGCGCGTACACGCTGACGCTGCAGACCCGCGAACAGCACATTCGCCGGGAGCGCGCGACCTCGAACATCTGTACGAATCAAGCGTGGGTCGCACTCCGCGTGGCGATGCACGCCGCGTGGCTCGGCCCCGACGGGCTGGTCGACCTCGCCGAATCGTGTGTCACCCGGACGCGCGATCTCGCGGCGCGAATCGATTCGATCACGGGCGTCAAAGCGCCGGTCCACGATCGTCATCACTTCCGCGAGTTCGTCGCGCGCACGGATCAACCCGCCTCCGCCGTCGTCAAGGATCTCGAGGAACTGGGCTATGCGGTCCACGCCGTCGGTGAACACGAAATACAGCTCTGTACGACCGAGACGAACGAGGAGTCGATCGACGGACTCGCCGAGGCGTTCCGGGAGGCGGCGCGATGACCGACCCCCTCGAGTATGACCAGGCCCGCTGGACCGACGGCGACTCGCGGTACGAGCCGCTGCTTTCCGAAAAGAACACCGAGCGCGTGGCGGTCGACTCCTCGCTTCCCGAGGAGCTGACGCGCGAGGAGCTCGAGTTGCCCGCCCTCTCGGAGCCGGAGCTGGCCAGACACTACACCCGGCTCTCGGAGATGAACTACGGCGTCGAGTCCGGGCCGTTCCCGCTCGGGTCCTGTACGATGAAGTACAACCCCAAATTCACGGAGGACCTCGCGGCGCATCCGAAAGCCTCCGTCCACCCGGATCGCTCCGAGCGTTCCGTCCAAGGGGTTTTGAAACTCCAGTATCGCCTCCAGGAACAACTTGGGGAGATCGGCGGGATGGATGCCGTCACCCTCCAGCCCCCGGCCGGCGCCGCCGGGGAGTTCACCGGCATTCTCGTCGCCAGAGCCCACCACGAGGCGAACGGCGACGCGCGATCCGAGGTCGTCATTCCGGAGTCCGCCCACGGCACCAACTTCGCGAGCGCGGCGATGGCGGGGTACGACGTCGTCTCGCTGCCGAGCGCCGAGGACGGCCGGGTGGACCTCGAGGCGCTCGAAGCCGCCCTCTCCGAGGAGACGGCGGCGCTGATGTTGACGAACCCGAACACGCTCGGGCTGTTCGAGCGCGATATCGTCGAAATCGCCGCCATGGTCCACGACGTCGGCGGTCTGTTGTACTACGATGGGGCGAACCTCAACGCCCTCCTGGGACGTGCACGCCCCGGCGACATGGGGTTCGACATCATGCACTACAACGTCCACAAGACGTTCGCGACGCCACACGGAGGCGGTGGCCCCGGCGCCGGCCCGGTCGGCGTGACCGAGGAGCTCGCGCCGTTCCTCCCCGACCCCCACATCCGCCCCTCGAACGGCGGCTACGAGCGGTACGAACCCGAGCGATCGATCGGCAAGGTCCACGGCTACGCCGGCAACTGGCTCGTGTTGGCGAAAACGTACGCCTACATCGCCCGCCTCGGTGACGAGGGGCTGACCGACGCGAGCGCGAAGGCCGTCTTAAACGCGAACTACCTCGCGACGCAACTCGACTACGAGATCCCGTTCGGCCCGTTCCACCACGAGTTCGTCGCCAGCGCCGGCGAACAGGACGCCGCCGACGCCGCAAAGCGAATGCTCGATTACGGCGTCCATCCGCCGACGACGAAGTGGCCCGAGATCGTCGACGAGGCGCTCATGACCGAACCGACGGAGATGGAGAACAAACGCACGCTCGATCAACTCGCGGCGGCGTTCAACGCCGTTCACGAACAGGGCGACGAATCGCTCGAAACCGCGCCACAGCGAACTGCGGCACGCCGTATCGACCAGGTGTCGGCGGCGCGGAACCCGCGGCTCTCCTGGCAGTCACTCGACGAGTAAGCCCGTCGGCTACGAAAACTCGACGCCCGTGATCTCGAAGCGCGCGCCGCCGTCCGTACTCCCGGTCACACGCACGCTCCACCCGTGGGCGTCGACGACCTGCTTGACGATACTCAACCCGAAGCCCGTGCCGTCCTCGGCGGTCGAGTAGCCGGCCTCGAAGATTTCTTCGCGAGTGGCCTCGGGAACTCCGGGGCCGTCGTCGGCGACGTAGAAGCCGTCATCGAGTTCGCCGACAGTTACGGTTACGCTCCCGTCGCCTCCCGAGTCGGGGCTCGTCGAACCGTGTTCCACCGCGTTCCCGATGAGGTTCTCGAGCAGCTGTTGCAGACGGCTCCTGTCGGCTTCGATCGTCCGGCCGACGGCGACGTCGAGCTTTCCTCCGCCGGTGCCGACGTTCCGCCAACACCGCTCTGCGAGTTCGCCGACGTCGACCGGTTCCGTGCTGCTGGCCGCTTCGCCCTCGCGGGCAAGCGCGAGGAGGTCGTCGATCAGCGTCCGCATTCGGTCGTGTGCATCGGCCGCGGCGTCGAGGTGCTCGCTGTCGAACTCCGCCTGGGCGAGTTCGACCCGGCCCGAAGCCACGCTGAGCGGTCCCCGGAGGTCGTGGCTGACGACGCTTGCGAACTCCTCGAGCCGTTCGTTCTGTCGGGCCAGTTCGCGCTCGCTGGTCCGGAGTCGCTCCGTTCGGTCCAGCTGTTCGAGCGCCGTGGCGACGGAGTTGGCCAGAAGCTCCCCGAGTGCGACGTCCCGCCGTTCGAACGCCTCGACCGTCGTGGATCCGGCGAGGAGAACGCCGTACTCGCCGATCGGGAAGTAGAGTTCGCTCCGGATCGGCGTCTCGGGGTTGTGGCGGTTCGGATCATCGCTGATATCGTCGATGGCGATCACCTCCCCCCGTTCGTACGCGCGCCAGGCGATGCTCTCACCCTCGGTGAGTATCGGCGGCTCCCCAACGAGATCGGACACCGCGTCGGTCGCCGCGATCGGGACGAGCCCGGATCGATCCGGGTCGTACAGGTGGATCGCGTTCGTCTCGAGCCCCACGACGTCGCGGGCCGTATTGACGCCGATTTCGGCGACGGCCGTCCGCGTGTCGGCCGCCATCAGGTCGTGTGAGACCTCGTTGAGGGCCGTCAGTCGGCGTTCGTGCTCCTTGTGCGCTGTCAGATCCCGGCCGATTCCGGCGATCCCGCGGAGTTTCCCGTCACCGTCCTCCAGCGGACCGCTGGTGAACTCGTAGGGAATGCACCCGCCGTCCGCTGTCTCGAGGGCGGATTCGATGGTTACCGTCCGCCGTTCGGAGAGCACCGAGCGGATGCTCGCACGGACCGAGTCGGTTTGCTCCTCCGGAACCAACTCGATGACGTCGATCCCGTCGAGCTCGGCGTCCGAATACCCCGTGACGGTCGCTAACCGTTTGTTCCATCCGATAAGCCGGCGCTCGGTGTCGGAGGCGTACAGCGGGGCCGGAATCGAATCGAAGATGCCGGTGACGAACCCACCTCCCGACCGGAGCCGGCGTTCTGACGCCTTTCGGCCGGTGATGTCGCGCGCGACCCCGACGAACTCGGCCGGGTCGCCGCCCCCGACCTCGCTGACTTTGAGTTCGTAGTACCGCCGCGTCCCGTCCGCGGTCGATAACTCCGTTTCGACTGTGAAGCCGCCCGAGTCGCGCACCGCCGACGGGAGATCCGTCCGAGCAACGGCGTCACCGAACAGGTCCCCAAGCGTCGTCGACGCGAGCTCGGCGTCGGTGTGGCCAGTCACCTCCGTCGCCGCCCGGTTCCAGTCGACGAGCGCTTCCGTCTCGTCGAAGGCAACGCAAACGTCGTCCAGGGCGTCGAGAAGTGATTCGCTCATCTCCCACCTATCGTCTATGATTTATGAACGAAGCGTATTTATAATTCCCGTCTATTCACCGTGCGATTCCGACGCTCGGGCCCCGCTTCTTTCCGAACACTGCGCCACAACGGCACCGCGGCGCCCTTGATGGGACTCGGTATAACACGACGCCGGCGAGCGCCGGAGTGGGCTCGATACTAGCCATTGCAAACGACACCCGTCCGTCTCAAAAGTCGGTGAGTTTGTCCCGCCTGTAGAGGTCGAGTTCGCTCACCATCGAGGGCGACTGTCCGGCGGCGAAGACGACCGCGTCGGCGATCTCTTCGGGTTCGCTCACCTCGCCCGCCTCGAAGCGCTCCTCGAAGCTCTCGCCGTCCTCGGAGCCGAATTCGGTCCGGACCTCCGAGGGGTTTATAACTGTCACGCCGACGTCGTCGCCGACCTGTGCGGAGAGGCTCTGTGCGAACCCCCGCGTCCACCACTTCGTCGCCGCGTAGACCGGGTTGAACGAGCGTGGGAACTTCCCGGCGAAACTCCCGATGAACACCGCCGTCCCGGCGGATTCGCGGAGGTGTGGCAGGGCGGCCCGGGTCGTGAAGAACATCCCGTCGACGTTCGTCTCCATCATCTGCCGATACTCGGCGGTCGAGAGGTCCTCGACGGAACTCCCGCGCCCCACGCCGGCGTTGTTGACGAGCACGTCGATCCCGCCCAGCCGATCGACGGTCTCCTCGACGAGCGAGTCGACGGCGTCCCCGTCGCGGATGTCGGCCGGGATGGCCACCGCCTCGGTGTCGAGTCGCTCCACGAGGGCGGCGATCCGGTCCTCGCTGCGCGCCGTCACCGCGAGCGTGGCTCCGTTCTCGGCGAGCGCCGCCGCGGTCGCCCGGCCGATCCCGCTGCTTGCCCCGGTGACGAGCGCCGCCTGGCCGCGTAGGTCGTCGGTCATGCTCGACGCGTGGGCGGCCGGCTATTAATCTTCGACGGCGAGTCGTCTCCCCGGCGGCCGGCAGGGCAACCCCCATGTCCGTTCGGCTCCAAAGAAACGTATGCCACCGACGCCACGGACGATCACTGAATACGATCGAACGGCTCCGACGCCGGACGCGACCGAAACCGCCACGTTCGGGCTCGGGTGTTTCTGGGGGCCGGACGCGCAGTTCGGCTCGATGGACGGCGTGGTTCGGACCCGCGTCGGCTACGCCGGCGGGGAGACGCCCGACCCGTCCTATCACGCCCTCGGCGACCACACCGAAGTCGTCCAACTCGACTACGATCCCGAACGGATCGGCTATGCCGACCTTCTCGAGATCGTCTTCCGGAGCCACGCCCGGAGCAGCCAGCCACAGAAGCGACAGTATCACCACCTCGTCCGTCCCGCGACGGACGCACAGCGGCGAGCCGTCGACGCGTATCTCGGCTCGAACGGGCTCACCGAAGACGAACTCGGGACGCGCATCGAGACGCGTTCGGCGTTTTATCCGGCCGAAAACTACCACCAGAAGTACAGCCTCAGAACCGATCGGACGCTGATGAACTGCTTCGAGGACGCCGGATACGACGACTCCGACATCCGTGACTCGCCCGCGGCGGCGAAACTGAACGCCGACCGCGCGGGACGGGACATCGACCCGGTCCCCGAACTCGGGATCGGGGCGGATCCGCGCGCTCGCCGGAACTGACCCGCCGAAACGACCATCGGGGCAGTTCCCCGACGATCGACACTCCCGACCCGGGCACCGTTTATCAGTTTCCAGCGCGTTTCAACACAGTATGTCACAGACCGCGTCGGCCGACCGAGGGGGATCGTCGACCCCCGGTGGCCGGGGGGACAGCCGAGGCGACGAGCGTCACGAGAACGGCCGCGATAATGCCGACCAGGAACCCCCCGCCCTCGCGGTCGAGGGCCTCTCCAAGCGGTTCGGACGCGGCGACGATTCGATTCTGGCGGTCGACGACTTGAGCTTCACGGTCGACCGCGGCTCGATCGTCGGCCTTCTCGGCCCGAACGGGGCGGGCAAGACGACGCTGATCAAATCGATTCTCGGGACCGTGCTCCCGGATTCGGGGACGGTACGGCTGTTCGGCACCGACGCGGCGTCCGGACGGCGGGCGGCCTACGCCGACATCGACGCGATGTTGGAGGGCGCGCGAAACGACTACTGGCGGCTCACCGTCCGGGAGAACCTCCGGTACTTCGCGACGATCAGCGGTGTCGATCCCGACTCGGTGACGGCCCGCCACGACCGGCTGCTCGATCGGCTCGGCCTCGCCGAAAAGGCTGACACGCCGGTCCGGGAGCTCTCGCGCGGCATGAAACAGAAGGTGTCGCTCGCGAGCGTGCTCGCCGGCGGTGCGGAGCTCGTCTTCCTCGACGAGCCGACGCTTGGGTTGGACGTCGAGAGCTCGCGGATCCTCAGGGCGGAGCTCCGGCGGTTGGCCGACGAGGAGAACCTCACGATCGTCGTCAGCAGCCACGACATGGACGTCGTCGAAGCAGTCTGTGACCGCGTTATCGTCATGGCCGGCGGGCGGATCGTCGCGGACGACACCGTCGCGGCGCTCGTTTCGAGCCGGACCCACGACGGCGTCGAAGTGACGAGCGCCGACATCGACGAGGGCGTCCTCGCGCGGCTCCGGGAGCAGTTCGAACTCCGATCCGTTCGGACCGGCGATCTCCGGACACGGATCGAAGTCGCTGTGTGCGGCGACGAGCTGTACGGGCTGATGGACTGCCTCGGGGACGCCGGCGTGACGATAGACGGTGTGCGGACGATCCACCCCGACCTCGAGGACGTGTTCGTCGATATGACTGTCGGGGAGCCGGACTCGCTCGGTGGAAACGACGGGGCCGGGCGTCGAAAGTGAGCCCTGCCGGTTCTCCCGATGGCGGATCCCCCGACCCGACAGACATGGATGGCCGTGACGACGAGGGGATCGAAACGCCCCGCCCGGCGACGTATTACCACCTCGCTCGGGCCGTCCTGTACCGCGAGTTTCTGATCTTCGTCCGGTACCCCGCAAACGCCGTCGGCGGCATCGTCGTCTCGCTGTTCTTTTTCGTGATCCTGTTCTACGGCGGCACCCTGTTGGCCGGGCAGGCGCTTTCGGACTCCATCGAGGGGATCATCGTCGGATACTTCCTGTGGACGCTGTCGGTCGGCGCGTACTCGTCGGTCTCGAACGACATCGGGAGCGAGGTCCAATGGGGGACACTCGAGCGACACGTGACGACGCCGTTCGGGTTCGCGCCGGTTGCCCTCCTGAAAGGCGTCGCGAAAGTCGTCCGGACGTTTCTCATCTCCGCGGTCATCCTCGCGGCGATGCTGCTTATAACTGGGACGACGCTCCGTCTCGACCCGATCACGATCGTCGCCGTCGCCGGGCTTTCGATCACGTCGGTGCTCGGTCTCGGGTTCGCGGCCGGCGGCGTCACGGTCCTGTATAAACGAATCGGCAGCTGGCTCAACCTGCTGCAGTTCGGCTTCGTCGTCCTCGTCGCGGCACCGGTGTTCGAGGCGCCGTGGACCCGGTTTCTGCCGCTCGCACACGGGAGTGCGCTCCTGCAGCGTGCGATGGTCGACGGCGTCCGGCTCTGGGAGTTCGGGCTCGCCGAACTCGGATTGCTCGTCGGCGTCGCTGTCGGCTATCTCGTCGCCGGCTACGTCGTGTTCCACTACGCGACGCGGCGAGCCCGGCGACTCGGAGTACTTGGCGATTACTGATACGGTTCGCCGTCGACGTTCACTGACGGGCGCTAATCCGTTGTGTCCGCCGATGAGTCCGCCGACGGTCGTCTGCCAACCAGTTCGTTTTCCGGTGTTACCTCGACCCGTCGATAACAACTCGCTTTGAAAGTTAACAGAATTTATTAATTAAGGGTGCGTAATTTATAATACCTATGGGAAATGCAACACCCTTCAGACCGCACACGCCGGTCGACCGGACCCTACTCGCGGTCAACGCCGGCCTCATCGGGCTGTTCGTCGGGTGGGGAACCGCGCTGCGGGCGAGCGAGACGCTTGGCGTCCAGGCTCTTCTCGCGACGGTGGTGGCGGCCGGCATCGCTGTCGGGCTCTACGTCGGGCTACTCCTGGTCGAAGCCCGAACCACACACCCGTCGACGGTGTCCGGTTCGATTCCCGAAGAAGGAATCGCGGCGGACGGCGGAAACGGTGACCGTCTCGATAGCTAACGGGACCCGACGGGGTCAGGGATCGGGCGCGTACTCCCCGTGAATGCGATCCATCCGGGCGGCCATCACGAAGTCGGCGTGGTGGAGGCCGTCGATCTTGTGCGTCCACATCGTGACGCCGACCTCGCCCCACTCGAGGCGGAGGTCGGGGTGGTGCCACTCCTCCTCGGCGAGTTCGCCGATCTCGTAGGTGAACTCCAAGGCGTCGCGGAAATCCTCGAACTTGTAGGTTCCCTCGAGGTGGTGTTCGTCGACGATCTCCCAGACGTCGGTGTCGATCTGCTCGTACAGCGACTCGAGGTCCTCGCCGGTGAGGGGGTCGTCGTCGCTCGTGCACGCCTCACACGCCTGATCGGCAAGCGCTTGCCGTGTCATACCGGCTCTTCGGTCGCTCCGCAGGTGAACCTTTGCCCCGGAGCCAATCCGTCCTTCCGGCCGGTCACTCCCCGCGCAACTCGATTCCGGCGACGAGTTCGTCCGGGCTCTCGCCGGAGCGGATCGAATCGAGGATGAAAAACGCTTCGGAGGGTTCGAGGAAGTGTTCGGTGACCGCCCGCCCGAGTGGGGTCGGCTCGAAGCCGTCGATGAACCCGTACTCGATGAGTTTGCCGAGAGCGTGTTTCGTCGGCACATCGCCGACCATCCGGTCGTTGAGCCGCTTTGCACCCTTGCCGGCGACGGTGATGTTGGCGAGCGTCTCCTCGATCGCCGCCGTCTCGTCGTAGCGCGTGATCACCGGCTCCATCTCGCCTTTCAGGAGCTTGAACGCGATCTCGTCCTCGGAGCCCTCCATCGAACTGTGGTACGTGCAGTCGGGTTCGACGAGGAGATACACCGTTCCTCGGTCGTGGTAGTCGGGGCGGCCGGCGCGGCCGAGCATCTGCTCGAACTCCTGGACCGACAGCCACTCGATCCCCATCGCGAGTGAATCGAAGATCACCTGTGAGGCGGGGAAGTCGACGCCGGCCGCCAGCGCCGCGGTCGTGACGACGGCGGCGAGATCCTGCTCGCCGAACTCCCGTTCGACGCGCTTTCGTTTGCCGTAGTCCAGCCCGGCGTGGTAGGGGGCTGAACTGTACTCGAGGCGGCGAGAGACCTCGTGGCACCGTCGCCGGGAGTTCGTGAAAATGATCGTTTGCCCGCGATACCCCTTCGAGGACGTCGCGTCGAACGCCCGCCGGACAAGTCTGTTCTCGATGTCGACCTTCTCTGTCCCGTCCGCGAACGTGACGTGGCGCTCGATCGGCACCGGTCGCTCCTCGAACTCGATCAGTTGGGCGCCGAGTTTCCCGGCGAGTTCGGGGGCGTTGCCGACCGTCGCGGAGAGATACACCCACTGCGTGTCACACGAGTTCGTCTCACAGTAGTGTTTCAGCCGGGAGAGGAGGCCGTCGAGGCGGTGGCCGCGATCCTCCTCGCCGAGGTTGTGCACCTCGTCGATAACGACCGTGCCGATGTCGCCGAGATCCTTGCCGGTCCGGAGTGCGTGGTCGATCCCCTCGTAGGTGCCGACGATCACGTCTGCCCCCGGATCGAACCGGTTGCCGTCGTCGCGGATACGGGAGGCCCCGACCCGAATGCTGACGTCGAGAACGTCGCCGTAATCGGTTTTGAAGTCCTCGTGCTTCTGGTTGGCGAGGGCGACGAGGGGGACCAGAAACAACATCTTTCCCTTTCCTTTCAGCGCGCGATCGATCCCGGCGAGTTCGCCGACGAGGGTCTTGCCCGTCGCCGTCGCGCTGACGACGAGTTGGTCGCGACCCTCGAGGAGGCCGTTCCGGACGGCCAGACTCTGGACGGGCAGGAGTTCCTCGAACTCCCCGAGTCGCGACCGCAACTCGGCGTGGATGTCGAGATCCTCCGTGGGGACGATATCGATCTCGTCGGTCGTCGCGCTGATCTCGTCGAACTTCGTCAGATCGGGGTCGAGTTGGCCCGACAGGAGGTTCGCGACGCGCCCGAGGTCGCCGACTTCGAGCAGCAACTCCTCCAGTCGATCGCGGGCCCCCGATCGCAGCCCGCGGTAGTTGGCTTCCCGTTCGAGTTCGCGTTTCGCACAGTCCGGGCAGATGTGTTCGTCGTCGGCCTTAATGGCGATCTCGGAGGTCAACGGCGAGTACCGACCCTTCCCGGCGCAGTACCGACACGTCCGGACCTGCTTGGCGTCGAGTTGGTAGCCGCCGAACATCGCCTCGAGCTCCTCGCGACCTCCGGGGGAGGTCTGTTCGGAGATCCGGATCCGGGAGGCCCGCCGGGCCATCTCGACGAACTGCTCGGGACGCCGCGGCACCTCGTCGTCACCCTCTCGGACCCGGAACCGCCCCGGTCGCGGGCCGGCGTCCGTCCGTTTCAAATCGAGTCGGCCGTGGAGCAGCCGCTCGCCGTCGCGTCGGACGACGACGGTGTAGCTGTCGCCCGCCTCGTGTACGAACAGCGTCCCCACCGCTGCGACCTGCTTCGACACGGCTCACAGTAGTCTGGGCGGGTATTTGAGGGGTTCGGCTCCGGACGGCGCATCGGCGTTCGTTACACCCCCTGCCGTCCCGCGTTTATATACATCGCGACTGTCCACCCAACGGCTTTTGTTTACCGCCGAACTACCGGGTGTCGATGAGAGCCCTCACGCTCGGTCCCGAAGGTACGTACTCCCACCGCGCGACGAAATCGGTCACCGACGACATCGAGTTCGTCGAGTCGGTGACGGGGATCGTCGAGGGCGTCGCCGGCGGCGAGTACGAACGCGGCGTCGTTCCGATCGAGAACAGCATCGAGGGGTCGGTCACGGAGTCGCTCGACGCGCTGGCGGACAGAAACGTCGCCGTCGTCCGGGAGATCGTCACTCCGATCCAACACGCGCTGCTCGCACAGGCCGGCGAGTTCGACACCGTCGCGAGCCACCCGCAGGCCCTCGCACAGTGTCGGGGATTTCTGGGCGAGGAGTATCCGAGCGCGAAGACCGAAGCGGTTGCCTCGACGGCCCGGGGAGTCGAGCGCGCCCGTGACGACCCGACCGTCGCGGCGATCGGCCATCCGGCGACCGCCGGAAGCGACCTGCAAGTACTCGCCCGCGACATTCAGGACAGCACCTCGAACGCGACCCGCTTTGTCGTCCTTGCCCCGGAGACCGAGCGCTCCGACGCCGGCGGCAAGAGCACCGTGGTCGTCTATCCGAACACGAACTATCCGGGACTGCTCTTGGAGATGCTCGAACCGTTCGCCGAGCGCGACATCAACCTCTCCCGAGTCGAATCGCGACCCAGCGGCGAGCGGCTGGGGGATTACATCTTCCATCTGGACTTCGCCGCCGGTCTCTACGAGGAGCGCGCCAAGGAGGCCGTCGAGGAGCTGCGCGACATCGCGACCCACGGGTGGGTCCGCGTGCTCGGCTCCTACGACACCGAGCACGTGTTGTAATCGCCCGCCGGCCGACACGCTCGAGAGTCGATGAGACAGGCGACACACGAAAGACGGCACGTTCCACGCAAGGGTTTTTAATGGACGCCGTCGAAAAACGCTTAACGAGCAGTTTTCGGCCCGCACTGGAGGCGGGTCCGGATAGCCACCGCCGTCTGATTTAACAACGCTTAAACCTTTGCCGGCTATAGCACGCTGTAGTATCTCGTGATAGCTTCTCTCCCCGACCAGCCCAACCCATGGTAGACGTAAGCCAACACAACTTGGTTCCGGAGCATACGGTTCTCGACTCGGACGCCGTCGAGAGTGTGCTCACGGAGTACGACATCCGACGCACAGATTTACCGAAAATACAGCGCCGCGACGCCGCCCTCCCCGACGACGCCGAGGTCGACGACGTGGTAAAGATCGTCCGTGACTCCCGAACCACCGACGAAGCGGTGGTGTACCGACTGGTGGTAGAATGAACAGGCAAGACCGACGCGCGATCTCGCGGGAGTACTTCTCGCGGGAGCGACTCGCGGAGCACCACTTCCGATCGTTCAACAACTTCCTCGACCGCGGCATGCAGCGTGTCGTCGACGAGAAGGAGTCGATCGACACCGACATCGGCGACAAGGAGGGCCAAGAACCCGTTCGCGTCGACCTCGGCAACGTCCGGATCGTGACTCCCCGCGTCCGGGAGGCCGACGGCTCCGAGGAACTGCTGTACCCACAGGAAGCCCGCCTCCGCAACATCACCTACTCCGCCCCGGTTTTCATGGAGATGAGCATCGTCCGCGGCGGCGAGGAGGAGGAAGAACACGTCGTCGATCAGGCCGAAACGAAGGTCGGCCGGATGCCGGTGATGGTCGGCTCGAACAAGTGTAACATCCACGACTTCAGCCGCGAGGAACTCATCGAAATCGGCGAGGACCCCGCCGACCCCGGCGGCTACTTCATCGTCAACGGCTCCGAGCGAGTGCTGATGACGAGCGAGGACCTCGCGCCGAACAAGATCCTCGCCGAGTACGACAGCAAGTACGGCGACGAGATCCAGATCGCGAAGACGTTCTCCCAGCGCCGGGGCTACCGGGCCCTCGTGTTGTGCGAGCGGAACCGGAGCGGAATCCTCGAAGTCTCGTTCCCCTCGGTGTCGGGGTCGATCAACTTCGTGACGCTCGTCCGGGCACTCGGGCTCGAATCGGACGAGGAGATCGTCCACCGCGTGAGCGACGACCCCGAAATCGTGAAGTTCATGCTCGAAAACCTCGAGGCCGCGGAGGTCGGCTCGACCGCCGAGGCCATCGAGACGCTCGGCCAGCGCGTCGCCGCCGGTCAGGGCAAAAACTACCAGCTGAAACGCGCGAACTACGTCATCGATCGGTACCTCCTGCCGCACCTCCACGAGGAGGGTGTCGAGGACGAGGAGACCCGGATGAACAAGGCCGTCTACCTCTGCCGGATGGCGGAAGCGTGTTTCGAACTCGCCTTGGAACGCCGCGAATCCGACGACAAGGACCACTACGCGAACAAGCGGCTGAAGGTCTCCGGCGACCTGATGAAAGACCTGTTCCGGACGGCGCTGAACAAACTGGCGCGGGACGTCAAATACCAGCTCGAACGCGCAAACATGCGGAACCGACAGCTCTCGGTGAGCACGGTCGTCCGCTCCGACGTGTTGACCGAACGGCTCGAACACCCGATCGCCACCGGCAACTGGGTCGGCGGCCGATCCGGCGTCTCCCAGTTGGTCGATCGGACGGACTACATGGGCGTTCTGTCACACCTTCGGCGGCTCCGGTCGCCGCTTTCCCGCTCGCAGCCGCACTTCGAGGCGCGGGACCTCCACGCCACCCAGTGGGGTCGGATCTGTCCCTCCGAGACCCCGGAGGGGCCGAACTGTGGTCTCGTGAAGAACTTCGCACAGGCGATGGAACTGTCCCAGAACGTCGACGACGAACGCGAACTGAAGCGCGAACTCGCGTCGATGGGCGTCGAGGGCATTCCGGGAATCGAGACGGTCGAAACACATGCGGCGGACGACTAATATGAGCCAGGGACGAGAAGCCAAAGTGTACGTCAACGGGAGCCTCATCGGCACCCATCCGGACCCGCACAGACTCGCAAACGACATTCGGGAATCGCGCCGCCGCGGCGAGATCGACGAGATGGTGAACGTCTCGGTCCGCGACCGGACCGACGAGGTCATCGTCAACGCCGACGCCGGCCGTGCCCGCCGCCCCCTCCTCGTCATCGAGGACGGCGAGCCGATCATGAGCGACGAGGAACTCGAAGCCGTCAAGAACGGCGAGTTGGAGTTCGAATCGCTCGTCGACCGCGGCTACGTCGAGTTCATCGACGCCGAGGAGGAGGAGGACATCTACGTCGCCGTCGACGAGGAGGATCTCACCGAGGACCACACCCACCTCGAGATCGATCCCCAACTGATGTTCGGGATCGGCGCGGGGATGATCCCCTACCCCGAGCACAACGCCTCCCCGCGGATCACGATGGGATCGGGGATGATCAAACAGTCGCTCGGGCTGCCGAGCGCGAACTACCGGATCCGCCCGGATACCCGACAGCACCTCCTGCATTACCCACAGCTGTCGATCGTCAAGACACAGACGACCGAACAGATCGGCTACGACGACCGGCCCGCCGCCCAGAACTTCGTCGTCGCGGTCATGAGCTACGAGGGGTTCAACATCGAGGACGCCCTCGTCATGAACAAAGCGAGCGTCGAGCGTGCCCTCGCCCGATCGCACTTCTTCCGGACCTACGAGGGCGAGGAACGCCGGTACCCGGGCGGACAAGAGGACCGCTTCGAGATCCCCGAAGACGACGTTCGGGGCGCACGCGGCGAGGAAGCGTACACGCACCTCGACGAGGACGGCCTCGTCAACCCCGAGACCGACGTCGGCGAGAACGACGTGTTGCTCGGGAAGACATCGCCGCCGCGGTTCCTCGAGGAGCCCGACGATATGGGTGGGCTCAGCCCGCAGAAACGACGCGAAACGTCGGTGACGATGCGTTCCGGCGAATCCGGCGTCGTCGACACCGTCACGCTCATGGAAGGCGAGGACGGCTCGAAGCTCTCGAAAGTGAAAGTCCGGGACGAACGGGTTCCCGAACTGGGCGACAAGTTCGCCTCCCGGCACGGACAGAAGGGCGTTGTGGGCCACCTCGCACCTCAGGAGGACATGCCGTTCACACAGGAGGGGCTCGTCCCCGACCTCGTGTTGAACCCCCACGCCCTCCCCTCCCGGATGACTGTCGGCCACATCCTGGAGATGCTCGGCGGCAAGGTCGGCTCGCTCGAGGGTCGTCGCGTCGACGGGACGCCGTTCCAGGGCGAAAACGAGGACGAACTCCGCGAGGCGCTCGTCGACCGCGGGTACAAATCCAACGGGAAGGAAGTCATGTACTCGGGGGTCACCGGCGAGAAGATCGAGGCGGAGATCTTCGTCGGCGTCATCTTCTATCAGAAGCTCTACCATATGGTCTCGAACAAACTACACGCCCGTTCGCGCGGGCCGGTGCAGGTGTTGACGAGACAGCCGACCGAGGGTCGCGCTCGCGAGGGGGGCCTCCGAATCGGCGAGATGGAGCGGGACGTCTTCATCGGACACGGCGCGGCGATGACGCTGAAAGAACGGCTGCTCGACGAGTCCGACCGCGAGGACATCTACGTCTGCGGGCAGTGTGGAATGAGTGCGGTGGAGAACGTCGAACAACGCCGCGTGTACTGTCCGAACTGTGACGAGGAGACGGACGTCCACGAAGTGGAGATGAGCTACGCGTTCAAGTTGTTGCTCGATGAGATGAAAGCGCTCGGTATCGCCCCGCGAATCGAACTGGAGGACGCAGTATAATGCAGGGACAAACCCCAAAGGAGATCGGATCGCTCAGCTTCGGGCTGATGGATCCCGAGGAGTACCGAAACATGTCGGCTACGAAGATTATTACGGCCGACACGTACGACGACGACGGCTTCCCGATCGACATGGGGCTCATGGACCCCCGTCTGGGCGTCATCGACCCCGGATTGGAGTGTAAGACCTGCGGGAAACACTCCGGCTCATGTAACGGCCACTTCGGCCACATCGAACTCGCCGCACCCGTCGTCCACGTCGGGCACGCGAAGCTGATCCGTCGGCTGCTCCGGGGCACCTGCCGCGAGTGCGGTCGCCTGACGCTCGCTGACCCCTCCGACCGGGAGTACCGCCGCGAATACTTCAAGGAGCGCGACGACACCCCGCCGCGGACCTGGTTCGTCAGCCCCGAGGACGCCCGAAAAGCCCAAGAGAAGGCCGAGCGGGCGGCCGAACGGAAGCGCGAGCAGTTCCTCGACCAGCTCGAACGGACCCGCGACCTCGGCGAGGATCCTTCGAACGTGCTGAAAGCCGGTATCCGGCAGGCGCGGGACGCCGACTACTGTCCGTACTGCACGGAGGACGACGGCTACCGCAAGGGGTATCCGACAGCCCAGTACGACATCACTCACGAGAAACCCTCGACGTATCTCGAACAGGGACCGGTTCCGGACGGCGAGGTCAGGGACCTGCTCGCGGAGGCGCTCGAGGGCGGCGAGGGCGGCACCGAGATCGAACTCGACGAGCTCGTCGAGGCTGTCAACGATGTCGTCGCGCGGTGGGGCGGCGAAAAACAGCTCACCGTCGCGGATATCAGCCGTCTGATGAGCGGACAGGGGCCGGGCGACAGCGAGCGGATCGGCCGCGAGCACGTCTCCCTGCTTCAGATCATGGGCGAGACGATGTCCTCGGACGGCGCGTTCGGCGGCCGCTTCGAGAAGGCGCCCGCGCCCGACTTCCTCGTCTCCTACAGCGGCGACAAGCTGATGCCGAGCAACATCCGGGACCGCTTCGAGGCGATCCCGGACGAGGACATCGAGACGCTCGGTATCAACTCGGACCGCTCCCGACCCGAGTGGATGATCCTGACCGTGCTACCGGTGCCGCCCGTCACGGCGCGGCCGTCGATCACGCTCGACAACGGCCAACGCTCCGAGGACGACCTCACACACAAACTGGTCGACATCATCCGGATCAACCAGCGGTTCATGGAGAACCGCGAGGCCGGCGCGCCCCAGCTCATCATCGAGGACCTCTGGGAACTGCTGCAGTACCACGTCACCACGTTCATGGACAACGAGATTTCGGGCACGCCGCCGGCCAGACACCGCTCCGGTCGGCCGCTGAAGACGCTCTCACAGCGTCTGAAGGGCAAGGAGGGCCGGTTCCGCGGCTCGCTGTCAGGTAAGCGCGTGAACTTCTCGGCCCGAACCGTCATCTCACCGGACCCGACGCTGTCGTTGAACGAGGTCGGCGTCCCAGACCGGGTCGCAAGCGAGATGACCCAGACCATGAACGTCAACGAGCGGAACTTGGAGGACGCCCGACGGTACGTCTCGAACGGCCCCGAGATCCACCCGGGCGCGAACTACGTCAAACGGCCCGACGGCCGACGGCTGAAGGTGACTGAAAAGAACTGCGAGGAGCTCTCCGAGAAGATCCAGCCGGGCTGGGAGGTCGCCCGTCACCTCATCGACGGCGATATCGTCATCTTCAACCGACAGCCGTCGCTGCACCGGATGTCGATTATGGCACACGAGGTCGTCGTGATGCCGTACAAGACGTTCCGGCTCAACACGACGGTCTGTCCGCCGTACAACGCCGACTTCGACGGCGACGAAATGAACATGCACGCCCTCCAAAACGAGGAGGCCCGCGCGGAGGCCCGCGTCCTCATGCGCGTCCAAGAGCAGATCCTTAGCCCGCGCTTCGGCGAGAACATCATCGGCGCGATCCAGGATCACATCTCCGGGCTCTACTTGTTGACCCACGAGAACCCACAGTTCAACGAGACGCAGGCGCTCGATCTGCTTCGGGCGACGAGTATCGACGGCCTCCCGGAGCCCGACGGCGCCGACGACGACGGCCTCGAGTACTGGACCGGCCGGAGCCTCTTTTCGGAACTGCTCCCGGACGGACTCGACCTCGAGTTTACGTCGTCGGCCGGTGACACCGTCCTCGTCGAGGGCGGTCAACTCACCGACGGGACGATCGACGAGGACGCGGTCGGCGCGTTCGGCGGCGAGATCGTCGATACGATCTGTAAGGTGTACGGCAACACCCGCGCCCGCGTGTTCGTCAACGAAGTCGCGACGCTCGCGATGCGGTCGATCATGCACTTCGGGTTCTCGATCGGAATCGACGACGAATCGATCGAGCGGGAGGCCGAAGAGCAGATCGCCGAGGCGATCGCCAACGCCAACGAGCGAGTCGAAACGCTCATCGAGACCTACCGCAACGGCGAACTCGAATCGCTGCCCGGACGGACGGTCGATGAGACGCTCGAGATGAAGATCATGCAGACGCTCGGAAAGGCCCGGGACTCCGCGGGCGACATCGCCGACGACCACTTCGGCGACGACAACCCGGCGGTCGTGATGGCCCAGTCCGGCGCGCGTGGCTCGATGCTCAACCTGACCCAGATGGCCGGCTGTGTCGGCCAGCAGGCGGTTCGGGGCGAACGCATCAACCGCGGCTACGAGGATCGGACCCTCAGTCACTTCAAGCCGAACGACCTCTCGGCGGACGCCCACGGGTTCGTCGAGAACTCCTACCGAAACGGCCTGACGCCGCGGGAGTTCTTCTTCCACGCGATGGGCGGCCGCGAGGGGCTGGTCGATACGGCGGTCCGGACCTCGAAATCCGGCTACCTCCAGCGGCGGCTGATCAACGCGCTCTCGGAACTCGAAGCGCAGTACGACGGCACGGTTCGGGACACCTCCGATACGGTCGTCCAGTTCGAGTTCGGCGAGGACGGTACCTCGCCCGTGCAGGTCTCCTCGAACGACGACTACGAGATCGATGTCGACTCGATCGTCGACCGCGTCCTCGAGGAGGAGTTCGACTCCCCCGAGGCGCGCGAGGAGGCCCTCGGTATTCCCAAACCGCCGACGAATATCTCCGAGCACGGGGAGTCGTGGCGGTCGGTTTCGGGCGCGGAGGCGGGATCCGATGACTGAGATCACCGACGCGGTAGAGTCGATCGTCGAGGACAGCGACCTCCCCCGCCGGCTGAAACAGGACGTCTACGAGACGGTCCAGATCCGGGAGGGGTTGACCGACGAACAGGTCGGGGATATCGTCTACGGCGTCGAATCGAAGTACCTCGAAAACCGTGTCGACCCCCTCGACCCGGTCGGGACGGTGTCGGCCCAGAGCATCGGTGAGCCCGGAACGCAGATGAGCGTTCCTGCCGACGAACGCGTTCTCGTTCGTCAAAACGGTACGACCGACGTGACCGAAATCGGCGGGCTGGTCGACTCCCTAATGGAGAGCCGTGAGACGCGGACTGTCGA
>LFFM01000751.1_pt1 | contig 22842 bp, 16 predicted proteins | sample 643131 | NCBI WGS metagenome assembly LFFM01 (sample SAMN03777445, study PRJNA286221) | soda lake metagenome | biome: soda lake; feature: Kulunda steppe; material: water; isolation source: sample Tc-Br brine of Tanatar trona crystallizer | place: Russia: Kulunda steppe | collected 2011-07
ATGCGCCGGTCCACGGCGAGGCCGATGTCCCGATCTTCATTGCCTACGTGGAGCGACGCCTCGACGGCGAACAAGAATTGCTCGATGAATTGCCGTGGCTGCTCGAACAACTTCCCACCAAATGACGCTGGAGCGTATGACAGTGTCGGGCTGACATCGCGTAGATTTGTCGGGTGGGGTCGCACCACCTGCCGCTGACGAAGGCCCCAATATGCCGTGTGCTATCGGAGAAATCGACAAACCGACAGTCCTCAAGGCCCCGATATGCCTTGCGCTATCGGGGAATATGCCTTCTGAGCTAACAACCGATCGCCCCCAACAATTCAGGGGCGGGCTTGCCCCGCCACAATCGTCCGGCGGCTTCGCCGCCGGATACAACGGTGTGGGAGGACAACTCCGTCCTAGCTCACAAGGCTCCTTCACCACCGACATAAAGTCGGGTGGGGTCGACATCGCCCTGTTACTTTCCCCCCGGTCGGAACTGTACTTCTGAGGTCCCGATATGCCCTGCGCTCGCGCATCTGAGCCTGCGAGACGCCGGAGAAAAGTCACCAAGTAGAAATAAGAAGCTCGTTGAGCTGTCTCGCGGGGTGTAGTTTGCATATTGGAGCCGATGTCATCCGCGCGCCGGGTCCATTCCGCGCTGACCTCGATCGCCAACCGGCATTGATCGAATCCACCGCCGTGCGTATCAATGGCTTCGACGACGCTGGCATCCGGTTTGCATAATCCAATGAGCGAGGATTGCCCTCCGGGCGACCCCGGGGGCCGGCTTCCGACGGCGACTCGGAAGTTACGCGAAGTTCGACGGAGCAACCTTGTTCCGCAACTGGAGCACGCTTCCGTCGCATTGGCTAACAACTGAGACTATTTGATAAAACGACGAGAGGAGAAGCAACCATGAGAAACCAATGGACACAGACGGGACTCAAAATTTCGGCACTCACTCTGGCATTGACGATGGCCGCCGGCTGCGGCGTGGAATTGGAGGGTGACGAGGGCAATCTCTCCTTCAACTACGCCGACAGTGAGTGGGTGGCAACGGCGGCCGGTGGCGACCTGGCCAAAGGGGCCAGTGTCGATGTCTACGTCACCGAACTCGACGCCAACGGCGAGGCCCTGGAGTTAGTCGAGGCCTTCTCCGACGATGCTCAGAGCATCGAAGTCACCGATGAGCGAAGCCACGACTTCCAGTTGACGGCCCACGAGCAGAGCCCGGCGGAGGGGACGTCCATTAACGCCACGGCCCTCGATGGCGACGGTGAGGAGTTGAGCGACAGCACATCGATTGTGGCCTCCGAGGTCGACAGCGTCGAATTCGACACGCTGTGCAGCGAGGCGACCTACGTCACCGACAGCAACGCCCTGTTCCAGTACCGCATGAAGGACTCTCTCGACGATTCCCTGACCGGCTACGGCCACTACCCGGTCGATGTCGAGCCCGCCGACGGCGGTACGGTCAACGACGACCACCGCGTCCTGCAGACCCTGGAAGTGGCCACCGGCGACGAGCCCGGAAGTTACGAATTGGTCGCCACCGACGACGTCGATGCCGACGCCATGGACTTCGACCTCGTCGAGCCGGGCGACATCGACGAACTCGATATCCGCAGCAGCCACGAGGACTCCAAGGACGTCATCGAAGTCGGCGAAACGGACTTCGCCACACTCTTCAAAATGGGCACTACGGATTTCGACGATGTCTGCGGCGGCGCCGAAGGAGCAATCGACATCGACAACTCCACGCCCGACGTCTGCGAGGCGCGCTACCACTACGTCGGTCAGCTCAATATGCACTCCGTCGAAGTCGAGGGGCTGGAAGCCGGAAGCTGCGACTTCGATCTGTCGGTCGTCGACACCGAGCTGAGTGAATCGATCAGCGTCGAGATCGAGTAAACCTTCAGCCCAAAGGCAACACACCAAAGCCCGCCGGCAACGGCGGGCTTTGGTCGTTCTTTCCCCCTTCCCCGACGCGGGGAAGTGGCCGGAGCGCAGCGGAGGTCGATGGGGTCGTCATGCAGCAACTAACCACCACATCAACCCCTCCGACTTCGCTCGCTTCCACTCGCTCAGCCACCTCCCCGCGAGCGGTGGAGGAAGCCGAGTCACGGCCGAATAATCTCCTCGAGCCGCGCAAGCCCATCGGTCACACAGGCCGGGCCGGGCTGAAGGATAATCGCCGGATCCAGTTCGTGGAGCTCGTCGTCTTCGACGGCCGAAACCTCGTCGTATCCCGGGCGTTCGCAGATACTGTCGAGATCGACGTCTTTGCCACACCAGGAGGCGGCGATGATCTCCGGATCGGCCTGTCGGATCTGTTCGTCGTCGACGAATCGATCGTCGGCATTTTTGCCGCCCGATAATTCATCGAATACATTGCGCCCGCCGGCGATTTCGACCAGTTCACCGACCCATTCGATGGCCGTAATGCGCGGGTCGTCCCACTCCTCGAAATAGACGCGGGGCCGATGCTTTTGAGCCTCCGTTTTGGCCCGGGCCTCCTCGAGATTTTCGATATATCCGCGAACCAGCTCTTGAGCGGCCTGTCGCCGCCCGACAATGGAGCCGATGGTGACGATGACGTCCAGGATCTCCTGGAGACTTCGCTGATTGAAGATGACCACCGGCAAATTGGCCTTGATCAGATCGTGGGCCAATTCGGCCTGAATATCGGAAAAGCCGATGATCAGGTCCGGTTCGAGGGCTGATATTTTATCGATGCTTCCGCCGATAAAGGCGCTGACCACGTCCTTTTCTTCGGAGGCCCGCGGCGGACGCTCGGTGTAGGCGCTGATACCGACGAGGCGATCTTCTTCACCGAGTTCGTACAGAATCTCAGTGGGCTCCTCGGTGAGTGCGACGATGCGTTCGGGGACGGAGCGAATCGAAAAGGACATGGAAACTCATCGCTGCAGTGGATAGATGACAGGTCGGGAGGGTGCGGCGTCGAGGCAAAAGCGGGGAAAGCGAAGCGACAGCGCGTACAGGCCGTCGTCGAGCCCGGTGGGAATGTCGATCAATTCCGTAATCGTGCGACGTCGGCTCTGCTCTGAGGCTCGCCGACCGGGCTCAACCCCGAAAAAGCGGTGGTGATTGGGGACCCCGCCGCCGTCGTCTTCGCGGTCGACCGATGGAAACTCGACGAGCAGGTGGTCACAGCCCACATCGCGAAGCCACTGGATGGCCTCCGACGTCAGATACGGCGGGTTGGTGCCGCTGTGATCGGCGCGCGGGTCAAAGGCCTCACTGGAGTCGACTCCAATGATCACGGCCCTACAAAGGCTATCGTCGCCACCGATCCGATCTGTGGCATCCGCCAGTCGGCGCCGGGTCACGACGCGATCGGTGGGCGCATATTGACCCTCGTAGCCCTCGTCGACGTCACCCAGTGACGCAAGCGACATCGTCAATACGGTGGCCGGTACGACAGGCTCCGGGAGGGCGTCGCCGACGGAGATGCGCTCGTCGGTAATATGCCCCACGCCTTCGGTATGCGTGCCATTTCCGTGAGCTGTCAGCTCGACGGTCTCGCAGTTGACGCTTCCCCCGCGGCGAGTATCGCCGACGAAGCCGCCGCCCTCCACAACTTCGGCGGAGGCCCGGGGCATACCAAAAGCCCGCGGCTGGACGCCGTCAAAATCGAGGGGCACCGCCAGTTCCACGGCCTTGTCGGTATCGACCCGGAACCGTTCGCCGGCGACCGTCATGTGGAGTATTGCGCTCATCGAGACCGGTCGTCGAAAAGATCCAAAGAGTCAGACGGCGTTCTGCTATCTTACTCGGCATCGGGCCACTGGTAGGTGACGGATTCGCCGTGGCCCGTCAGCCCCATGATGATCGTGCCGCCGTCGGTCTGGTAGCCGGCTTCGTAGTCGTCGCGAAGCTCCTGGAGATCGAAGCTGAGCGTCTCCTGGATACCGGCCTCACACATGTCATCGTTGGCCTCGTGGCGCAGATCGAGGTCCACCTGCACCGGATCGCTCTCCATAAATTGGCCATCCCAGCACAGCGTCCACTCGTGCGTTTCGCAACCACCGCTGTAGCCGACATCGATCTCGAGGGTGTCATCGCCGACGTACTCGGCGCCCTCGAAATTGTAGTTGTCGTCGGGAAGGGTCATGGAGTCATCGCAGACCTGTAATCCCTCGCCCGGAGAATTGTCCGTTAGTGTCTCTTCGCAGCCGATCCAAGCCACCGAGCAAACTGCCAGTGCGGACACCATCATGACCGTATTTCGATAGCGCATCATATCTCTCTCGTATGGCGGTAACGATTGTCTTCGGCGACAACCCGGGCCCGGCGATTCACTGGAGCTCAAACCCAATCGACTCGCTGTGAGCGCGACTGGCCTGTGTTTCGAAATCACTTCGCTCGCGGCCGATCCAGTCGAGGGCAGTCCCCGAGAGCATCTGCTCTTTTTCAGCCGCCGAAAGGTCCATGGACTCGATCAGCTGCCCCGGCTCGTGCTCGCCGAGTACAAAGGGATAATCCGTGCCCAGAGCGAACTGGTTGGCGCCGAATTTATCGACCAGAAGATGCAACATATCCGGGTCGTGAACCAGTGTATCGAAATACAATTTGTCGACCAAATCGCGGGGCGGCGTCGTGGTATCGACCTGACACAGGTCGGGCCGGACTTCGAAGCCCCAGTCGATGCGACCCAGCGTCGCCGGAAACGAACCGCCGCCGTGGGCGAAGGCGAATTTCAGATCCGGATAGCGGTCGAGGACCCCGCCCATCATCAGCGAACAGATCGCCCTCGAGGTCTCGGCGGGCATACTCACCAGCCAGGGAAGCCAGTAATCCTGGAGCTGATCAAAGCCCATCATATCCCAGGGATGGACAAAGATCGCCGCGCCCAGCTCCTCGGCGGCCTCCCACAGCGGGTCGAAGCGGTCGGCGTCGAGATTGGTTTCGTTGACGTGGGTGCCGATCTCGACACCGACCAGGCCCAACTCCTGGATGCAGCGCTCCAACTCCTGAACGGAGCGCTCCGTATCCTGCATCGGCAGCGTGCCCAATCCGGCGTATCGCTTCGGATGGTCGTCGACGACTCCGGCGATATGATCGTTGAGAATTTTCGACAGGTCGTGGGCGTCGGCGGCCTTTGCCCAGTAGCTGAACATCACGGGTACCGTCGACAGCACCTGGACATCGACGGCGGCCTCGTCGCACTCGTCGATGCGCACATTGGGGCTCCAGACGTTGGGTTCGACGTCGCGAAAAAACTCGTCGCCCTTCATCATCCGCGCCGAACACCCCGGACAGTCGTGATCGAGGCTGATAAAGTCGCCGTAGCCGTAGCGCTCCTGAAGGTCGGGCCAGGTCTCGGGGAGAATATGAGCGTGGATATCGATTTTCATCGCAGACTCCGTTCAGAAGCTCCAGATTGCCGACAGGCCAAGTCCAGTTGCGCCGTCAGTCTTGCTCGAGGTAGGCCCCGCAACTTGCGCAGGTCCGCGCCTCGTCGTCGTCCCAAAAGGCCTCGATGGCCTCCTTGAGCTGAGTGACGATATCCGTCAGATAAAACCACTCTTCATGGAGCACATCGCCACACTCCTCGCAGTACCACCGGAGGCCGTCGTCATCGCCCTTCGGCCGTTTGTGCTCGATGACCAGCCCGATGGTTCCCTCCGGACGCTTCGGGGAATGAGGGACCATCGACGGCAGCAAAAAGATCTCCCCCTCCCGAATCGGAATCTCTTTGTGCTCGCCGTCTTCGACGATCTCGAGGGTCATATCGCCTTCGAGTTGATAGAAAAACTCCTCGCTCGGATCGATATGGAAATCCTTGCGGGCATTCGGTCCGCCGATGACGAAGCACATAAAGTCCTGGTCTTCCCAGATCTTTTTATTGCCCACCGGCGGCTCAAAGGCCTCGCGGTTGTCCTCGATCCATTGCTCGAAATTAATGGGGGGGGTCAGGGTACTCACGGAAGTCTCCTCGGTCAGAAACGCAGGTGGACAACACCAGGGCACACCAATTGGGAAAACAACGGACGACCTGCGGAAGTAGCGACGGTTGTCGCGACTTCAACGGCAGTGCCCGCGCCAACATCAGTGCCAATGCCGGGTTGTAGCTACGACGTATGGGTCGCTGTCATACAACGAATATCGACCCGAACTGTCAAGTTTCCCGGTCGGCATCGGAGGGCACAAAAAGCGTGTGATGACGGGCCCGTCGCGCCATCGATCGAGCCACTCCGCCGAGCATTAGATCGCCAAACCAGCTCCGGCCGTGGGTCCCCATCACGATCAGGGCCCCGGGATAGTGGTCGGCAATTTCATCGAGTACGTTGCGGGGTTTTCCGGAGACCAGGTCGGAGTCGACATCGGTGACACCGGCGTCCTCGAGGCGCTGTCGGAGCTCGTCGAGCGCCCGGCGCTGCTCTCGGCTGGCGGCTCGACTCTCGTAGCGATCATCCAGGGCGTGGACCACGAGCGCGGGGACCATCCCGGCCACCGCCAACTCCTCGACCCAGTCCATGGCGTTGCCCGCGGCCTCCGAAAAATCCGTGGGATGGATGATCCGCTCAATACCGAGGCCTCGATGGTCTTCGTCGTCAGCATCGTCGACGACGTCGGCGCAGAATAAAAAGACGGGCGTCGTCGATCGCTCCAGCACATCGGTGGCGACGCTACCCAGCAGGATATCTTCCACGGCGCTTTTGCCGCGATTGGCGAGGACGATCAGCCCGGCGCCGACCTCGTCGGCGACCTCCGGAATCCGGGAGCCGGGCCGACCCACTTCGTTTCGCACATCGACCTTCCAACCGCGCTCTCGAAGCTCGCCGGCGCTGTCCTCGAGCAGCGTCTGGTAATACTTCTGGTGGCTCTTGGAGTCTTCCACCGGAAAATTCGTCCGGCGAACATATATCAAGGTGATCTTTTCGGCGCCGTAGCCGCGAAAATCATGGAGGCGACGAACCATCGCCTTCGACGGTATCGAAAAGTCGGTGGCAACCAGCAGATGAGAATGCATACAGGGCCTCGCATATCGCCAGAAAGGGAATCATCGTCGTCGTTTCACAACCCGAGGGTAGTCCGTCGAGCCAAAGTTCAAAAGTCGCCGATTCCGCCGTCGGGGGTTCGCGGCGGGAAGACGGTATCCTGCAAGAAGTCATCGAGCCTCCGGGAGCTGATGTCGGCGCCGAGTGCGGCGGGCCAGCCATCGGCGAGGTCGGTGCCGTCGTCGTCGGCGCCTTCGATATCGGAATCGACGTAGTCCCGACCGGTCATCGGAAGCCACAATGCCTGGTGCCACAATTCGATTCGGGCCCCCCAGTCGACGCCATCGCCGATGGCCCGATCCGCAGCTTCGGCACCGGCCCCGTCGCCGATGTCGACCTGCCAGTGGCCGTCGCGCTCTTCGAACCACACCGTGTGCCCGCCGGCTTCCACGGCCGCCGGCTCCGCGCGCAGTATCCAGCGCGTCGCCGACGTCGACCCGTCGGCCGCTCTCGACGCCTCGATCCAGACGCCGGCACCATCGGAAGCCACGATGCGCACCACAACGCCCTCGCGCTCGCCATTGCGGTGGCTCAGAAAGACCGCCTCCCAGCGAATATCGTCGATGCCGGCGTCGAGGCGCATCATCAGCGACTCCAGACCGCGCCGCGCGGCGTCGTCGTCGACGCTTCCCGCCAGCGCTGTCAGCATGTGGAATACGGCATCCCAGGCCTGGTGGCGAAACTGGCGGTCATCGATTCGCCACGCGTCAAACGCGGTATAGGGGCGAAGCTCGTCATCGACACTCATCGACGCTGGCTTTTGGGCCGTCCAATCCTCCCAAAACGGCGCCTCCGTCCCTCCTGCCCCGAGCAGGCCACCGCCGAGGCGCCCGTCAGACAGATGTTGTGAACCACCGGCGCATCCGACCCATAGCACCACGGCCATCGACAGCATCCACACTGCACCGCCCTTGATTCTAATCATCGACAACAACTCCCAACGAGAGCGCCAGCGTCTGGCGCAAATAACGGTCGCCGACCCCGAATTCTCCGGTATACACACTGTAGCGCAGCTCCGCTTCCCAGGGCCCGGCGATGGTCCTTCGCAGGGCGGCTATGGCGGTATTGCGCTGTTCTTCGTCGATCAAAAACACCTCGTCGATGGCCACCGGGTCTTCATAAGACGTATGCTGAACCTCCAGACGGGCCGACAAGAAGGTGTCCCAGACGACGGGGACGGTCAAGGCCGCCTCCAGGCGGTGGCGTCGCAGGCGCTGGCCGTAGGAATTCGAGTCGTTCGCCGCGTATTGATAACGAAGGCGACCCTGGAAGCGACGTCGAAGCCGGAGCTGGACTCGGAGGGCATCGTAGACGTCGGCGCGCTCGACACCGTCGCCGACGGGGACAAAGCGGTCATCGCGCAGCTGCCAGGCCGTCGTCGAGTAGGAGCGCCACCCGCGCCGAAGTGAGCCGTCGACGCTCAAATTGTCTCGCGCCGCCCAGTTGACGCCGGCCCGTATCTGCGGCCCACCGTAACTCGACGACGGCGACGGCTTGAAGGCGAAAAACCGGGCGCCACCGTCGGCCCACAGGCGAATGTCGCCCAGGGCCGCGCCCAATCGTCCCGCCGCCCCACCGCGGACGTAGTCGCGACGCTGTGCAGTCTCGATGCGGTCTTTGAGATCGGCCAGGCCCTGGACGTACAGTGGGGAGTCTGGGTTCCAACTGGCCCTGGCGTCGGCGCCGGTGACCATTGCATTAGCCTCCGATTGACGCCAAAACCGGGTGGCGCCGTGCTGGACAGATACCGAGACTTGTCGCGACCGGTCATCATCGGTGACGATATCCCCGCCGATGAGATACCTGGCCAGTCCATCTCCGCTGTGGTCGTGGCCTTCGCGCCGGAGGGGATTACCGTCGTACTCCAGTCCGAGTTGGGCCTGCAGTGACCATTCGGCAGCGCTGTCATCGGCGACGGCGGGCATCGCCGTCACCCCGGCCAGGACAAAGGCCCACAGCGCAGCGGATATCGGCATCGCCGATCGACTCGATGTCGCTTTTATGGTGCCCTCGTCGTCATTCATCGCGTTCCATCGTCGTCACGTTGACCGTCTTGTAGAGACCATCATGAACCACTCCACGATGCAACTTCGCCCCCTTCTTTCGGCCGCCCTCATCGGCCTTCTCGTCTTGTCGAGCGCCCTGCTTGTCGGCTGTCCGCGCGATGTGCCCCCGCCGGACAACGCCCTCGACAGCCCGGAACTTCTGCGCGGCGCCATCGACGCCCGGCTCGAGCACGTCGACGATGCCCGGTTTAATAACGTGACCCTGGAGTACTTCGGTCAGGGCGAACGGGTGCGCGTCCGCCAGCTGCTGCTCGTCGAGCGCCCCGACCGACTGCGGGTCCAGACCCGGCTTCCGGGCAGCGACGAGATCGTCAGTCTATTGGTCAGCGACGGCGATACCTTCTCGCTGCACGAGCGCGATGAAAATAATTACTACACCGGCCAGCCCACGCGCGACAATATCAATCGCCTGTTGCCCGTCGACCTGTCGAGCGACGACGTCGTCCGCGTCATGCTCGGCAGTGCTCCCTGGGATCGCTTCGACGAAGAGAGCGCCGAACCACAACTGGAGTGGGATAGCTCGCGCGGCGAGTACGAATTGAGTGTACAGCGCGACGACGGCAACCAGTTGACGATGTACGTCCGCCACACCGACTTTGCGGTCCTCAAAGTCGAAGAGCTCAGCCCCGACGGCGAGCTGGTCTACTCGTACACCACCGAAAATTGGGAGGACCAGGGCGCGATTGCCCTTCCCAGCTACCGCCGTTTTCAGTGGCCGGACCGAGATCTTGACTTCTCGATCGATGTGGCGGATACTGAACTTAACATTGGTTTCGATGACAATTTATTCGTCTTTCCCCCACCCCCGGGAAGCCAGGTCATCGAACTCCGGGACTGATTGGCTCCACAGAGCTTCCCCCATCGTGGTCTCTCCATGTCAGGAATTGTGCTTCGATGATCGACGACAAAAAGCTGATTTCTCGACTACTGGGGGACGGTCTCATCGACCAGAACCAGCTTAAAGAGGGACTGGAAGCCGCCGACAGACGCGGCACCTCACTGTACAACGTGGTCATCGACGAGCAGTTGGTCCAAGAGCGCGACGTCGTCGAGATCGCTTCTGACGTCCTCAATGTGCCCTGTGTCCACCTCTCGGATCGTGATCTCGACCGGCGCACCGCGCGACTTATTCCGGCCGATGTGGCCTCCACACAGCACGCACTGCCCTTGGAAATCGTCGAGGACGGCGACGTCCAGGTCCTTCAGTTGGCAATGCTCGATCCCATCGACGTGATGGCCATGGATGAAGTGGCCAACCACGTCGAGGTCGACATCCAGCCGGTCCTTGTTGGACCGGCGTCGCTCGGCGAGGCCATCGATGAGTTGTACGGCGACGATGACGACGCTGACGACGAGTCGATCTTCGAGTTGACGGAATCCATCGACGACCCATCCGAGGCCGGAGACGACCCCTTCGATCTGGGCGACGACGACAGCGAGGAGGCCATCGAACTCGGCGACAGCGACGTCGAGTTCGCCGACGAGCCCTTCGGCGGCGCAGACGGCGACAGTGGCGATGCCTTGAGTCTCGATGCGCCCGATGAATCGACGGGCCCCGAAAGCAACGACGATAGCTGGGCGGCGATGTTCGACGAAGTCGACGACAGCGGCGCCGCCTCATCGGGTCCCCGACCGCTCGTCGCCGACGACGACGCCGAAGACCCATCGGAATCGGACGCCTCGCCATCGGGACCGATCTCTCGAGAGATGCGCGATCGACCGCCGACCGGCGTTTTGGACGCCGCCGACATCGATGATGATGACGACGCCAACGGCGCCAACCATGGCCCCGCATTCAGCCAACACCCGGCCAGCTTCTCCGACGACGAGGACTCCCTTTCGGGCACCCAGATCGGCTCGCCCGGCGAGCTCGGCGACTGGGAACTGGACGACGCCCTCGAAAAATCCGGCGCCGCCCGCCTTCGCAACGAGCCCGACGCCGACGAATCCGACAGCTCGCCGGGAACCCAGGTCGGCGCCCCCGTCGATCCCGACCAGTGGGACCTCGACGACGGCGTCTACGACGACGATGGCGACGAGTCCGAATCGAGCCACGGGCAGGCCGGCGATGTCGACAACGACCAGACCCAACTGGGGGTGGCCACCAGAGGCGATATCCCGGGGCTGGACCTCGACGATGACGACGACTCCGATGCCTCGAGCACCGACAGCGGCCTGCCCGTCGGCGATGAGTCCCAAGAAGACGACATCGACCCCGCAATCTCGGGCTCCGAGGCCTTCGAAGCATCACCGGACGACGTCGAAGCCGACGGAACCGACGACGCTGACGTCGATGATGAAGCGTCCGATGACGGCGACAGCGTCGTTCCCAAGAGCATCCGGTCGGCCCTCAACAAGGCGGCGTCCAAACCATCGAAGGATACCTCCCAGGACAGCGACTCCAGCGGCCCCTCGCTGCCGAAACCGCCGAAGCCGAGCTCTCTCTCCAGCGCCTCCGACAGCGACGAAGACGATGAACCGTCGGCACTGGGTCGAATCGACATCAAGAAAAAGCGCGTCAAAAAGAAGCGCTTTCAGGGCGTCGTTGAAAAACGCTCCGACCGGGCTCGCCGGGACTCCGATTCCAGCCCCGACGCCTCTGCCGACGCCAATGGCGAAGATGATCCGGCCATCGAGCTTCCCGACGATATCGACAGCCGCACTGTGCTTCGCGGGCTTCTGGAATTACTCGTCGACGAGGATATTGTCAGCGCCGACGGCGTTCAGGCCCTTATCGACGACGCGAATTGAGCGGGGCGCACCGGCAGTTTTGCGATCTCCTCATTCCTCGATCATCTCCTGGATGATCGACGACGTCCGGGCCAGCATCTTCCACAGCAATTTATTGCTCAGCGTCGGAGACTCCTCGACGAGCCGCCGCAGGTTGTCCTCCGACATAAAGAGTACTTCGCAGTCCTGGCGACAGCGCACATCGGCCGAGCGCACCGGTTCGCCAAAGAGTGCAAACTCTCCAAAATGCTCGCCCTGACAAAGCGTCGTCACCAGCCGGTCGCCGATCTCGACGCTGACCTCGCCGTCCATCACAAAATACATTCCGTCCACCGGATCGCCGCGGCGAATGATGGTGTCTCCGGCGTCGTATCGATCGGTGTCGACGAAGCGCAGTACTTTGATCAATTCCTGAAAGCCGAGTTCCGAAAAGAGATCGACGGTCTGCAAGAAGCGAACGCGCCGGAAGGTATCGGGCCTGGTCGGCGCTCTGGAGAATTCGTCGGCGGAGTCGACGGCGACGACAACGGCCGTGGAATTGTCCTTGCCGCCGCGCTCGTTGACGCAATCGATGAGTTTCGACGGAATCGCCGCATCGTCGCCGTCGTCAAAATACTGGAGCAACTCCGCCCCCGGTAGATAAGAGGTGACCTCGTCGGTGCACAGCAACAACCGATCGCCGGCCCGCAGATCGACAAAGAGCCGATCCACGTCGACCCGGGGCTTGCCCCCGATTGAACGGGTCAACACATGGGAATACTCGGCGGGATCGCGCCCTTTGAATTCAAATCGAGGGTGTTGATTGAGATACTGCTCGAAGGTGTGATCGCGGGTCACCCGATAGATGCGTTCGCTGCGCACAAGATAGACCCGGCTGTCGCCGACGTGCAAAATAAAGGCCCCGCCACCGGCGAGCACCACCAGATCGACGGTGGACCCGATGCCGCGCGGGTATTCCGATGATTCGGAACGGCGATAGACCTCCTGGTTGATCGACTGGAGGGCGTCGCTTAGAACGCCAAAGACCTCCTCGCGATCGGCATTGCTCAGCGGCGTCGAGCGCTCCTCGATGGCATCCCGAAACTCCCCGGCCCGCTCTTCGATGCCGTCGACGATCATCTGACTGGCCTCGGCGCCCCCGGGCTTGCCGCCGATGCCGTCGGCCACAGCAAAGACGCCCAGTTCGGCGTCCGTATAATGGCGGTCCTCATTGCCGGTTCGCCGTTTTCCGACATCGCTTCGAGCCCAACATTTGATCTCCATGATCCGATCCCTACAACAGACACTGACAGCGACTGGCCCGGGAATGAACGTACCGTTCCAGACGTTACCGACCACAGACTGCGGGTCACCATCTTGACGCGATACACCCCCCTCTTTAGTTTCATGACTACCGGGGGTGGACGTTTCGACCCTGGTCCAACCAACGAGTATAAGCGAAGTTTACCATAGATTGCAGGACCCATCATGATCGGCATGACGGAATTGGCCGCCAACAAGGCCCGTAAGATGATGCAGGAGCACGACATCTCCCCGGAATCGAGCTACGGCATTCGCGTCGGTGTGGAGTCCGGCGGATGCTCCGGATTAAATTACGTGCTCGACATCGTCGAAAGTCCCAACGACAACGACCGGGTCTTCGAGTACCACGGTGTCAATGTGTACTGCGATCCCCGCAGTTACCTGTATCTCAACGGCACCGAAATCGACTACGAAGACGACGTCATCGACGGCGGGTTTTCGTTTAACAACCCCAACGCCAAACGCTCCTGCGGATGCGGGACGAGCTTCGCCGTCTAGGATTGACCTTCGCATTGCAGGACCGATGCGGCACAATCGATCCGTGGCAACAGAGCGCCGGCGACTGTGCGGCGCTCGTTGCACTTCTTGGACGATGGATTCGTCAATGCCACGGGGCGAAAGCGGCGATACATCAAGCGCAGCGATGGATGATCTGTAATCCCGGAGAACGACGATTATGTCCCCCCTGCTGACCCTGTGGCAAAAGCCGATTGTCTACCGCACGGCCATCGGCCTGTATGTGGCACTGGTGTTGGCGCTGGCGGGCATCATCTTTTCGGTCAATAGCCTCGACGTTCAGAGCGCGGCCTATATTCGGGCCGATACCCAGTGGGAACCGGAGCGAAACCACGGGATGCGCGGCGTCTTTCACTACGCGCCGACCGGCGAGATCCTCGATCCGGAAACCATGCAGTGGCGGCTGCTGTCGGCCGGCGCCGATCCCGATGAGAACAGCGGTCTGGAACTCGACTTCGGAGAGACGTCGGCCGAAGAACAGTGGCCGAATCCAACCTTTCGGCTGCCCGACGACATCGACCCCGGAGACTACGATCTGTATGTGACGGCGACCTTCGAGGATGTGGCGCCGCTGGAGGCGGCGACGCGCATCGAAGTGGTGGAGAACCCGGGGCCGGCGTCGACCTTCGACGAGCTTCGCTGGCGCCGCCAGCAACCGCGCGACTCCGACGGCGGGATACGCCGTCCCGTCGAACCCGTCGACGTCCAGGACATCGACGTCGACGACGATGCCGTCTTCGACGAACGCGACTACGAGGTGATGCTCCAGGCCGATGACGAAGCCCGGGCCCGCGAGGTGGGCCTCGCGATCGCCCCGTCGACCGGAGAGGTCAAGCGAGGACTGCCGCAGACGCTCTTTGTGCGCAGCTTCGATGTTGACACCGGCCATCCCATCGCCGCCACCCTGACCCTCGAGCAGACCCGGGGCATCCAGTCCGATGGTCTCCAGGAGACGATTCGCACCGATGAATTTGGCATCGGCACCCTGGAATTGCGACCGACGACGGGACTGGACCTTCTGGTAGAGGTCGACCCCGACGACGGGCGCGCCACCGAATTCGATGACGCCGACGCCCACTGGCCGCCGGCGACCTTCGAGGTCGAATTGGACGCCGTGGCCACTCAATATGGACTGCGACCGGCATCACATATCGTCACCGGCGACGACGAGATCGCGGCCACCGTCGACACCACCATGCCCGACGGCACGTTCATGACCGATCTCTACGACCACGACGGCGACCGCCTCATCGACGCGTTGTCGCTGCGCATCAGCGACGGCCAAAGCGGGGTGCGCTTTGATGCCCCGAATCCCGACGAGACCTCGCCGGTGGTCCGAATGCAGAGCTATCGAAGCCTGTATGGAACGCGCAACGCCTGGGATAGCAGCGCTGTGCTGGTGGTCGACGACGACTCCACTGAGACCCTTCGCCAGGCGGCGACCGAACTCTACGAATGGATCGCCGACGAAACCGGCAGCCTCCACCACCGACAACTGGTCGACAGCGGCGTCATCGACGACGTATCGGGTGGTGAGCTTCAACGGCTCATCGAGGCCGGACTCCACGAAATCCATCCTCGCTACCAGACGCCCCCGGTATTGATGAATACCCGCGATGCCGACCGCCAGGCCCTCGACGAATGGCGCGACGATATCCAACACGACCTGCGGTGGATGATGGGCATTGCCGTCGCCGCCGGTATCATCGTCGTGTTGTACTTCGTTGTCATCGGCATCCAGCGCCACCGCCGCGACAACGAATTGCTCCAGCAACTGGCCCTCGACGACGATCCCCCGGAGGCCCACCAGCGCCGATCGCAGCAACTGGAAAATTACGCCGTCATCCTCCAGGGCCTGATCGTATTGCTGACGCTCATCGCCTTTGCTCTTGGCATCCTCATCATGGTCAGTTATCTGTAGGCGCCGACCGCTATTGCCGACTTTTATTTCATCTCGAGGCGCCTACCGATGAGTGACTCCGAGCAATCCGAATCGACGGATCAACTGACGCTGGACTCCGTTGCCCGGGGCGAAGACCTGGGCGACAAGAAGCTGTATGTCGTCGACGGCTCGTCGTATATCTACCGGGCTTTCTACGCCATTCGCGGCCTGTCGACGTCCGACGGGCTGCCGACAAACGCCATCTACGGCTTTACGCGCATGCTCCAGAAGCTCATCGAAGACGAAGAGCCGGAATTTCTGGCCGTGACCTTCGATGCCCACGGCGCCGACGAAAAGACGTTTCGCAAGGAGATGTTTCCGGAGTACAAGGCCCACAGAAAGGAGATGCCCGACGATCTGCAGACCCAGCTGCCGTACTTTCATCGCATCGTCCAGGCCCTCAACATCCCGATTTTAGAAGAGCCGACGGTGGAGGCCGACGACCTGATTGCGACGATGACCGACAAGGCGCGCACCATCGGCCTTCCCGTCTGTGTGGTCACCGGCGACAAAGACCTGATGCAACTGGTCGGCGACGACGTCGAGATGTACGACACCATGAAGGACAAGCGCTACGACATCGACGATGTCGTCGAGCGCTTTAACGTCGAACCCGAGGGCGTCAAATACGTATTGGCCCTCTCCGGCGACAGCTCCGACAACATCCCCGGCGTCCCCGGCATCGGCGAGATCACCGGCGGCAAATTAATCGATGAATTCGGCGACCTGGAGACCATCCTGGCCAATATCGAGGACGTCGGCGGCAAAAAGCGCAAACAAAACCTGCGCGAATACGCCGATCAGGCCCGGCTGAGTCTGGATCTCGTCACCCTCAAAGACGACTGCTCGATCGCCTTCGAGTTGGAGCAGTTGGAGTTGACGGCTCCCAACTTCGAGGCCCTGACTGCCCTGTTTTACGAGCTCGAATTCGACAGCATCCTCGACGAATTAAACGGGTGGTACAAAGAGCGCGGATGGATCGACGACGAGACCCTCCGGGAGCTGAGCGAGCGCTTCCAAGACCAGGGCATGACCACTGCCGCAAGCGACGAAAAGGACTACCGCGCCATCTACTCGCTCGACGATGTCGACGACGTCGTCGACGCCTGCGAAGACGCCGACTTATTTGCCTTCGATCTGGAGACCACCAGCCTCGATCCGATGGACGCCGACATCGTCGGCATGTCCTTTTCGTGGCAACAAGACCAGGCGGTCTACATCCCGACCGGTCACGACGACCCGGAGGCCCCCGAACAACTCGATTTGGACGACGTCCTGGAGCGCGTCACGCCGCTTCTCGAAGATCGCAGCCCCAAAAAAGTCGCCCAGCACTACAAGTACGAGTGGCTCGTCCTTCAGCGCTACGACATCGAATTTGCCGGCGTGGCCCACGACACCATGCTCATGAGCTATCTTTTGGAGCCGGGCAACAACTCGCACTCGCTGGACGCCATCGCCCTGGACCACCTCAATCACAGCACCACGACCTTTAGCGACGTCGCCGGAAGTGGCGCCAGCCAGAAGCGATTTGACGAAGTCCCCGTCGACGAGGCCACGCCCTATGCCTGCGAGGACGCCGATATCACCCTGATGGCCTGTCGCGTACTGGCCGAACAATTGGAGGACGACGACAAACTCGTCGACCTGGAGCGCGATCTCGAGATTCCACTGTCGCGCATTCTGGGCATCATGGAGCGGCACGGCATCGGCGTCGACCGCGATATCCTCGACGAAATGAGTCGCCAATTCGACGCCGAACTCGATGAACTCAAGGCCGACATCGCCGAATACGCCGGCGAAGAGGTCAACCCCAACAGCCCCAAGCAGTTGCGCAAGGTCCTCTTCGACAAGCTGGGCCTGCCGGTCAAAAAACGCACCAAGACCGGCCCCTCCACCGCCCGCAGTGTGCTCGAACAACTGGAGGACGAACATCCACTGCCGGGGCTGATCTTGGAGTACCGCTCCTTTGCCAAACTCAAGGGCACCTATGTCGACGCCCTCCCGGATTTGATTCGCGAGGAGACCGGGCGCATCCACAGCGACTTCAATCAGGCCGTCACAGCCACCGGACGGCTCTCCTCATCGAATCCCAACCTCCAGAATATCCCGATTCGCACCGAGCGCGGCCGCCAGATCCGCGGGGCCTTCGTCGCCGACGACGACCACCTTCTACTTGCCGCCGACTACTCCCAGATCGAATTGCGACTGATGGCCCATCTTTCGGGCGATGAGGCGCTCGTCGACGCCTATCGCGACGGCAAAGACATCCACTCCTTTACGGCCTCCCAGATCTTCGATGTCGATCTGGCCGACGTCACCGCCGAACAGCGCCGGGCGGGCAAGACGGTCAACTTCGGAGTGATGTACGGCATGGGCTCTCGGCGACTGGCCCGGGACCTCGAGATCTCGACGTCGGAGGCCAAGTCCTACATCGACGAGTACTTCGCGCGCTACGAAGGGGTCTCGGAGTACTTCGACGAACTCGTCGAACGGGCCCGAAAGACCGGCTATGCTCGCACCATGTTCGGGCGCCGACGCCACCTGCCGAATCTCGACAGCGGCGGCCGTCAAAAGGCCTACGCCGAACGGGCCGCCATCAATACCCCGATCCAGGGGACGGCGGCCGATATCATCAAATTTGCGATGGTCGAAATGCAGCGCAAAATCGAGGCCGAAGACCTCCCCTACGATATGCTGCTGCAGGTCCACGACGAATTGATCTTCGAAGTGCCGGAAGACCAAAGCGAGCGCGCCGAGTCCATCGTCTGCGACGTCATGGAAGAGGTCTGTGAACTCGACGTCCCGCTCGTCGTCGACGCCGGCATCGGGAAGAGTTGGCTCGAGGCGAAGTAATCGCCACGACCCCGACAACAAGCTGCCAACATTACGCCGCCGCCTCCCATCGACCGGGAGGCGGCGGCGTGATTGGTTGTGACCGCTTCTTGGGCTGGCGACTTGCTCAGGCGACAACCTGGCATTCGCCGGAGGCGTCGCAAACAAGGCCGTCGCAGCACTCGCCGTCGCCGTCTCCACAATCCTCGCCGAGTTCGCGGCACGGGGGCTCACAGACATTGCTATCGGTGCAACTGTAGTCGTCATCCGGACAGTCACCACAGTCGAGCGTCTCGCCACAGCCGTCGGAGATGGTGCCGCACTCCGCTCCGTGATCGTCACAGCTAAGCGGCTCGCAGCCACAGATATTGGGCTCGCCGGCGCCTCCACAGGTCTGCGGGTCCGTGCAATCTCCGCAGTCCAGTGTGCCGCCACAGCCGTCGGAGATGGTGCCGCAATCCGCTCCGTGGTCGTCGCAATCAAGTGACAGGCAACCACAGACATTGGCCTCTCCTCCGCCGCCACAGGTCTCACCGTCGGTGCATTCACCGCAGTCGATGGTCCCGCCGCAGCCATCGGAGACCGTGCCGCAATCGGCACCGTGATCGTCACAACTCATCGGATCACAGCCGCAGACATTGGCCTCGCCGCTGCCGCCACAGACTTCGCCGTCCGGGCAGTCGCCGCAGTCGAGCGTTCCGCCGCAGCCATCAGAGACGGTGCCGCAATCGGCGTCGTGATCGTCACAACTCATGGGTTCACAGCCGCACATATTGGCGTCGCCGCCGCCTCCACAGCTTTCGCCGTCCGGGCAGTCGCCGCAGTCGAGCGTTCCGCCACAGCCGTCGGAGACGGTGCCGCACTCCACACCGTGGTCACTGCAGTCCAGGGGCTGACAACTGCCCTCGCAGATATTGGCATCGCCACCTCCGCCACAGCTTTCGCCATCCGGGCAGTCGCCGCAGTCGAGCGTTCCGCCGCAGCCGTCAGAGACGGTGCCGCACTCCGCTCCGTGATCGTCGCAGCTCATCGGGTCACATCCGCAGACGTTGGCCTCGCCACCGCCTCCGCAGCTTTCGCCGTCGGGACATACCCCGCAGTCCAGGGTCCCGCCGCAACCGTCGGAGACGGTGCCGCACTCCGCTCCGTGATCATCGCAACTAAGGGTATCGCAGTCGGCGCTGCAGACATTGGGAACGCCATCGGCCCCGCAGGCCGACCCATCGGGACAATCCCCGCAGTCGATGACCTCTCCACACCCATCGGACACCTGGCCGCACTCCGCATTGCGGTCGTCGCAGTCCAGTGGTTCGCACTCCGGCTGCGGCGGCTCCGAATCCTCGGTGACGCAGGCCGACAGATTAAAGAGCATATACGCCAGCACCTTTTCCTGTGTCGTCAACTCACCGGCACTGCAGTAATTGGGAAATGCCGGGCCATCGCCGACATCGACGCCGGAGACGTGAAATGCACTGTAGGCGACCTGGCCGCATTGTTCGTCCGGCGGATCGTAGACCGGGGCGTTGAAGGTCAATTGCTGGACGGCGTCATCGTAGTGCCCCTCCGATGTATCGGTATACATCCACTGCGTCGCCAGGTTGTCGTCCACACTCTGGGCCAGCCCCCGGGGCTCAGAAATCTCAAATTCGGGGTCATCCCACGGATCGAGGTCGTCGTCGACCAGTGTCATCCAGTCCCAGAAGAGACCGCCGGCCGAAAAGGAGGTATCGATAAAGGCGTCACTCCAGTCGGTGCCGCCGGACCCCGACCAGTCGGCGGTATCCTCGAAGTCCTCAGTCTGGTGCAACCAGTCGTAGGCCCAGTGCGACGCAAAGAGCCGCCCTCCGGCATTGACGTAGTTGCGCATTCGATCCAGGTCGCCACTGGTTCGACTTGAGGAGTGATCAGAGGCCTCGCAGTCCATGACGACCATGTCGTAGCTGTCGAGCGTCTGCTGATCGCTGTAGAGGTTATCGGAGAGATTGTCGCGAAGCATATCGCCGTCGGCGCCCCCACCACATCCGTCGGGCCCAAAGAAACCACCGTCAAAGGGATTTCGGTCCGTGCAATCATTCTGATCACAGGTTCCCACACAGGCATTGGCGAGTTGTTGGTCGGGAACGCCGCCGTTGGCTCGGTACAGGTGGATGCGGCCGTCTTCATCTTGGCGCGTAAATTCCGATTGCTGGACGCCCAATTTGTGGAAGACGCACTCCATGGCGTCGACGCTGCCCGTGGACACCGCCGTTTTCGGAATATTGTCGTGCGGGCTTTGCTCTTCCTGGCTGGTGGGAAGTCGGGTGTCCTCGGAGTCCAGCTCCGTCTCCTCGCAGGCCGTCTGGGCATCGATGGTGACCACCCGACGCCACTGGCCGAGTTTGATGACCAACGGAAATTCGACACCGGCCGGAACATGGCGCACTTCGAAGTCCCCGTTTTCATCGGTGATATCTCCCACCAGCGGGCTTCCCAGGTCCTCGTCTTCGCATTGCTCACAGACCGGGCCCTCTTCGATTTCGGGCAGATCGTCGATGGGATCGTTGGGGACGTAGACATTGGCGTTGGGAAGCGGCAGATCGCCGTTGGGAGCGTAGACAGTCCCGGTCAGCGTGGTGGCGTCGCCATCGGAGCACACGACCTGGTCTTCACAGAAATTGGTGCACTCATCACCGTCTCCCGGATCGGCGCCGCAGACATTGGGCTGGCCTCCGCCGCCACAGATTTCGGGGCTGTCACAGGTGCCGCAATTTTCGGTGAGCCCGCCGCAGCCATCGGAGACCTGGCCGCAGTTGACGTCGTCGTAATCACTGCACTCGAGGGGCTCACAGGAGGCATCGATGCACTCGCCGAGGTCGTCGCCGGTCCCGCAGACCTCATCGCCAGAACAGCTTCCGCAATCGATAAAGTCACCGCAGCCATCGGGATGCGGTCCGCATTCACCGGGGTCGTAATCACTGCAGTCCAGCGGATCACAGGAGACGTCGACACATTCATTGGCCTCACAGGCCTCTCCATCGCCACAGCCGCCGCAGTCGAGAACGCCTCCGCAGCCATCGGCGTGCAATCCGCATTCACCGGGGTCGTAATCCGAACAGCTCAGCGGCGTGCAGTCGGCATCGGTGCACATTCCGTAATCGGCGCCGCTGCCACAGACCTCACCGTCGCCACAGCCACCGCAGTCGACAAATCCACCGCAACCATCGGGGTGAATCCCGCAGTCACCATGGGGTTGGTCGTCGCAACCGATGGGATCACAGGCAATGGCCTCACACTGACCACCGCTGCTGTCGGTCACACAGGTCTCGCCGCCACCGCAACTTCCGCAGTCAATAAGTCCCCCGCAGCCATCGGGGTGGAGACCGCACTCATCGTCGTCGTAGTCCGAACAGTTCATCGGCGTGCAACTGCTCTCCGTACAGGCCCCGTCGGCATCACAGGTGTCGCCTCCGGAGCAGCCGCCGCAATCGATGACGCCGCCGCAACCATCGGGGTGAATTCCACATTCTCCCGGATCGTGATCTTCGCAGGTGATCGGTTCACAACTCTCCTCGACGCACTGGCCGGCCTCATCGCCGCTGCCACAGCGCTCGCCGGCCTCACAGCTTCCGCAGTCCAGAATATCGCCGCAGCCGTCGGGTACCGCACCGCACTCATAGCCCATGTCTTCGCAGGTGTTTTCGACGGTGCAATCGACTTCCACGCATTGACCGGATTCCTCCTCCGATCCGCAGACCTCGCCGGCCTCGCAGCCCCCGCAGTACAGCGTGTCACCACAGCCGTCGGCAATCGTCCCGCATTCGACGCCCTCGTCTTCACAGGTCGTCGCATCTTCGCATGCCGGCTCCTCCGGATCGTCGGCGTCCGGGTCCTCGGCATCCGGGTCGTCGGCGTCCGGATCGTCGGCGTCCGGATCCCCGGCATCGGCGTCTTCATCATTATCGTTGACACCGATATCGCCGTCCGGGCCACCGCAGACCCCGTCGACACACTCCAGATCACCGGAGCACTCGGCGGTCGTCGTGCAATCCTCATCCCCCTCTCCGTCACGGACATCACCGGTGCAATTGCAGCCGCCGACAAGAAGGAGTAGCAGCGTTGAACATATAGCAAGTCGCAGCGTCTGGAGTCGCCGGCTCATAAAATACCTGCTTAAGAATCATTTTTTGGAGTAGCCAATTAGGTCTTGGGAAAGGCTATCGACTTCGCTCCAGATCTTCAACGGACATTCAGCTGCGCCATGCGTCCCTGTTCAGCACTGCGAACTTCGTCTAAGGTCGTGTCGCGCGAAGCATGGAAAGTTGAGAAGCGGTCAAAAAAGCGGACCGAGGCTCGGCGAGATGATTTGTTTGGCTTCAAAGCGCTCAAACGGAGGCGCGGGCTCCCGCTTGCGGGAATCGTAGGATAAGTCGAGTATTGAGCGCAAAGAAGCCGGACAAATCAGCCG
>LFFM01000752.1_pt1 | contig 22786 bp, 19 predicted proteins | sample 643131 | NCBI WGS metagenome assembly LFFM01 (sample SAMN03777445, study PRJNA286221) | soda lake metagenome | biome: soda lake; feature: Kulunda steppe; material: water; isolation source: sample Tc-Br brine of Tanatar trona crystallizer | place: Russia: Kulunda steppe | collected 2011-07
ATCAGTATCAGACGAGTGACTGTGCGATCGGTATTGAGACGACCGCAAGACGAGTGACTGTGCGATCGGTAGCGTGGCGGCTTCTAGATGGCGAACAGCGACACTCCGATGGCGAACAGCCGAGGGGTGGGGATGCCGTGACCTTTATGCAGCCGTCATGCGCGTGTGGTTGTATGAAAGCGACGGCGATGGCCCACCCGATTCAGGGACTGGTCAAATACCACGGAATGCGAGACGAGATCAAACGGATGCCGTATCACGACAGCATCAGCGTCTGTACGGCACCGAGTCATACGCGAACCACTGTCGAGTTCTCCATGGACCACGACGAGGATACGTTCGTCGTCGACGGCGAGGAACTCGACGGGCGAGCCCACGAACGCGTCGAAGCCGTTGTCGAGAAGGCACGGGGAATGTCGGACGCGGCCCACACCGTCTACCCCCTTCGCCTGGAAAGCGAGAACAGCTTCCCATCGAACGTCGGTCTTGGCTCTTCCTCGTCGGGCTTTGCGGCCGCAGCGATGGCCCTCGCCGAGGCGGCCGAACTCGACGCCACCAAACAGGAAATCTCGACGATCGCTCGCGTCGGTTCGGCATCCGCGGCCCGCTCGGTTACCGGCGCGTTCTCGCAACTGCATACGGGACTCAACGACGAGGATTGCCAGTCCCGCCGCGTTCCCTCCGACCTACACGAGAACCTGAAGATCGTCGTCGGGCTCGTTCCCTACCACAAAGAGACCGAAGATGCCCACGAAGAGGCCGCCGACAGTCACATGTTCCAGGCCCGGAACGCCCACATCCACGGTCAGATCGCGAAGATGCGTGATGCGCTTCGGAACAACGAGTTCGATCGCACCTTCGAACTCGCCGAGCAGGACTCCCTCTCGCTGGCCGCGACAACGATGACCGGCCCCTCGGGGTGGGTCTACTGGCAGCCGGCGACGCTGTCGGTTTTCAACCGGGTCCGAACGCTCCGTGAGGAAGAAGACATTCCGGTCTACTTCTCGACGGACACGGGGGCCAGCGTCTACGTCAACACCACCGATGAACACGTCGAAGAAGTCGAACAAGCGGTCGCCGACTGTGGCGTCTCGACGACCGTCTGGAACGTCGGTGGCCCCGCACGGCTGCTCGACGAGGACGACCACCTGTTCTAACAACGATCGAGTGGGCTGTGTGTGGTCTCCGTGGCCGCACTCGCCACCACGTCGATGAACAGCTCTTGGCCTCCGAGCGACGATCTGTCGTCGTTCGGTCCGGTGAGCGCCGGCCCGCGACTGACGATCGCCGGGAGATCGATCCCGATGACGAGATCACCGCTTGGCGTACAGCTTTGTCGTGGACACCCCTACCAAACGGTATGCACGTGGTCGTGCTCGGTGCGGGCTATGCCGGCCTGACACTGACGCGCTTGCTCGAACGAACGCTGCCGGCAGCTGCCGAGATTACGCTCGTCGACGAGTCCCCCGACCATCTCGTCCAGCACGAACTCCACCGTGTGATTCGCCGCCCGGAACTGGCCAACGAGATCACGGTCTCGCTGCCAGCAGCCGTCGATCGGGCAACCGTCCGCGTCGCCCGCGTCGAGAGGATCGATCGTGACGAGCGGGTGGTGTCGCTCTCGAGCGGCGACCTCGACTATGATCTGGCGGCGATCTGTCTGGGAGCACGGACTGCGTTTTACGGCCTCGACGGCGTCGCCGAGTACGGAACCCCGCTCAAGCGACTTCCACACGCCACCCGGATTCGGCGACGCGCCCTCGAGGTGTGTCGACGCGACCACGCCGACATCGTCGTCGGCGGGGCCGGCCTCTCCGGTATCCAGGTTGCGGGCGAACTCGCAGCGCTTGCCGCCGACGAGGGGAGTTCGGCGTCGGTGACGATCCTCGAACAGGCCGATCGAGTTGCGCCGGGGTTCCCGGCGAACTTTCAGCGGGCGGTCGAGCGAACGCTTTCGAGCTGTGGCGTCACGGTCCGAACCGGGACGACGGTTACGAGCGCCGACCCGGAGCGGATACACTTCGACGCCGGCGAGTCAGTTCGCTACGACCAGTTTATCTGGACCGGCGGCATCCGTGGCCCGGACGCCTTCGACGGCGATCGGCCGACCGTCGGGCCGACGCTGCAACTCGACGATCACACGTTCGGGATCGGGGACGCGACACGGGTCGTCGACGCCGACGGCGAGACGGTACCGGCGAGTGCACAGTCGGCCATCCGGGAGGCACGGACGGCAGCGACGAACATCGCTCGACTGGCCGAGGCAAGCATCGACGGAACCGACGCGACAGCCACCGAACTCGAGTCGTTCTCGTTTAATTCGCCGGGGTGGCTGGTCAGCGTCGGCGACGATGCCGTGGCACAGGTCGGCCCGGCCGTGTTCACCGGCCCTGCGGCCCAGACGCTGAAAGCGACCGTCGGCGTCGGCTATCTCTCCTCGATCGGGGCCCTCCGAAACGCAGCCGATCTCCTCTCCCAGGAGACGATCGCCGGTCGGCGTGAGTGAGACGGATCGTCCCCGCTCCGTCGCCGACCGACAGGGCCAGAATACAACGGTCAGCTTGTGTAGCGGGCGGCTACGTCCACCGATCGAGCCCGACCTGCGTGACGCTCTCTTCGATTCGTTCGAAGCCGCGTTCGACCTCTCCGTCGTCGACGCCCCACTCCTCCGTGACGTAGGCACGTGCCGCGTCGATGTCCGGATCGAGTGTCGTGTCGACGTCGTACGCGTCGGTGACGTTCGGGTCTCGGAACAGCTGTCGGACCCGATCGCCGTACTCGACAGTCTCGCCGCGAGCTTCGAGGACGCTCCAGAGGTCGCCGTGTTCGGTGATCGCTTTGATCGCCGTCTTCGGCCCGATTCCGTGGACGCCATCGTTGAAGTCCGTCCCGATGAGAATCGCCGCATCGATCAGCTGTTCGATGGTGAGGTCGTGGCGATCGAGCGTCGCCTGCAAGTCCATCAGTTCGGGATCCCCTTTGCTCGTCAGCTGTCGCAGGGTCCGAGGAGCGCCAAACAGCAAGGCATCGTAGTCTTCTGAGCCGACGTAGTCTGCGTCCCCTCGACGGACCATGTGTGCCGCCTGGGCTTCCCCCTCTGCCGGCGCTTCGACGATCGGCACGTCGAGCAGCTCGAAGAGTTCGCGGCTGGTCTCCTGGATCGTCGGTGTCAGCCGCTGGGTACGCGATTCGAGCTGGGCGATCGCGACCTGGTCGCCCTGTTCACGGGCGACCTCGAGTTGTGCCTCGTAGCTCTCGCGCTGTTCGCGGCGGGACTCGATCTCGTCGGCCTTGAGATCCGAGGGGCCGCCATCGAACACCATTATCGGGACGATATCGTGTTCGAAGAACTTGGGCAGCCCCTGGACGATCCCGACGAGGTTCGCCACCTCGGTGCCGTCTGCGGTGGTGTACGTCGAGCTGTCTGTCCACTTGACCGTCGTCGTTAGATACCGGTAGAGCCAGTTGTGCGTATCGACGGCGACGACGCCTTCGATCTCGTCGAAGGGAATCTCTTCGATGACGGCGATATCCCGGAGTGCAGCGTTACCCATTACCGGCTATTTCGGGTGCTGGGATTTCAACTATTGGCTTCCGGCGCGACCGGCGCTGTCGAAGAACAGACGGTATCAACACGTCGGCTCGGGTGGTCCGTGCCCCGATCGCGATTCGAGGAACGTTGCCTCCTCGGCCGACAGTTCACGGTCGCGAAACAGGTCGAGCCCGGACTGATAGCGCTCCCTGCTGGGCGATCCGCTGTCGGGGTCGTACTCGAGTCGCAGTTCGGCGATCCCCGTCTGCCTGCCGGTGTACTCGAACCCGGCCCGATAACACGCCTCGTAGGCGAATGGGTTGTTGACGGCGATCCGGAGCTGACCGTAGCCGCGTTCGATCGCCTGATCGCGGACGTAGCCAAGGAGTGCTGGCCCGACACCCTCGCCGCGGCGATCGGCTGCGACGGTTACGTATCGGAGCCACAGCGTCTCCGCGTCCGTCCGGTCCTCGTTGAACGCCACGGCGGCGACGATCGGTTCGTCGGCTGTCGCGTCGCGAGCAACGGCCTTGCCCGTGTTCGTCATGACGAACTTTCCCGCGTAGCTAAAACGCTCGTGGTCGAGGCGCAACTGCGGCCCGTCCGGCGGCCACCCCAGTAGCTCGTGCTCCACGACTGGATTGTTCGGGTGCCAGCTACAAAACACTGCTCCGGCAGGCTCGACGCGAGTCCTGGCTATATCGAGACACCGAGCGCGTGCAGGCTGAACCCTTTTGCGAGCGGTTGTCCTACGATCGACGCTATGAGCACCGAAACCGAAAGCGCGTCGGCGTTCGGCGTCGAGAGTCCCCTGGATTGGACGATCGGCGGCACACTGGGCGGTGTGCTCGGTGCCGTCGCCTTTGGCGTCCTGGCCTGGCTGTTCGACCCCGAGATCGTGGCCGTTGCGATCCCCGCGATTTACGGGCTCGAACTGACTGGTCTCGTCGGCTGGGCGATTCATATCGGACACGGGGTGGTCCTCGGACTCGTCTTTGGGTTCCTCGTAACGCGGCGATCTATTCTGGAATTCATCCAGCTGAGTGCCGAAACGGAGGCCCTCTCCCAGACCGGGATGTGGATCCGGACGGTCGCTGCCGGGTTCGTCTTCGGGCTCGCGATCTGGGCGATCTTGCCGGTGCTCGTTCTCCCCATCTGGATAGATGCGTTCGGGACCGCGGGGGCCGGGGGCTTTCCCGCAGCCGCCGTCGAGAGTCTGCTTGGCCATCTCGTGTTCGGAATCGTCCTTGGGCTCGTCTTTGCGACGACTGTCGACCTTCGCGATCGGGCTGCCGACGTCTCGTTCTCGGAGTGAGTGCGAGTGTTTCCGGGCGGTCCCGAGACCGCTCTGGTCACGAATCGGCTCGTTCTCACTGTCTTGGGGCTCCCGTCGGCGGACACCGAACCCGAGCCGAACCCTTTTGCGTCCGCTTCCCGTACCCGTATTCGTGAATCTTTATCGTAGCGCCCGGGCGGTTGCCGGGGCGTCCGGAGACGATGCGATCGACTGGCAGTCGGCCGCCGATGCGGCCAAGGCTGCAACGGAGCCTGGATCGCTCGATCTCGATCCGGGCGAGCAGGCGGGCTACGGCCGTGACGTTCGTGAGGCACGCACTGCAGTTCGATCGATCGCCGACGTCGAGTTCGACGTCCCCGACACCGTCGAGATTCAGAACCGTCACCACTGGATCGACGCCAACGTCGAAACGTTCGAGCGCGTCATGGGGACCCTGGAGACGGGTGCGGAGCCGTTCCCAGGCGTCGCCCGGACGATCAACACCGGGACGATGACCGTCCTGCTGTCCTTTCTCGGCCGGAACGTCCTCGGCCAGTACGATCCGCTCTTGCTCGCCGACACGCCGACGAACGACCACGCACTCTACTTCGTTCGGCCGAACATCGTCAGGGTCGCCGACATGCTCGACGTCGAGTACGATCGGTTCCGACGCTGGATCGCCTTCCACGAGGTAACCCACGCCGCCGAGTTCGGGGCCGCACCGTGGCTCTCGACACACCTCGAAAACCGGATGGAAGACGGGATTTCGGCGCTTTCGGACGGCTCGTTCGACAAAGACGCCTTCCGGGACCTCGACGCGGCGATGACCGTCGTCGAGGGGTATGCGGAACTGCTGATGGACCACGCCTTCGACGACGAGTACGAGGACTTGCGTCGGAAACTCGACGAACGCCGACAGGGCCGTGGCCCGCTGCAGCGGTTGTTCCGGCGACTGCTCGGCCTCGGACTTAAACAGCGCCAGTACGAACGCGGAAAGAACTTCTTCGAACACGTGGTCGCCGTCCGTGACTTAGAGACGGCGAGTCTGGTCTGGAACCATCCCGACAACCTGCCGACTCACGAGGAACTCGATCGGCCGGGGCTGTGGATCCAGCGCGTCGATCGCTGACGGTTTCGAGCGGGTGTGTCTGGCGTCGTGTCACACCTCGTGGGCGACACTGACGTGCATCGTCCGGAACTGCCAGGGCGGTCGATCGGCCGCCTCGGCGTCCGTCTCCGCGATCGATCCCTCATCGCCGTCGGTCCCGGTCGCCGACGATCGATCCACGAGGGTGCCACTCCAGCGCGTCTCGAAGCGACGTCTCTCACCGGTGTCGATCGGCGTCCACGCCATCGTTACCTCGTCTGCCATCGTCGCGTACTCGCCACAGTTCTCGACACGGAGCGTCTTGCTCTCGACCGTCCAGTCGTCGGTGGTGTCGGTCTGTTCGGCGATCGCTGTAGCGACGTCCTCGAAGCCGTACAGCGCCTCGCTGATACCGAACTTGACCGTCGACGCGTCGTCGAAAAAGTACGGTGCCAGCGCATCGCCCTCGCGAAGTGCCCTGTAGTAGTCGCGAACAACCGTTTCAGGAGTCGCACTCATTGTCTGGGGATCGGTGTCTTTCCTCAAAGAGCCACCGCATGCACCACACGGGTACTCTCATCCGACGTCGGCCCGTGGCGAAACTGCTCCCTCGACGAGACTCTCCGCCCGTGGCGAAACTGCTCCCTCGACGAGACTCTCCGCCCGTGGCGAAACTGCTCCCTCGACGAGACTCCCACCCGTGGCGAAACGACACCTCAGCGTTGACGGACGAGAGAATTTGCCGTTCTGTGCCGACACGGAGAGAACACACGATGGGGTGATACGGATTCGTGTCATCACGTACCGCCGTCGTCGGGCGTAGTCCGACGACAGAGAGGGACCGGAGGCCCCTCAGGCAGTCGGCTGTAAGCCGACGACAGAGAGGGATCGAAGATCCCTCAAGCAATCGGGCGTAGCCCGATGACGGCGGCAACGACGGACACTAATCCGTATGACACTCACATGAAGCCACGATCGACTTCGTCCGTTTCGACGAGGTCATCGAGTTCCGCGTCGAGCAACTCGTCGGCCTCCTCGAACCGATCGGCGAGCTCGTCAAGTTCGTCGGGGCGATCGTACTGGTCGTACGCCATCGGCCCGAAGGCCGGGCTCTCGATCGCCTCCATCACGTCGTCGAAGAGGTCCTGTGGCCGCGTCGGCGCGTCGGCGTGTGTTTCGAGGACGGTGGCGAGTCGCTTCGAGACGGTCTCGGCGTGGTCCTCGTCTTCGGGTGGCGACTGGATGGCGAACCGACCGCCGGAGTCCGCCGTCGGCATGAACGAGCCGATCTCGTCGTCGAGGTTTCGGGCGACCTGCGTTCCGACGCCGCGAACCTCGTAGGGGTTCTTTGCATAGGTCTTCAGGACGAAGACGCCAGCCTGTGGATGGCCGAGATACATGTCCTCGCCAACGCTGCCGGACCGATCGCCGGCGATAGCTCGCCAGTCGTCGGACCCACGCTCCCGATCGGTGACGTCGTCGAGTATATCTGTCCACTCACGAATCCGCATGACCGATCGTTGTTGGGCGGACAGAATGAACGTATCGGTTGGAGCGAGACCCAGAGTTGCGGACGCGGGCATGATCGAACGGCCCCACAGTCCTGGTGTGTCGTTTCAACAACTGATCGCCTGGGAGACAGTGGAGGGTCTGATTCGATCGCTTGCTAGGGATTACCGACCGTCAAGATGAGATCACACCGGTTGACCCGGACAATTTTTGCGGTTCACGTGGGTTGGTTCGGTAGCGGTATTCTCAGCGATGTCATAGACCTGTTCTCATACCCCCCATGTGACTACTCAACAAAGCCTAAACATAGGACACAGCCGATACCGTTTCCTTAGTGGTGAAAAATCTCTGGCCACCATAAATAAACCATTAGTGTTGCGATTCATAACATTCCAACGGGGAATCATCAGCTACTTCGCAGTTAAACCCAACCTTCAATGTAGATATGTCCAATTCAAAAGACGCTCCTACGATAGAGAATGTCGTCGCGTCGACTGGGATCAATCAAGAACTTAACCTCGAATCGGTCGCCGAAGACCTCGACAGAACGGACTACGACCGAGAGAAGTTCCCCGGGGCGGTTTATCGGACACAGAACCCAAAATCCGCCTCGTTGATCTTCCGCACAGGCAAGATCGTCTGCACGGGCACGAAAAGTACTGACGACGTTTACGAGAGTCTTGATATCGTGTTCGATGAACTCCGTGGTCTGGGTATCGACGTTCCGTCCAATCCTGAGATCGTCATCCAGAATATTGTTTCGACTGGCAATTTGGATTGTCCAGTCAATCTGCACGCCACCGCCGTTGGCTTTGGTCTCGAAAACATCGAATACGAACCCGAGCAATTCCCGGGTCTAGTTTATCGGATGGACGACCCCGATGTGGTTACCCTCATCTTCGGTAGCGGCAAAGTTGTCGTCACTGGAGCAAAAGAACCGGCGGAAGCGGACCGTGCACTCGATGTTATTTCCTCACGCCTCGATAGTCTCAATCTATTAGCCTGACCAATCTTGATCTACAGGTGAAACAGACCGGGGTGAAGGCCGTGAGAAATGCCTGTTTTAATTTGATTGTTGCCGTACTGATAGTACGGGCAGAATCAACCCACTCAACGGAGGTGATTGAAGACCGCAATCGCTTTGCTGGGCGTTAGCTGATGGAAACCTGTTCCTCTCGAAACCCTCAACTGGGGTGTGACAGCAGTTTCAACGAGTCGTGATAGAGCGACTGACCCTCACGTGGACACCCGAGCGTACGGCCGTCGTGCGATCGGTGTGCAAACAGTTTCAATTGTGACGGTACAATGGCGTCTCACCGATCGTCTCACTCGCCGTCGCCGTCGCGATAGGCGGCTTCGCTACCGGTCCCCGTCTTTACCGCCCGATCGGCGTCGACATCCTGAGAGCGCTGCTCGTCGTGATCTGGAGTGTTCATGATAGACAGCGCTACGCGAGCAGGTTTCAAAAGCCGTGTCGACCGTTGTACCGCTGGTGTCGTCGCACAGACGGTACTCCCAGATTCCACCGACTGTCGACAGCGACCGATAGCGTTTTTGATCGGTCGCCCCTGACGAGTAGGCGTGCACGTACGCGGAACCGTCGCCGGCGAGGTCGAGGTTCGATCGGTGTCGACACAGCACGGCGAGAGCGAACTCGCCGAGGTCCCGCTGTTCGAGGCCGACGACGCCACCGTAGCCGATCGAACTGCCCCGGGAGCGGCTCCGGACGGGCGAGAGCCCACGACGGTGACGCTGTGGAACAAGTGGTCCGAGTCCGCCGCATTGCTCGAACCAGGGATGGAGCTGCTAGTGACCGACGCCGAGACGCGGGAGTTCAGGGGCGAACAGCAGTATGTGACGACGGGCGACTCCTACGTCGTCGTCGAGCCGAGCTTTCTCGTCAACGTGACGGCGATCCGCAACTGGGTAGAGTGTCCACGCCTCTACTATCTGAACAAACTCTCCGGGGTGCCGCTGAACTACCCCGTCGTCAAAGGGACAATCGTCCACGAGGTGTTCGGTGACTTGCTCCGGGACCGTGACCTCGACGAGTCGATCGACGCCCGGGTCGAGGAACACGGGCTCGAACTCGGCTTGCTCGGGGAGTCAACCGAGGCTGTCGCCGAGGAAGTTCGAGAGAACGCCGGGGCGATCGAGGGCTGGCTCGAGCAGGGACGGTTGACTGAGGAGGACGGGGCGGCCACTGCCGCCGACAGCTCGGAACGGGCGTTTTCGCCCGTGGAGAGTAGCTGGCGCTCCGAACAGTTGCTCATCAGCGAGACGTTCGGCATCCGCGGGCGAGCCGACGCGATCCGGCGTGGCACACCGGTGGAACTCAAGACCGGCAAGAATCTGAAAAAAGAACCCCGGTTCAAAGACAAGGTGCAGGCGGCCTGTTATGCTCTCCTGCTCGAAGAACACGGCGGCGACGTCGACACCGGGACCTTACTCTATACGAAGAATTCGGCGCTCGATCGCAACGAGGAGACCGGCGACCTCACGCCGGCAAAGGAGTTCTCGATGGGCGATGGACTGTTGAAGTTCGTCGTCCGCCAGCGCAACGAGATCGCGGCGATGGAGATGAGCGGCGACGTCCCGACCGGCTACGAGGGGTCGGCGAAGTGTGAGTACTGCTTCGAGCAGGACACCTGTATGGTCGTCTCCGGACGACTCGACCAGGAGTCGAAAGCCGGCCAGATCGGCCAGGCACTCCCCACTGAAGAACGCGAGTACTTCGATCGGTTCTACCGGGCGATCGAGGATGAACGCCGCGAGGTTCACCGCGAATATGCAAAGCTGTGGGAACAAGACGCCCAGGAACGGGCCGACGACGATCGGGCGCTGATCGATCTCGAATTTATCGAGAAACGGCCGATAGACGAGGGGCGCTGGGAGCTTCGAGCCCGGCGAACGCGTGGAGCAAACTCGAAACTTCGGGAAGGCGATCTGGTGCTTGCAAGCGACGGCCACCCGATTCGCGGCCAGTCCGAACTCGCACGGATCGAGCGACTGGGAAGCGCGGAGCCACGAGCCGACGAGGTGGTTCTGACGGCAGACGAACCCGTTGCCGTCACGCGACTGGACGTCTATCCCTCCGAGCTGACGACCGATCGGCTGCTGGTCGCCATGCACGACTGTCTCCTGAAAGGCGACGAGCGCCGCAAGGACATCCTCTTCGGGCGGGCCGACCCCGAGTTCGAGGAGTGCGTTGTGTCGGAGACGCAACGAAACGGAGCCGGCGATACCGGCGACGTTCAGGAGACGTTCATCGACAACAACGATGCCCAAAACGAGGCCGTAACGAAGGCCGTCGGTGCGACCGACTGTGCGCTGATCCACGGCCCACCCGGCACCGGCAAGACCTACACGATCGCTCGCGCCATCCGCGCGATGGTCGAACGTGGCGATCGCGTCCTGCTGTCGGCGTTTACGAACCGTGCGGTGGACAACGCACTCGAGGCGCTCAGAGACCAGCTCGAGGACGTCCTCGACGAGGACCGGATCGTCCGCGTTGGCTCGGAGAGCGGCATTCGCGAGGACATGCTCCCCTATCGGCTCGATCAGTCGGGCGATCCCGACGACTGCGTCGCCCGTCTTCGGGACGCACAGGTCGTCGCAGCGACCACCGCGACCTGTGGCTCGCGGATTATGAAAGAGCAGGCGTTCGACGTCGCGCTGGTCGACGAGGCCGGCCAGCTCACCGAGCCCGGTACCCATGCGGCGATCAATCTGGCCGATCGGTTCGTCCTCGTCGGCGACCACGAGCAGTTGCCGCCCGTCGTGCGAGCGGAAAACGGGCTCACCGAATCGCTGTTCGAGCGGCTCATCGAGCTCCATCCCGGGGCCAGCGTCATGCTCGATCGCCAGTACCGGATGAACCAGCGGATTCAGGCGTTCCCATCGCGAGAGTTCTACGGGCGAAAGCTTCGGCCCGCAGAGCCGGAGGTAGCTGGGCGAACGCTCGACGACCTTGATGGCGTCTCCCGCGACGGGCTGCCCGAATCCCTGCAAGACCCCGTCACGTTCGTCGACGTCACGGGAACGGACAGCCAGTACACCGACAGCGAGGAGGCAGCCCGTATCGCCGAACTGATCGAAACATATGCGGCCGCCGGCGTCGACCGCGAGGCGATCGGCGTCATCGCTCCGTTCCGGGCGCAGGTGTCGGAAATTTCGAGTCACGTCCCCGGTGACGTCACCGTCGACACCGTCGATCGGTTCCAGGGGTCGAGCGAGGAGATTATCATCGTCTCGTTTACCGCAACGGGAACGCTCGAGGGGCCGATCTTCGAGGACTATCGCCGGATCAACGTCGCCTTGACCCGTCCCAAGCGCGCGCTGGTGCTGGTCGGCGATTCGAGGGCGCTCGCGTCGGATCCGGTCTACGATCGGATGCTCGAGTGGGCAAATCGGTAGCACAGCCTATTTTGCGGATAAATAAGAAATATATTTAGGTGTGATTTTCCATAAGGGTATCATGCCACAGTTCTCGCGACGGCGCGCGATCGTTGCAGGGAGTGTCACGGTCCTGGGAGTCGGTGCCGGCTGTCTGGGCAGCAGTTCCGATTCGGATGACGGACCAACCGATGCCGTGACAGCCGATAGTGAGATCGCGTACCCGGAGTTCGTCGACGACAACGCCACGTACGACGAGCCAATGATCGAGTATGAAAACCGGGACGTACAGTTCAGTTTGTACGCAATGGCTTCAGATGACGCGGATGCCGACACTCCCCAGGTCCAGCGTGACCTCGATACGAACGGTCTAGCCGCGTTTATTGCACCGGAGTACGGCGATGATGAGTCACTTTCGTACCATGTGTTCGCAACTGAGCAGTTCGTCGACTACGCCGACTGGAACGTGATATTCACCGACGATGATGAGTACATCGAGGACGAACCCGCAACGTTCGACGAACTTGCCCACGGCGTGTACTACCTGATGGTGACGCCGCGGTCGGAGGGCTCTATCACGGCGATTTCAAATACCGATGCCGACACGCCACCTGCCGACGACCCCGAGTCGGTATCCGTGGGAATCATGAAAGGAGACGCTCCTGAGTCGGACGAGTCGGTACCGAGGGTACGGTTTATTACTCACGGAGACCACAGCGACGACACGAGATCGTACGAGATTACACACGACGGCGGAGACGAACTGGAAGGTGACTACGTATACGGTTTGATCGACGACGATCGAATCGAGAACCCGTTCGATTCCGACCCGGTGACCGAAGGGGATTCGGCGTCGTTCGATGATCTCTCTGAGGGCACGGAAATTTCGATCGTGTACGACGATGGCAAGACGAGCGACGAACTCGTCAGTGTCTCCGTCGACTAGTGACAACCGGCCCACGCGGATCGGGACAACGGATTTGGTTCAGATCACAGATATCGGATCGGGTTCAGCTCCCGGGAATCTGTGTCAGTAACAATACTCTTGTACCGTTGTGCTGGGAGTGCCGTCAGTAACGAGAAAGAACCGATCGACAGATCTGACACACCGCGAAACCGCCGAGGAATTGCGACGCGTTGCCACCCACTGGACCGCGGTAAGCTGGTGCCAATCCACTCCGGTCGTCAAGGAACGCTGTCGGTCACCGGTCCCGTTCCCTGACGACAGCCTACTGCGTCTCCGAATCGGAGAAGACTTCAGTGACGATTCCCGGCTCGTTGCTCGCGATGATGATGATCTGATCGGTGAGATCCTCCATCGTATTTGCGAGTCGATCGAACAGGATCGCAAACTCGCGGTACATCAGCGGCTGGTCGATCGAGTCGTCGGCGAAGGCGGTCTCGATGACATTGTTGCGGATCTCGTCACAGGCGCTTTCCATCGCTCTGACGGCGTCGATCTCGTCGGTCAGGGTCTCCGAGCCGTTCGTCTCACGGAGGCTGTGAACGAACCGTTCGACGACGTCTTCCAGCGGTGCCATCCCGCTTGCAGCCTGTTCGGCCATCTCCTGAAGACCCCGGAAACAGTCGTTGTCGTGTGCTGGCTGGATCATGAGGAGTTCCTGGGCGATCCGTTCCGTCAAGTTCGCGACGACATCGAGTTTCTGGTAGAACGCGATCAGATCGGAGGTGTTGAAGTGGACTCGCGTATTGAGCAGTCCCATCTCTTGGGGGCCGGCGTTGGCGAACGAACTCGTAATCTCCCTGTTGATCCGATCGCACTCGCTTTCGAGTGCCTGGATGCGATCGAACGTCTCTTCGTAGGCTTCGTCGGCTACATACTGGTCTAACAGCGTCGGGAGCAGGGAGACACAGTCGGTCAGTGGCTCGAAGTAGGCGTCAGTTTTCGATTCGAGTTCATCGCCGAAGTTCGGTCCCGAGGGCATCGTACCGACACTAACGCAGAAGCGAATGTAATAGCTACCGGTCCCACCGGACTGAGACGGACTGCGTCTGTCCGTCTCACGGATCAAAACGGACTGCTGTCCATCTACGGCCGTCGTGACGGGCCGGCTACTGCCGATCGACCGTTCTCGATCGTGTGGCCACGGCGGGCTACCGGCTGGCGATGATGCCAGAACCGCACACACGCGGGCCACGCCGTGAGCGCTACGTGGTCCGGAAGAAGCGGCCGTGGAAGCCAAACGGTTCCGCGTGTGGGAGCACTGCCCGCGCCTGTAGGTCAAGTGTCGTTGCATCGAAAATCAGCAGCGACGTTCGCTCCGCTTCGGTGTCCAGTGCCGTCGCCAGCACGACACCGTCGTCCTCGCTGTCGGCATCTGGATGCTGAACCGGGATCGGTTCCTCGACGTAGACACCGCGTTGCCACCACTCACGGGCGATCCCCGTCTCACAGTCGACCTTGACGAGGCCGTTCGCGCCAGCCCGATCGGTCGCTTGCCCGTATGCGTAACGGTGTTTTCGACCGACGATCAATCGAGGAACGCGGGGGAGCTCCATCCCGCCATCGTAGCGACGCGTCCGCGAGAGCGTGTTCGAATCGAGATCGAGACGGTATCGCATCAGGTGGGCGTCGGGGACGGCCGGAAAGCCGTCACCGTCGAGTTCGGCGAGCGCCATCGAATCGACGATTTCGCCGTCCGAAAACTCGACGAGATCCAGGACGACCGTCTCGCCGTCGACGTAGGCGTTGACGTGGTGGAAGGTAAACGCCGGCCCGAACGTCGGCTCGGCGACGACCTCGCCGGTGTCGCGATCGACCACGATGACGCGGGTGCCCTGGTCTGGCTGCCAGTCGAGCATGTCGATCGCGCCCTCGGAGAACGGATTCAACGCCCGGATCACGGAGAGAACCAGCGGCGGTTCGACGATGACGACGTGGTCGGCCGTGACGCTGCAATCGTGGATGTACGCCGGCCCATTGGCGTCGATCGAGGCAATGAGCTCCCGGCTTCGGGAGTGCCGACCGAGACGGTAGAGGTGATACTGCGGGTTCCGACCGAACTGCGTGGTAAAGCCGACCAGTTCGTCACGGTGTGGGTCGTCGACGAGATGGGCAGCGGTCATGTGTTCCGGAAGTTCGTCGTCGAACGAAAACTGCCCCTGCGTCGAAAGCGTCTCTGGGTCGAAGGCGATCCGACTGGGAGCCTCCGTGAGTGCGACGTACTCGCCGTCGAGACGAGCGACGTGGACGTTTGTGTTGTCTGTCGGGTCGGGCACGCCAAGCGAGGAGAGAGTCTGCAAAATGCGTCGCCAGCCACGCGTATCGGTGCCGAACTGGCCGACCAGCCGACCGGCCATCGCGTCAGCGTACGCCGCCGTCCGGAGAAACCGGTTCGAGTACCGAAGGTCGCCGTCGTCGACGGCGTACCGCCGAAGCATTGCGAGCCCGTCAAACCAGTGGTTGACGCGACGATCGCCCACCTCGAACCGTGCCGGGCCGTTCCGAACCAGCGTGCCGGAGAGCCAGGTCGGGATCTCACCCTCGATCGTCGGGCGGTGGTCGTGGTATTCGGTCGAAAGCGAGTGGAACCCAATCGGTGCTGTCACACGTCGCTGTTAGGCTGCGATCGGTATCAACCCAGTCCTCCCAGCAGCCTGGGGACTGGGACAGAGGCCGTCGATCCCGAGACGGGTCGAATCGGCGACGACCACCGGCCCCGGTCACCCGACCGATCGCGTCACAAATAACAACATAAATGACTGTTCTCGACGGATGGACGTGTGACGTATGCGTCTCGCCGACGAAAGTGCGACGATTCGGGAGGCCTACCCGGAGGCGTACGCCGACCTCGCCGTCCTCGTCACCGAACTCGGCGGGGCGACCGGACTTATTCTCATTGTCGCAGCGATCTACTGGTTCAGTCGTCGACGGGAAGGGGCGATCGTGGCCAGCTACGCCGTTGCCGGCGTCGGTCTCGTGCTCTTGCTCAAGGGACTGTTCGCGATGCCACGCCCGCCCGAGGAGGTGTATCTGGCGACGCTTGATGACGATCCCTACGGCTTCCCGAGCGGACACGCGTTCATGTCGGTGGTCGTCTACGGTGGCCTGCTCGTTGCGTTCGATCGGCTCCGTGATCCGCTGTCGGTCGCCGCCGTGGCGACCCTCGTCGCCGCGATTTCGTTCTCTCGGATCGTCCTCGGCTTTCACTATCTGGGCGACATCGTCGCCGGAGCCGCGATCGGTATCGTCGCGCTCTTCGTTCTCCATCGCGTCGTCGACGGCGATCCGACTCGTGGGTTCGCGATCGGCGGCATCGTCGCGATTCCGGCGGTCGTCGTCAGCGGCGCGGATCCGTACGCGCTGGTCGCACTCGGCGCAGCTATCGGCGGCACAGCCGCCTCGACGCGACTCGAGAGTGTCCCGCCGCTCCGATCACGACTCGACGCTGTCCTGTTGGCGATCGGCGGCGGCGGATATCTCGTCGCGGTGCGGACGCTTGAGTCGGTGCTCACCACGATCTCTCCGGCTGCGATCGTCCTCACAAACGCAGTGCTCGTTGGGGGGATTCTGCTCGCGCCGGCCGCCGTCGGGCTGTTGGACACCGACCGCCCCGGCTCGCGACCCTGATGGCGCGGCTATTTTATGCTCGTCGACGAACGGCACGCATGGACCTTCCTCTCGGCGATGGGACGATCGACGTCTCCCTCCCGGCCTGTGACGTGACGGTTGCGGAGCCACCCGATGGCGAGACAGTCGATATCCGGACTGCAGCCGAGCGTGCACTCGCGGACCCACTCGGCCCCTCGCTTGCCACACGCGTCGAGCCATCCGACGAGGTCGCGATCGTCGTCACGGACGTCACTCGAGACGCACCGGACGACGTCCTGCTGGACTGCCTCCTGGATCGACTCCAGGCGTGTGGCGTCGCCCGCGAGCAGCTCACAGTCGTCATCGGCCTGGGACTCCATCGTCCAATGACCGACACGGAGATCGAGACGATGCTCGGCCCACACGCTGATCTGGCAGTGAACCACGACCCAGAGTCGACGGTCTCGGTGGGGACGGTCGGTGCGGACGACGTGCCCGTCGAGATCGGGACGGCGGTGGCGTCCGCAGACACCGTCCTCTCGACCGGCGTCGTCGAACCCCACCAGTACGCCGGGTTCAGCGGCGGTGCGAAGACCGTCGTCATCGGTGCGGGTGGGGAATCGCTGATCCGGTACACCCACGGTCCCGAGATGCTTTCCCGCGACGGCGTCCGTCTCGGTCGCGTCGAGGACAACCCGTTTCGCGAGACGATCGACGCGGCGGGCGACCTCGTCGGTATCGACTTCTCGTTGAATCTTACCCACGGCCCCACAGGCGTCCTCGGCGTCCGGGCGGGCGAGAGCCGACAGGTCGTCCAGGAACTCGCGTCGGTCGCTCGCGATGCGCTCTCGGTCTCGATCGATCGCGAATACGACGCCGTCGTCTGTGGCGTCGGCGCGCCAAAGGATGCAAATCTCTATCAGGCGACTCGGGGGGCGACGTACGTCGCACTGGGCGATCGAACCCCCCTCCGAGAGGGAGGGCGACTGGTCGTTCCCGCCGAACTCCCGGAGGGTGACGGTGACGGAACGGGCGAACAACGGTTCTCTCGCCGACTACGGGGGGCCGAAGACGCCGACGCGCTGTACACCGAGTTGCGCGAGGGCTACGAGCCCGGTGCCCAGCGGGCGTTCGTCGTGGCTCGCGTCCTCCGCGAGCACGACATCGTCGTGACGAACAGTCGCTCACCCGCGATCGTCGAGGCGTGTCTCATGACCGCCGCTGACGACGTATCGGACGCGATCGACCCCGGAACGTCGGTGCTCATCGTCCCAGACGCATTGAGTACGCTGCTCGTCGAGTAAGACGGCCCGATCGTCGTACAGCGGTCCTTGGTCCCGGAGACGGTACGTGTCACTCGGCTGCGTCCGTAGCCGCCCACAGCGGATAGAGATCGTCTTCGATCGGACCGGCGGTCGGCTCCCCATCGAGAACGAGTGCTGGCTCGCCCTCGCTGACAGTGCCGATTTCGGCAACCGCGATTCCCGCCTCGTCGAGCGCACCGATCGCCTCGTCGGCCGACGCTTCGGGGACGGTCGCCAGCAACGCCCCGGAGCCGAAGATCCGAAGCGGGTCGACGTCGGCTGCCCGACAAAGCTGTTCGGTCGCCGGTCGGATCGGGATCGCCTCCCGATCGACGTCGAGTCGAACGCCGGCACTCCGGGCGAGTTCGACTAATCCGGCTGCGACGCCGCCTTCCGTGGGATCGTGCATCGCCGTCGCGTACTCGCGGGCGATGCGGGCGTCCGGGACGACACTGAGCTCGTCCAGAAACGTTTCAGCGTGTTCACAGGTCGCCTGATCGACGTCGAGGTCGTCACCGAAATCGGCCGCAAGGATCGCTGTCCCCTCGATCCCGGCGGCTTTCGTCAGGAGGATCCGATCGTCGGGTTCGGCCCCACCCGTCGGGACGAACTCGTCGGTCGCCCCCATCGCAGTCAACGAGAGCAGCGGCCGATCGAGCTGGTCGACGTACTCCGTATGGCCGCCGACGATCGATGCCCCGACGTCACTGGCGGCTGCATCGAGGTCGGCTACGATCGTCTCGAGTGGCGCGTCCGCATCGGGGAGCAAGACGACGACCGTGAGCCACCGGGGATCGGCTCCGGAGACGGCGACGTCGTTGGTAGCGACAGCCACGCCGAGCGTCCCGATCCGCGCGGCGGCAAGCGAGATCGGGTCCGAACTGACGACGAGCGTCTCCGCGCCCTCGCCCGGCCACTCGATTGCGGCGGCGTCTTCGCCGTAGGCTGGGCCCTGCAACACCGTGTCGTCCGTCTCGACCGATTCCGTCCGCTCGAACACGTCCGTGAGCAAGTCCTCCGGACCGACTTTCCCGGGCATAGCTCGAACTGGGGCAATCTCCCGTTTGTACCTGTCGGCAGCCGCCGCCGATCGAGCCAGTGAGAGGCGAGTGCTCCGATGCGCTCCCGTGAGGAGCGGTTTCCCATTAGCACTCGCTTGGCACGGAAACGTCCTGTTCCGGTCGATCGACGGCCCTCCGCCAGACTCGGTTCACTCGAGTCGGGCCCTGCAGCCGCTTTCGATAACTGCACCAGAAACGACATGCAAGGACGAAACCAAGACGGTTCATATGAAGGGAGTCACTGCGTTGCTGGGGGTCGCGTTCGGGCTCGCCGGATTCTCGGCGATCGTCCACGTCGGTCTCGGCGTCAGTGGTCTCGTCTCCGGCGCAGCCACCATTCTTCCGTACCTGTTCCTGTTCGGGGCGCTTCTGGTCGGTGGACTCGCGATCGCCTTCGTCCGGGGGACGGTTGCGCCACCGACAGTGTACCTCGTCGGCGCCTTTCTAATGATCATGCATATCGTCGCCTACGCCGACTGGCACGTCTTCCAGGTCGCAGAAAGCGTCCTCGGGATCGAGGGACACGATCACTCACACGATCACAACGGCCACGATGACGACCACAACGGCCACGATGACGACCACAATGACGGCGGACACGACCACAACGGACACGGCGACGACCACAATGACGGCGGACACGACCACAACGGCCACGGTGACGATCACGACCACGATCAGGCGGCCCACGAGGTCTTCATCGATCACCTGCGGGACGATCTCACAGCGCTCTCGACGAAAATCGCAGAAGGGGTCTCTGCGATTGTCTTCTTTGCGCTCTATCTTCTCGAGCGGTGAGCGGTTCTTGGATGTGGACCGTGCGATCGGTGACGGCGAGTGCAATCGACCAGACGTCCGTCGCCGGCATCCGAACTCAGTCGTCTTCGCCGCCTGACAGCCCCGACAGAGACTCCTCACCGATCGCATCGAGCACGTGCTCGTGGAACGCCTGCAACGCCGCACTCTCGTCTTCGGCGAGGACGACGTCGCTGGCTGAGAGCGTTGCCAGGCCAAACGCTCGCGGCGTTGGCGAGTCCAGCAGCTGTCGCTCCAGCGCGAGCTCGCCCGAATCGATCGCCCCGACAATCGCCTCGAGTTCCTCGATGTTGAGCTTGTCTTCGAGGATCTCGCGATAGGTCTCTTCGATGACGGCAAACTCCTCTAAATCCTCTGCAAAGCCGAGCAACATCTCACTGGAGACCTGCTGTTCGCTGGCGGACTTCTCGTAGCCTTTGTATCGTTTGAGGATCATCAACGATCGCGTCGCGTTGATCCGGAAGTATCGCTGGAGGAGATCGGTCCCAGCGAGGGCCGCCCGCAGATCCGATCGCACCTGTTCGGGATCGAGGTCGGCGACGATGCCTGTGATGTCGACTTTCCGGTTGAGCGGCATCGAGAGGACAAAACCGTTGTCCGCGACGGCGACCTGGACGTTTGCAGTCGCAACCTGTGCACAGCGATAGGCCAGCAGTCGGGCAAAGCCATCGTTGAACTGCCGGCCATACGCCGAGTGAACGTAGTAGTGACGCTCGTACTCCTCTCGATCGCGGACCACCTCGATCGACAGCCGATCGGGCGTGCTCACGCTCTCCGGGCCGGCGTAGCGCAGTTGATGCTCGAAGAGTCGGGCGATCGCCCGCACGCTGTTGTCGTCGAGGGGGAACTCCCGAAGCCAGGCACGGACCCGGGGTGGGCCCCCATCGTCGTAGTGGTCGAAGAGCGTCTCCTGGAACGTGAGGATCTCACAGCCGAGATCGTACGACAGCGGGAGCCGTTCGGAGTACCACGACGGGACTGTTGGGCGAGAACTCGTCCGATCGACGTACACCTTCGAGCCGCGGCGATACCGGTACTCGAAGTGATCGCCGCCAAGGACGAAGACGTCACCCTTCTCAAGCGTGTCGAGATAGTTCTCGTCCAACTGGCCGACCCACTCGTCGCTCGATCGGGTGTAGACATCACAGGTAAAAGAGTCGGGAATCGTCCCGATGTTAGTCATGTAGATGACTCGGGCGAGTCGACCGCGTTTGCCGATCAACGGTTCGCCGACGGGGAACGCCTCGTGGTGGTGTTGCCCGTCGGGTGGGTCGTTCTCGTCGCGCCAGACCTTCGCGTAGACGTTTCGATCTTCGAGGCCGGCGTACTCCGCAGTCAGGTACCGCATCAGTTGCTCGTACTCTTGGTCCGAGTAGTGTCGGTAGGGGTAGGCTCGCCGAAGCGTCGCTTTCAGCTCTGCTTCCGGCCTGATCTCGGCGATCGCCATCCCGTAGACGTGCTGGGCAGCCACATCCTGAGCGTTCTCGGGAATCGACACCGAGTCGACAAAGCCCTCCGCGGCCTTTTTTAACATGACCGCACACTCGAGCAGTTCGTCCCGATCGAGCGCGATCACCCGGCCGGTGACGGTCTGGCCGACGCGATGGCCCGCCCGCCCGATCCGCTGGAGTAAGGCGGCGACGGATTTCGGCGAGCCGACCTGCACGACGAGGTCGACGTGGGGCATATCGATCCCCAATTCGAGCGAGGTCGAGGAGGTGACCACGTCGAGGTCGCCGTCTTTGAGCCGCCCCTCGATATCCTGGCGGACCTCCTTCGAGAGGCTGCCGTGGTGACAGCCCGAGTTCGATTCGTTGTAGGCGTCAAAGCGCTCGCGGAGATTGTGCAACACCCGTTCGGCTCCCGATCGCGTGTTCGTAAAGACGAGCGTGTTCGTGTGCTCTCCGACGTGATCGTGGAGCATCCGATAGAATCGGTCCTGGACAACCTCGCGGGGCGTGTTGATCAGATCAGCCGTCGGACAGTCGAGTTGCATATCGAACTCGCGGGCGAAGCGGGCGTCGACGATCTCGTACGGTCGCGCCTCGCCGCCGGGTTCGTCACACCCAACCAGGAATTCAGCAACCTGTGAGAGCGGCTCGATCGTCGCCGAACAGCCGATCCGAGTAATCTCGTGATCGACCATCGCTTCGAGCCGTTCGAGACTTACCGAGAGGTGGGTGCCGCGTTTCCCACCCGCAAGCGAGTGAATCTCGTCGACGATAACGTACTCCACGCTCCGGAGTTTCTCGCGGAACTTCGGCGCGTTGAGCAGGATCGAAAGCGTCTCGGGTGTCGTGTTGAGGATGTGTGGCGTCTCCTCGAGCATCTTCTGGCGATCGGCCGAGGAGGTGTCGCCGTGGCGGATCGCGTGGCGGATCTCGCCCATCTCGGCGTCGTCCCGCTCGCCTGCGATCGATTCGATCCCATCGAGCGGGACCTCGAGATTCCGGTGGATGTCGTTGGCGAGTGACTTCAGCGGTGAGACGTAGAGACAGTAGACGGCGTTGTCGAGGCCCCGTTCGGCGTCGCGGCGATCGGCACCGGTCTCCTGAGTGTGAGCCACGCGATCGCGGCGATAGAGTTCGTTGATAATCGCACAGAAACTCGCGAGCGTCTTCCCCGACCCTGTCGGCGCACAGATCAGCGTGTTCGTTCCGTCGTGAATGTTCGGGATCGCCCCCTCCTGTGGCGGCGTAAAGAAGCCGTCGTTCTCGGGGACGAACTCGCCGAACGCCTCGAGCCACCACTGCTGTACAGCCGGTTCGAGCAACTCGAAGACGTCCCCATCCGTGATCGTGACCGCATCGGGATCGAAGGGGAGTTCGTCGTCGCCGATCGGTAGGTCGAGAGACGCCCTCCCAGTCATTATCGTCGTCTGCGGGACCCGTCTGTAAGAGGCTTTGGCTACCGGAGCGGAAGTGAACGGCGGCGGTCGACGCCTATCGACAGGTCGTCGGTGGACGGCACTTCCACCCTCCAGCCGAGGGGGCGGCCAGCAACGATAGTAGAACAGAAATCGAAGCAGATGATCCGATCGCTGCGAGGGGACAGGTGGTCCTTACTCGCCGTGACCGCCGATCGCTCCCCGGGCGACAGTTGCGAGTCGGTAGAGGGTGTAGACGATCGAGACGGTGACGACGGCGATCGCCACGCCAGCGCCCGCGATCGCCCTGAGACTCGCCGGCTCGACGGTGGATGGCTGGCTGCCACAGCTCCCACAGCCGTCGGGGCCACACGATCCACAGCCCGGG
>LFFM01000753.1_pt1 | contig 22780 bp, 25 predicted proteins | sample 643131 | NCBI WGS metagenome assembly LFFM01 (sample SAMN03777445, study PRJNA286221) | soda lake metagenome | biome: soda lake; feature: Kulunda steppe; material: water; isolation source: sample Tc-Br brine of Tanatar trona crystallizer | place: Russia: Kulunda steppe | collected 2011-07
AAAACCCGCCAGGATTTTCGTCCGTCAGTATCTCTCGAGGCCGCTTTTGGCCTCGTCGGCGTAGCTGTCGGCCAGTCGGACGGGTTCGGGGAGTTTGTACCGGGTAGCGAGCTCGAGAACCACGTCGGCGGCCGTTTCCGGGCCGACGCGGTGGCCGGGGCTGACGTAGAGGGGGTTGATGTGGCGGTCGGGGGAGTCGTACTGTCGCGTCTGGACCGCGTAGCCAAGCAGCGTGCCGTCGGGGGCGTCGACCCTCGAGTTCGCCTCGATGGGGACCCGGCTACCGGCGGGGAGGTCCTCGGTGTCTTCACGCGGGGAGCCACAGAGCAGACTCTTGGCGACGCCGACCGCGGGCACGTCGCGGACGACTCCGATGTGGGCCGCGATGCCCGCCTGGCGAAAGTGGATACGGCCGCTGCCGTCGAACAGATACAGATCGGGTTCGACGGTCAGTTCCTCGAGTGCCTCGAGGATCGGCCCGCCTTCCCGGAAGGCGAGCAGCCCGGGGATGTACGGAATCTCGAGGTCCGTCACGGCGTGGACCCGTTCGATCACCTCGCCGGCTTGCACGGCGACGACGGCGCTGAGGGCGCGGTCGGACTCGAGTAAAAACGATTGATCGACGCCGGCGACGATCGGCGCGTCCGCCCCACGGACGGCCGTCTCGAGGGGAGTCGAGAGCGCGGCGGTCTCGAGATCCGACTCGTCTTCGAAAATCGCGACGTCGGCGATCTCACGCTGGAGACGTTCCATCTCCGCCCGCGTGAGGTCGGCGTCGGGAGCGAGGTCGGGTCGGGTCGGCATCGGTCAGAAGGGGCCGCGGCCGCCGGGGCCACCGGGCCCGCCCGGGCCGCCGCCCATCTGTAGCTGGTTTGGCATCCGGACGTTGCGGGTTCGTTCGAGGTACTTACCGTAGGCGACGCCGACGAGCAGGCCCACGAGGTGAGCGCCGTGAGCGATCCCGCCGCCACCCGGTGCGCCCGAGACGATCAACAGCAGGCTGATCGCTGCCGTTCCGACCGCGAGGATCCAGATTGGCATTGCGATGATGAAAAAGAGGTACACCCGGAGGTCAGGGTTCAACACAGTCACGACGCCCAGGATGGCGAGGGCGGCACCGCTCGCGCCGAGGACGGCCGAGCCGGCACCGAAGGCGGCGGAGATGCCGAGTTGGCCGAGTCCGGCGAGGACGCCGCTGACGATAAAGAGGATCGCGAAGTCACGCGACCCGACGTATCGTTCGACCAGCGGGCCAAAGAAGAAGATCACGATGCTGTTGAAGACGATGTGGAGGATGCTCCCGCCGGGGATGAAAAACGGCGAGTGGGCGAAGATCGATGTGACCCACGTCCAGACGTACTCGGGGTTCTGTGAGGAGAGCGTAAACAGGGCGTTGTGCAAGGACATCCCGCCGACGAGGTACGCGAGAAACTGTGCCGCCATCGTGAGCCAGATCAACGCGAGGAACGTGTAGGTCGCGTTCCCCCGAAAGTACGCCAGCGGACCCCCCGGGCCCGTATCGATCGGGAGTTTCGAAAGCAGACTCGAAGATTCCGACGTGGGTCCGTTGACACCGTCGTCGAAGCCACTGTCGAAGACGCCCTGTGGGTCGTTCCAGTTCTGGAGTCCCGAACAGCCGTGGTTCTCCGGCAGGCGGTGTTCGGAACAGTGTGTTCCCCCACAGTGGCGACAGTTGTACGGCATGCTTACTTCCTTCCCACACACGTCGCACGTGGCCATTGACATGGAGTATGCGTGGGAACGCTAAGGGGTTTGGGGTTTTCCACGTCCTCCGGGCCGGTGGCGCGTACATTTTTGACGCCACGACCCTCATGCTAGAGCGTGAAACCGTACGAGCGAAAGGCGTTGCTCGAGCGCGTCGAACGAGAGGGTGCAACCGTCGGCGCGGACATCCCAGACCGGATCGAGATCCAGGGCGAGGTTATCGACCTCCGGGAGTTCGTCTTCGAGATCAAACGCCGCGAGACGGTTCCCCAGGGTGAACGCGACCGCGTCGAGCGGGCCAAACGCAACCTTCGGCGGGAACGTCTCGAGCGCATCGAGGCGATCGAAGACGGCGACGTCACCCGCGAGGATGGCGAGGAACTCGCCGCCAGCATTATTGGGATCGATCGGGCGCTAAACGCCTTGGAGAACCTGGGGCCGACTGACCTAGAACGCGAACAGCGGGCAAAACAGGCAGCAGACAGGAAACGCTGGATGTCGTTCCTCAAGAAAGCCCTCGGTGACGAAGACGGCGCCTCGGCACGGAGAGGACGGTAATGACGACTAACGCCGAACTCGCGGCCCGCCTCGAGGAGTTCGCGGACTTACTCGAGGCCGACGACGTCGAGTACAAGCCACGGGCCTACCGACGGGCCGCCGAGAACGTCCGGGCGCACCCGGTCCCGATCGCCGACCGGATCGAGGCCGGCGAGGAGGAGGCCGTAGAGAACATCGACGGCGTCGGCGACGCCATCGCCTCAAAACTCGTCGAGTACGTCGAGACGGGTGAGATCGAGGAACTCGAGGAACTCCGTACCGAACTCCCCGTCGAGATGGCCGACCTGACCCGGGTCGAGGGCGTCGGCCCCAAAACCGTCGGTAAACTCTATCGCGCTCTCGAGATCCAGACGGTAGACGACCTCGAGGAAGCCGCGGAGGCCGGCGAGATCCAGGACGTGAAAGGATTCGGTGCGAAGACCGAACAGAACATCGTCGAGAACCTCGAGTTCGCCCGCCAGGTCGGCCAGCGCCAGCTTCTCGGTGAAGCGCGGCCCCTTGCCGACGACGTGCTCGACTATCTCGAGGGTCTCGAGGAAATCGAACGCTGTGAGGTCGCGGGCTCGATCCGACGGTGGCGGGCGACCGTCGGCGACGTCGACGCGCTGGCGGCGAGCGCAGAGGGCGAACGAGCGATCGAGGGCTTTCTCGAGTGGGACTCGATCGACGACGAGATCGAGTCGGGGGCCTCGAAGGCGAGCGTCCGCGTCGGCGAAGTACGGGTGGATCTGCGGGTGGTCGTCCCCGAGGAGTTCGGCTCGGCGCTACAGTATTTCACGGGGAGCAAAGACCACAACGTCCGGCTTCGCAACTACGCGATCGACCGCGAGATGAAGTTAAACGAGTACGGGGCCTTCGATATTTCCGATGTCGAAGACCACGAGACAGACCAGCGCGTCGGCGAGCGTGTGGCGGGCGTACTCGAGGAGGAAATGTACGAGGCTCTCGGCCTCCCCTGGATCCCACCCGAACTGCGCGAGGACCGCGGGGAGATCGACGCCGCCGAAAACGGCGAGTTACCCGACCTGTTGACCCTCGAGGACGTCCGTGGCGACCTCCACACCCACACGACGTGGTCCGACGGCAACAACACGGTCGCGGAGATGGTCGCCGCGGCCGAGGAACGGGGCTACGAGTACTACGCCGTCGCCGACCACGCCGAGGGGCCGGGGATCGTCTCCGAGATGGGACTGAGCGACGAGGAGATCATAGAGCAACTCGAGGAGATCCGGCGGGTAAACGAGGAGTCCGAGATCGAGGTGTTCGCCGGTATCGAGGCCAACATCGACGCCGACGGTGAGATCGGCCTCTCGGCGGCGGTCATCGACGCTCTCGACGTGATCGTCGCCTCGCCTCACAGCGCCCTCGATCAGGACCTCGAGACGGCGACCGACCGACTAATCGCGGCGATCGAGAACCCCGCCGTCGACGTACTCGGTCATCCGAGCGGTCGGATGCTCAATCGGCGCGAGGGTCTCGACTTCGACCCCCGCGAACTCGGCGCGGTCGCTGCGGCGGCCGACACCGCCCTCGAGGTAAACGGCAATCCGCGCCGACTCGATCTGTGGGGGAGTGCCGTCCAGGCGGCCCTCGAGGAGGGTGCGACCGTCGCGATAAACACCGACGCCCACCGGCCCGCGACGCTGGAGTACATGCGCTGGGGCGTCCACACCGCCCGCAGGGGGTGGGCAGCGCCCGAGAACGTGATCAACACCTGGGGCCTCGAGGACCTCCGGGCGTTTCTCCACTGACCGATGCGTCTCGCTGTCGACGTCATGTGTGGCGGGATCGTCCCCTACCTGCGGATGTGTGGTCACGACACCGCCTACGTCGGCGACGAGGGGATCGAAGACGATGGGGCGATCATCGCATTCGCCACCTCGGAGGAGCGCACGGTCCTCACGCGTGACGTCGCGCTTGCGAACCGGGCCGACGACGCCGTCCTTCTGGAACGCCGGGAGACCGAGGATCAGCTTCGAGAGCTACTCGAGGCGGGGCTCTCACTCGACCTCGAGGCCGAACCGACCTACTGTGGTGCGTGTAACGGCCCGCTCGAACGGATCGACCCGGGTGAGCCGACGCCGGAGTACGCACCGGGATCTGAGGAATTTTCGGTCTGGCGATGCCGGAACTGTGGGCAGTGTTTCTGGAAGGGAAGCCACTGGGACCGGGTGGGGGAGACGCTCACTCGAGTACACGCGAGCACGTAGACGCCCGCTAGACCCCACAGACTCCCATACCAGCAAAACTCATCCCTTTACAGAGGGACACACGTGGTGTGCCCCGGACAGAGCGGAACCACACTCCAGAAACGGCGAGCCGAAGCGAGCCGTCTAGTAGCTCGAGACGTCGTCGAACCGGCCGTCGTAGGCGATGTGTTCGGGGTGGGTCGGCTCGGTTCCCTGCAAGAAGAGTCGGTCGATTTTCTGCCAGGAGTTCTCCCAGAAGAGGTGGGCGATCTCCTTGCTCGAGGTCTTCCACCGCCGGAGGCCGTTGTGGTGGACGACCCGCCGGCCGAGCCCGTCCTCGAGGGCGGCCACGAGGTCCGCTTGCCCCTCTATCGGTTCGTCGAAGGCGGTATAGGCGACGCCGACGCTCTCCGGGAGGTGTGCATACGAGGAGGTAAACGGTGGATACTCGAAGCTCTCCGCGAGTTCTCGAGCCCGGCGGTTGTGCGTCGGCAGGTGTTTCGGGTTGAATATCTCGACGGCGTCTACCGTCCCCCGATACTGGCTCAGTTCCGGTTGCTCGAGGCTGACCGTCGCGAACTCGGGATGGGGAGCCAGGACGGCCACGCCCTGTCGGTCGAACTCCGCCATCGCGGCGTCCAGCGAGATGAAATCGGGGACCGGCTCCTCGAGGCCGATCGCGAGGACGTGTTTGCGATCGCGCCAGGTCCCGGTGAACACCTCGCGGGCGGGGATCACTTCCAGGTCGGGCGTCGAGTACGCCCGTGCGCGTTCTCTGATTTCCGGGAGGCGAGTGAAGTGTGGTGCGTAGACGATCGCGTCGAGCCCCGCCCGGCGTGCCTGCCGGAGGACCTGCTCGTCGAGCACCTTCACGTGGAGGTCGACCCGGAACTCGTCGTCGGTCACTACCTGCCCTTTCGAGACGGGCGAGTTAGGGATTCTGATTCACGGGCGGGCGTGACAAACCGTTTCACACGTCGTTCACTCGACGAAAAGCCCATTAGGACTGGCCGTCGACTCCGGGTGAATGCCTTGGGAGTGTGGAATTGACGACTGCGAAACGGTGTTCGAGGACGTAGAATCACTGGTCGTTCACCAGGTAGACGATCACGAACGACACGAGTGTAAGGTCTGTAACACCGTCGTCCCCGACGGCTATCTGGCGATCCGCCACGTCTTCACCGAACACACCCGCGCCGAGTACGTCCGGGCCTACGATGCCGACTCCGAAGACGTCAGAGAACGCGAGCGGTTACTCGAGGAAATCACAGAGGTCGCGGACATGTCCGCGATCGCAAGCGAATTGAAACGGGAACCCCGCCTCGAGGTGTGACCGCCTCCCACGACTGATAATAGCGGACCGACGGCACGTCACCGAACCGCAGATCGAGCTAGCGCTCGTCGGAATCGAGCACGCGAATCTGGTCTCCACGCACCGTCACCGGGATCGGAACCGTCGCCTCGTACAGTTCGACCGTCACCTGGTCTTTCCCTTCGTCGATACGCTGGACCTGGGCTTTCTCGCCTTTGAACGGGCCGGCGATGAGCTCGACGATATCGCCCTCGGCGATCCCCTCGACGTCGGGTTTCGGCGAGAGGAAGTGTTCGACCTCGGAGATGTCCGATTCGCCGGGAACGATCGAGCGAGCGTGGGGGATGTCCTCGAGGACCCGCTCTAAGACGGCGTCGTTGTCCGCCTCGACCATCACGTAGGAGGTAAGCGAGTCCGGTGCGAGGGCGGCGTGGACCTCCCGCTCTTCCCGGTTTATGATCATGTCCGCGACCGTCTGCTCTTGGCTGGCGGTCGTCTTTACTGCGTAGATACCCATTAGACCCCACCCGTCCCCGTCAGGAGCATCATCGTGGTCCCGATGAGGAACCCGATGAAGCCGACAAAGAGGATCCCCAGCCCGGCGATCTTTGCCACTTGCAGGAATTCCTCTCTCGTCGGCGTGGTTGCCATCTTCAGCACCCGAACGTACGAGGTGAGGTCGTACGGAACGTCCATATCTGTGTGTTCACACCGCGGGGCCTTTTATCTGTCTTTCGTGTTCGCCGACGGATCGGCCGCGAAGTGACGGGTCACGCGACCGTCACGCTCGTCTCACCCAGAGGTACGCCGAGAGCACGACGACCGCGGCGAGGACGAGGCCAGGTCGCCCCACCGCGTCGAGGCCCTGCCCCTCCGGTTCGGTCGCGGCGACGGTGAACGCCGAACCGGACGCGTTTTCGGCCACGAACCGGTAGCTGTCCTCCGATTCGTTCACAATCGCCACGTCCGTCTCCGACCACTCCGTCCCGGAACGCTCGTACAGCGTGACCCCCGCCGCCTCGAGACCGCGTTCCTCGAGGGCCGCTTTCTCGACGTGAAAGCCGACTTCCGTCGCGTTCTCGACTCCCTCGCCGGTTACCTCGAGCGTCGAGAGTGCCTCGACGTTCCCGGAGTCCACCCCCACGTCGGCGTCGCCGTCCGTGAACTCGAGACCGAGCGACTCCTCGGTGGGCATGACCTCGAGGCCGCCGAACTCGACGCCGTCGCTTCCTGTCATCGCGGTAAGCGAGAGCGGGTCGCCGACGGTGGCTCCGTCGACGTCGACCGTCGCGACGTCACCGGACCGTTCGGAGGTGATCGACGGCTCATCACACGTTCCGGTTCGGATCGTGACCGGGGTTTCGGTGGCGAGTTCCGTCCGCTCTGGATCGTCGGTGTCCCCCGAGAGGACCTCCAACCGATCGATCTCGCCACCGTCGTAGAGTCCCTCCTCTTCCAGACTCGGCGCCTCGGGAGCGAGTTCGGCCTCGTCGTTGAACCGCGGGTAGAGCGTGACGGCGAACTCGTCGTCGAACCCGCCGTTGATCGCCCCGCCGGCGGTCCGGGCTTCCCGCCAGGCCCACGCTGCCGAGGCCCACCCCGGGTCGTCGTCGAACTCGTCGGGGTTCGTCTCTGTTCCCCCGTCGTCGTAGCCGTCGTTTTTCACGACCCACTCCGAGCCCGCCGGGAGCCCCGCCAGTTCGACACTCGCCAGCCCACCGGCGCTGTCCCCGTCGACCCGGTCGTGGACCATCACGAGACTCAGGCCGTCAGTTCCCTCGTGGAGAAAAAGGATGCTCGTGTCGTCTTCCTGGAGGTGTGCCGTGCCGTAGGAGCTGTACAGTCGGTCGACGCCGGGGGGGTGGGTCTCGTGGTCGCGGTAGTCGTAAAACTCCTCGACCGTTCCGTCGGTCGAGACGGGCTCGACCGGCTGACAGACGTCACCGTTTTGTATGACGTAGGTGTCGCCGACCCCACCGTCGCCCGACGCCGAGGCCCCGCTCGCAGCCCCGTGATCGACCCCGTAAGGAACGACGAAGAGTCCGCCGAGAACGACGGCGACCGTCAGGACGACGGCGACCGTTCTCGGGTTCAGCGGGTTAGCCGTCGTCACCGTTCCCCCGCCTCGCGATCCACACGAGCGTCGCGAGGACTGCAATAGGGATGACGACGACCGTCGGCCCACCCAGGTCGTCCGCGTCGTCGTCCCCCGAGGTTCGTTGTTCCACACTCTCCTCGTCGGTTTCGTCCAGGTCGTACCCGACAGCGATCGTCGACACGTCGGAAACCTTGGCGACGAACCGGTAGAAATCGTCCGACTCGCTGTGGACCGTCGTCGGCGATTCCACCCACTCCGTCTCGTTTCGTTCGTACAGCGTGACGCCCCCTGGCTCGAGGCCGTCGGCCTCGAGTGTGCCCGTCTCTACGGTAAACGTCACCGTCCCCCCGGGTTCGACGCCCTCGCCGGTCACCTCGAGCGCCGAGAGCGATTCGACGTCCTCGGAGGAGTCGGGGGACGTCTCCGGCCGCGTCGCGTCGAACTCGAGCCCGAACGCCTCTCTCGTGGGCGTAAGTTCGAAGTCGTCGAACTCGACACCGTTCGAGCCGATCATCGCGTCGAACGAGAGCGGATCGCCGACGTCGGCGTTCTCGACGTCGACTGTCGCGCGGTCGCCGTGACGGTCGTAGCTGACCGCGGTGTCCCCACACGTCCCGGTTCGGATCGTGACCGGGCCCTCGAGGGAGAGGTCGATCCGCTCTGGGTCGTCTCCGGCCCCGCTGAGTACCTCCCAGCCGTCGATCACCCCTCCGTCGTAGATTCCGGCTTCGGTCAGTTCCTCGGCGTCGTCGGCGAACTCGGCCTCGTCGTTGAACGCGGGGTGGATCGTGAGCGCGAACTCACCGTCGAGACCACCGGTTATCGCGCCGCCGTCGGTCCGGGCTTCCCGCCAGACCCAGGAGGCGGTGGCCCAACCGGACCCGCTGTCGAACTCGTCTATGTTGGTCTCGCTTCCCTCCCCACCGTACTCGTCGTCCCGGACGACCCAGTGGGCACCGTCGGGGAGCCCGTCGATCTCGAAGGTGACCAGTCCGCCGGCGCTGTCCCCGTCGACCCGGTCGTGAACCATCACGAGACTCAGGCCGTCAGTTCCCTCGTGGAGAAAGAGGATGCTCGTGTCGTCTTCCTGGAGGTGGGTCGTACCGTAGGAACTGTACAGTCGATCGACGCCGGGCGGGTGAGTCTCGTGGCTTCGGTAGTCGTAGAACTCCTCGACCGTGCCGTCAGTCGAGAGCGGTTCGATCGGCTGGCAGACGTCCCCCTGTTCGAGGACGTACGAATCACTGTGTGAGGTCGTCGCCGTGGAGCCGATCGAGTTCGCCGTATTTCCGCCGACGACGCCGCTCGTAACGAGGACGACCGCTACCACGACTGTGAGCCCTCGCGAACTCATGGCGTCTCCCCAGCCGGGCGTTCGACACGGCATCCGGCAGAACGACCCCGTTCACACTCGAGAGCACGTGCGAGTTCACGGGGCGGACCGACCCAGGCCCCGGCCTCGAGGGCGCGTTCGACGACTCGGCGGTAAAGCCGTCTGTGGCCGGGGAACTCCCTGTCGTTGAAGTATCGTGGATGCCAGAGGACCGTCATGACCGCGCCGTTTTCCCGTGCCTCCTCGAGGAGTCGTGTACACTCCCGCCAGGCCGCCTCGAAGTCCTCACCCGGATCCGGCAGCGCCTGCTCCATGATCGTCAGCGGGAAGACGAGGAAGTCGTCCCCGAAGGGTCTGAGCGGCCGGTATCCCGCCTGGAACCCGTACTCCGTCCCCGACCCGAGGCTGGCGTCGTACTCGAGGCCGATCGCTCGGTGGTGGTCCCAGGTTTCGGATTCGAGGCGCAGATAGTGCTGACGACCGCCTGCGACCGGGCACTCGAGGACGGTTTCGAGGACTCGCTTTTCCTCGCGCAGGCGCTCTCTGTCGCCCGCAGAGTGGTACGAGCCGTGGAGGCCGACCTCCCAGCCCCCGGCCTCGAGCCCCTCGATCACCTCCACGATCGCCGGGGCCGTCACGTCGTATCCTCCCAAGTGCTGGACCCAGCCCGTCGGCGAGAGCCACTCGCGGGGTGGCCGTTCGGCGATGTGCTGTTCGTTCAGGAAATAAAACGCCGAGCGTACTCCCAGCTCCTCCTCGAGGGCCATGATCCCCTCGAACTGCCAGTAGGGGTTTTCCTCCGCAAGTAGCGTTCGCAGGTGGTAGGGTCGTCGTTCCGTTGCCGCGTAGTAAAGCGACCGCAGTCCCTTGTAGGGTCGGTCGACGTCGTGGGTGAGACAGAGGGCGAACTCGGCCCCCTCGGGCAACGCCCCGCAGGCCCGTGACGCGTCGGTCACCCCCTCCACCTCCGTTCCAGTTCGTCGACGACCCGGCCGGCAGCGTTGCCACCGCCGTAGAGGTCGGGCTTCGGCGGGAGTTTTCCAACTGACTCGATCGACTCGACGATCCGGCCCGCGTCGGCTCCGACTAACGTGTTCCACCCCGCTTCGACCGTCTCCACCCACTCGGTGGTCTCCCGGAGGGTGACACACGGTTTGTCGAGATAAAAGGCCTCCTTCTGGACGCCACCCGAATCCGTCGCGACGCAGACGGCCCCCTCGAGCAACGAGACGAAGGTCACGTATCCCACCGGGTCGATCATCCGGAGGTCCTCCCGGGCTCGCTCCCAGAGCCCGTGTCCTCGTAGAGCCGTCTCGGTCCGGGGATGGACGGGGAAGACGACCGGCTTCGATACCCGTCTTAACCCCTCGAGGATCGCCTCGAGGCGGTCCGGATCGTCGGTGTTTTTCGCCCGGTGGACGGTCGCGAGGACGTACTCCTCGGGGACCGCGAGATCGGCCGGCCCACCCAGTCGATCGCGGATCCACAGCAAGGTGTCGTACATCACGTCGCCGGTGACGGCCACCTCGCCGGCGACGTCCTCCCGTTCGAGCGTGCGTTTTGCGCCCTCGCTCGGTGCCAACAGCAGGTCCGAACAGTGGTCGGTGACCACCCGGTTTACCTCCTCCGGCATCGTCATTTCCCCCGACCGCAGGCCGGCTTCGACGTGGACGAGCGCCGGCGGAGCCTTCGCCGCCACGAGCGCACCCGCGAGCGTCGAGTTCGTATCGCCGTAGACGACCACGGCGTCCGGACGCTCGTCTTCGACGATCGCCTCGAGGTCGACCATCATCCCGGCGGTCTGTCGCCCGTGTGAGGCCGACCCGACCTCGAGATCGTAGTCGGGCTCGGGGATCCCCAGTTCCTCGAAGAAGACCCTCGAGAGCTCCGGATCGTAGTGTTGGCCCGTGTGGATGAGGGTTTCCTCGTGGTCACGTCGAAGCTCCCGGGAGACCGACGCGGCCTTGACGAACTGCGGGCGGGCCCCGACCACCGAGAGTACCCTCATTCGTCGACACCCCCGAGATGGTGGCCACGCTCGAGGTCTGCATTTTCCTCCCGGTCGAAAATCATCCCGAGGGTGACCAGGGCGGTGCCGAACGCGAGGACGACGAACGACAGGAGCCCACCGACGAGCCCGACACCCGCTGCCGTGACCGACCAGGCGAGTGCCGCCACGCCGACCCCAGCCGAGACGAGCCCGAGGGCGTACAGGAACACGAGCGGGTGGAAGTCGGTGACGACGTACCTGGTCGTACACCGCCAGACCGCCCGGCGGGCGAGCAGCCAGGAGAGTTTCGGGACGAACCTCGAGTACCGAATGTGACTCGTCTCCTCGCCGTACTTCGACTCCATCTCGACGTCCGTGATCGGGAAGCCGTGAACGTTCAGGTGGACCAGCAGATCGTTACAGAACCCGTACTCGTCGTAGAGGCGATCGACGTCGATGGCCTCGAGGGCGTGTGCGGAGATCGCCGTGTAGCCGTTTTGGGGGTCGCTCATCCGCCAGTAGCCACTGACGAACTTCGTCAGAAACGTCAGGAGTGTGTTCCCGAAGGTTCGCCAGGCGGACATCTCCGCACGGTGAGCACGGCGGGAGAGCCGGTTCCCCTTCGCGTAATCGGCCCACCCCTCCACGACGGGGTCGACGATCCGATCGAGGATATCCGGGTCCATCTGACCGTCGCCGTTCATCACGGCCACGACGTCCAACCCGTCCTCGAGTGAGCGCCTGTATCCCGACTTGATCGCCCCGCCGACGCCCCGACTTCGGTCGTGTCGGACCGTGACGACCTTCGGTGTGAGCCCCCCGTCCGCGTAGGTTCTTTCGCCCTGCGTTTCGACCATGTGCTCGTTCACCGTGGCCGCCGCCGCCTCGATCTCCGCCCAGGTCCCGTCGGTCGAGCCGTCGTCGACCACGTACGCCCGGTCGACGAACCGGGGAAGCGTCTCGATAACCTCCCCGACGAACCCCGCCTCGTTGTACGCGGGGACTACGACTCCGATGGTCTTTCCCTTATACATCGCTCTCACCGTCCGGGGAGAGAAAAGACAGTGGAGGGCCGGTTACAGGGTGGTCCAAGACGTCCGTCCACACCCGGTGTACGTCGCTCATCTTCTATCTTCGACCAGCAGAAATAAGCTAATAGTAAATGGCAACGTTACCCGAATAACCCTCGGCGTGACTGTCCCGGCGTGATTAGACTCGAGTCTACGTGGTCAACTCACGGGTAGATCCGTCGCTCCGGGTTAGGAGGTATTCTTGAGGTACGGACGCGAACCGGATTGTCTTCATTACTACTCGTGTGGGGTTCACTTGTACGGGGGACGGCATGGTTCTCGAGAGTTATCCCACTAGTACTCATTTTGTCTGACTGACCGGTTGTCCGTTTGTTCGGGAACAGCTGCTCCACGCATTCTATATACCGAAATACAATTTATACGCTCGTGTTCGGACGGACACGGTGATATTTTCCTGCCGTTCTATTACATAGTATTAATTACATTGTGGTGGATTGAGGGGGTGTCCGTATGGGACGTAGATACCGGGGATACGATTGGTTGGAAACTGATAGCTGGTGTGATTTCACCGAGTTCTACTTGACAACGTATCCTTTGGATACGGTAACTGTGTAGATGTTCTCGAGATAGGTTTCACGTACCCGATCGCCCCAGTTGTGGGTGTAGGTGTCGATGACGTCGCTGGCGACGTCCCCCCGGAGATACTTGACGATGCCACGGTCACCCGTTCGGTCTCGCAAATGCGTTGTAAAGAAGTGCCGGAAGTAATGGGGTGTGACGTTCTCGGCCGCTCCGCCACCTGTCCGATACCAACCGTATTCTCTGGCATACTGTTCGACGATGTGATGAACGATGTCGGGCGTGAGCCGTTTACCCCATCGCTCTACCGTTCCAGTAAACAGCGGTTCGGCCGACGACTGACTGTCCGGTCGAATAGCGAACCACCGCACGAGAGCGCGTTGTAACTCCTCGTCGACAGGAACCACGGTCTCTCGTTTCCGCTTGTTAGAGGCGGTTCGACGCTCACCCCCCGATTCACGACCGTACTCATGCTCGGGGGAAATATAGAGTGCATTGGGACGCTCTGAAATCTGTGCTCGTGGATGCCACCGTTGAACGTCGTGGTCGACGTGGAGGTCGATCAACTCGAGGTTACATAGCTCACCGGCCCTAATTCCGGTTTTCAATAGTGTCACGACGATCGCTCTATGAAGCGGGTGTCGGATCGTTTCGACGAACGAACGCATCTCCGAGAGCGAGATGTCACGACGCGACGGGTTGGTTTCGACGGACTCGGTCATCTCCTCTAAAACGAGCGTCATCGGGTTATCGTCGTAGCGGCCGACTCGCTCGAGGTAGCTATAAAAGCGGTTTAGATAGGATGCGTACGTCGCCACGGTGCTATCGGAGTGTTGTGCCCGGAGTTCGTGTGTCCAGGCCATGCAGTCTCGATACTCGGCTTCCGTCGGATCTTTACCAAAGCGGTCCTCGAGGAACTCCTCGAACTCGAGGAGGACCCGCCGATACGCCGACGCCGTTCGCTCGTTTCGTCCGTGGTACTCGATGTCCTGAAGGAAGTACTCGACGGCTTCTGAGGGATCACTCATCGCTGGTGAGTACGTATCCGCCCGTCCGGCCACTGTACCTGACGCGGTTGTCGTCCTGCAGTCGTCCGAGGGCAGTGTCCAGATCGTCTTCCACGTCGTCGATTAACCGATCGACCAGTTCGTCCCAGTCGAGCGGGCCTTCGCGTTCGAGAACCATCTCGATCCGCTCGTCGAACGACCTGTCATCCGTGCCAGCGTCTCGAGGAACCGTATCACCGCCCGCTGACGGAATTGCGAAGTCCTCTCTCCCGGCTTGCACCATCGTTCGGATGAATTCGCTCTGGCTCATATCGAGTTCGTCGGCGTGATCGGCCCACTCCTCTTTCTGGTAGTTCGGGACGTACGTCTTCACCGAGGTCTTGTGGTCGTCGCCCATGCGGGCCCGTTCGAATTCCAGACACTTCAATATAGCCCACAGTCACAAATAAGAGCAATTATTTGTACTTTCATGACCGCAAATCGGCTGCGGTGTGTAGTTTATGTGTGAGTTTAGTACTGCATAATCGGATTATGTGGGGCTGGTTGCCCAAATATATACTAAAGATAGAACAGCGCCCCCGTTCGGAGAACGAGTGTGATGAACTCATTGGACAGATTACATTCGGTTTCGAGCCTGTGGCCCCGGGGGGTAACGGCCCCGAAACACAGGTCCTCGAGTTACTCTCCGCTGACACGTACACGTGGGAGGACCCCCAGGCGACAAACCGGGTTCGATACACCGGCCGCCACGGGGGTACACGACAGTCGGCGATGACGAGTGGCCACCGGGAGGCGGTCGACGACCCGATCGCGTACTTCCCCGAGGACCAGCGCCATCACGGCCGCAGTGATCGGACCCCGAGGCCTACGAGCGGGTGCGCAGTCGGTTTGAGCGGTTCGGCACCGAGGGCCACGGCGCGAACACGCTTTCGGACCTCGATCGCCGGAAGTGTATGGCATGGGTGCACCCACTGCGTGGAGACCTCGAGATCGATGCCGTAGACCTCGAGGGGCGACCGCGGGCGCTGTACGTCGACGCCGATGCGAGGCGTGGTGAGTCGCTAAACGGCGAGGTTCGAGGAGCCACGAACAAACGTAAACGGTCGACGCCGAGGGGTTCTTTCTCGATACCGGCGGGTCGTGGGGACAGCGACTCGAGCCGTCGAACGTCCGGTATCTCGTCGAGTGTCACGGCTGGTGCCGGACGGGCGGCGGGGCGACCGAGCACGTCACACCACATTATTTACTAGGTTACAGCCCGTGAAGGGGTTCGGTTCTCGGGCGGTGGGACTCGGGTGTCCGTCGTCGATCGAGTCACTGTCGACACAGCGGTCTGTCGGTGGTCGGACACGCCAGTCAGTCACTTCGAGGACCGTCCGAGATCGATCGGATAAATCGCATGCTGCTATACCAATTAAGACGGTACCGCTCCGGTGAGATCCGCGGTCAGGCCGGCGTTTCGCCATCGGCCAGGAGATCACCACGACGATCCACTATCCGGGACCCGCACGTCCCGAGAACAGTCCGGCAACATTATACCGGCCCATCGCCGAGTAAGCGGGCGAATGGAGGAACGAACGAGGGCCTACCTTCGGGGACGGTTTCGTGACCATTACCGCCGGACGGAGATCACGCCGCCGCCCGAGGCCAACGAGCGCGAGTGGGGGTTCATCCCCTGGACCGACAGCCCGGGGACGACGATGGTTCGCCACCGGTCGCTGCTCGATCTGGGCGACCTCGAGTCGTTTCTCCAGCGAAAGCGGCCGCGTCACGTCTACTTCTCGGCGGGCCGATACGACGACCCCGGGGCGAGTTCGATGGAGGCGAAAGGCTGGCGTTCGTCCGATCTCGTCTTCGATCTAGACGCCGACCATCTCCCGAGTGTCACCCTCGGCGAGGACTCCTACGCCGAGATGCTCGCGAAGTGTAAAGGGGCCCTGCTTCGTTTGCTCGACTTTTTAGAGGACGACTTCGGTTTCACCGATCTCGAGGTCGTCTTCTCGGGCGGACGGGGGTACCACGTCCACGTCCGCGACGGGAACGTCTTGGGTCTAGAGCGTGCCCACCGCCGGGAGATCGTCGACTACGTCCGCGGGATCGGCCTCGAGTACGAGCAGTTGATCGACACCGAAACGGTCTCGGGACTGGCCCGAAAGACGCCGGCCGAGCGGCGTCTCCTCGAGATCGACGGCGGCTGGGGGAGACGCATCCACCGACGGTTCATGGACTTCATCGACGAACTACTCGAACTCGAGGAGGAGGCGGCACTCGAGCGCCTCCAGGAGTTCGACGGTATCGGCGAAGGGAAGGCCACGGCGACGCTCAACGCCGCACGGAACAACCGCGCCGGTCTCGAGGCGGGCAACGTCACCGTCCACACCGCGGTCAGCCAACTCGCAGAACGGTTCGCGGCCCGGACCGTCGAAGCCGAGAACGCGCCGATCGACGAGCCGGTGACGACCGACACGAACCGCCTGATCAGGCTACCGGGGAGTTTACACGGCGGGAGCGCGCTCGAAACGGTCCGACTCGAGCGCTCGGAGATCGACGCCTTCGATCCCCTGATCGATGCGGTTCCGGAGACGTTCCGTGGCCACGAGATCCGCGTGGACGTTACCCGCGGCGGGGAGGTCGAGCTGGGTGGCGACATCTTTACAGTCGCCGAGGGTGACCAGTCACTCCCGGAGCACGTCGCGGCCTTCCTGATGGCTCGTGGCAGGGCGGAAAAGGAGAAAGAATGAACCTAGAGGAGCTACAGACGGTCCAGGGAAAAGAACGACAGAAGGACAGCCTCCAGCATCTGCGACCGTCGTTTTACCAGGACGTCGGTGAGTACATCGCGGACCTCGAGGACGAACGCGAGCGGGCCGCCGAACGGGCCGACGACCCCTTTTCCTCGCCCGAAGTGGGTCGACTCACGGACGAGATCGGGGCCGCAAAGGACGTCGTCGAGGCGATCTACGAGCGCCGGATGGGAAAACTCGTCAAACAGGCGAGTCTCGCGGCCGCGGGGATGCCGGCGAACGACGAGGGACTGACCGCCGAGGAACAGGACCTCTTTGCCGACCTGGTCGATCGCATCCAGTCGAACAAGAATCGGGTGCTGGACGTCCTCGAGGGGGAAGCCCCCGCAGAGGGGAGTGGGGGGACCGCCTCGAGTGAGCCAGCGGCCGACGTCGACCCGGATACACCGGTCGACTCCGACGGGGACGGACCGTCAGCGGAGCCGGATGCCGTCGACGCCGAAGGCGGTCCGCCCGTTCCCGGCGATCGGGAGGGGCTCACGGCGGCGGACGTGATGGGTGGGGACGGGCCACCGTCGCCCGACCCCTCGAGTGAGCCCGATGCCCCGCCGTCCCAACCCGAAGAGCCATCGTCGAGAGCCCCCGAGGCGCCCTCCGACGGCGGCGACGTTCCCGACACGCCGGGTCAGAACGCTGACGTCGACAGGGTCACCGTTCGGATCACCCGTGACGTCGGCCCGATTCTCGGGATCGACGACAGGGAGTACACCCTCGAGGCAGAGGACATCGTCACTCTGCCAGAACAGAACGCCACGCCGCTGGTCGAACGGGACGCCGCCGAACAACTCGAGTGAACGGGCCGTCGGTTCCCGGATTCCGGGACCGATAGACATACACGCGGGCAGCCGAAGTACATCCCACCATGCTCGACGTAGGCGCGGAGGCACCCGGATTCGAACTCAAGAACCAAGACGACGAGTCGGTCAGCCTCTCCGATTTCGAGGGACAGCGTGTCGTCCTCTACTTTTACCCACGAGCGAACACCGACGGCTGTACCACCGAAGCCTGTGGGTTCCGTGACGAACTATCGGCGTTCGAGGCCGCCGACACCGCCGTCGTCGGAATCAGCGACGATCCGGTCGCCGATATCGCCGACTTCGCGTCCGAGTACGACCTCGAGTACGACCTGCTCGCGGACGAACACGGCGAAGTCTCGACGCTGTATGACTCCTACGGCGAAAAGCGGATGTTCGGCAACACCTTCGACGGCGTCTTCCGGAACACGTACGTGATCGACGCCGACGGGACGGTCGAAGCCGTCTACGAGAACGTGTCTCCCGACGGCCACGCCGAGGCGGTCCTCGAGGGCCTCGAGGACGCACGGACGGTCGCGAAGTAGTCCGGTCCGTTATTTTCTCCGTTCCCTTTCCCGGACGATGTATCCGAGGCGATAACGTACGTAACCAGCCGTTGGTCCAAATACTGACGAACGGAAACGCGTCGGGTTTTCGCCGAGTCAGTGTTACTGGAACGTCCGTCCGAGCTGGTCTCTGGGCTCGGGTTCGGTGCTCTCGAGTTCCTCCTCGAGTTCCTCGTAGCGTTCGCGGACGTCGGCGGTCACGCTCGGACCGACCTCCTCTAGGGCGTGCTCGAAGTGTGCCTTGCTGATGCGGACGTTGCCGATCGTCTCGCCCATCTCGTTGGGATCGACGGAGTTGATGAACTCGCGGGTCGCTGCCATCGAAGCCTCCCGACAGACCGCCTCGACGTCCGCGCCGACGTAGCCCGCAGTCTCACCCGCCAGCCACTCCAGGTCGACCGCGTCGGCGAGTGGCTTGCCACGGGTGTGGACCTCGAAGATCCGCCTGCGGCCGTCCTCGTCGGGGACGGGCACGTGGACGTGACGGTCCAGCCGTCCGGGCCGGAGCAAGGCCGAGTCGATCAGGTCCGGACGGTTGGTCGTGGCGATCACGACCACGTCCTCGAGTTCCTCGAGCCCGTCGAGTTCGGTCAGCAGCTGGGAGACGACGCGTTCGCCGACGCCCGAATCGTTGCTGGTCCGACCGCGTTCGCCCGCGATCGAGTCGATCTCGTCGAAGAAGATCACGGTCGGGGCGTTGGCACGGGCCTTCTCGAAGACCTCCCGGACGCCCTTTTCGGATTCCCCGACGTACTTGTTGAGCAGTTCGGGGCCTTTGATCGAGATGAAGTTCGACTGGGCCTCGTTGGCGACTGCCTTCGCGAGGAGGGTCTTCCCCGTCCCCGGCGGGCCGTACATCAGGACACCCTTGGCGGCCTGCATGTCCATCTGTTCGAAGACCTCGGGGTAGTCGAGCGGCCACTGGATGGTCTCCCGGAGGCGCTCTTTGGTGTCCCCGAGGCCGCCGACGTCTTCCCAGGTGACGTCGGGGACCTCGACGAACACCTCCCGCATCGCCGAGGGCTGGATCCCCTTCAGGGACTCCTTGAGGTCACCCTCGGTGACCTGCAGGGTCTCGAGGACTTCGGCGTCGATCTCCTCGCTCTCTAAGTCGAGATCGGGGCGGATACGCCGGAGGGCGTTCATCGCGCCCTCGCGGGCGAGACTCTCCAGATCCGCGCCGACGAATCCGTGGGTGTTTTCGGCGTACCGATCCAGGTCGACGCCGTCCTCTAGGGGCATCCCGCGGGTGTGTACCTGCAGGATCTCCTTTCGCCCTTCCTTGTCGGGGACGCCGATCTCGATCTCGCGGTCGAACCGGCCACCACGGCGGAGTGCGGGGTCGATGTCGTCGACCCGGTTGGTCGCGGCGATGACCGTCACGCGCCCGCGTTCTTCCAGGCCGTCCATCAGGCTGAGCAGTTGTGCGACTACCCGACGCTCGACGTCGCCGCCGGCTTCCTCGCGTTTGGCGGCGATCGAGTCGAGTTCGTCGATGAAGATGATCGCGGGGGCGTTCTCTTCGGCCTCCTCGAAGACGTCCCGGAGTTGCTCTTCGCTTTCCCCGTAGTATTTCGACATGATCTCCGGCCCGGATATCGTCTCGAAGCCCGCGTCGATCTCGTTTGCGACGGCTTTCGCCATCAGCGTCTTCCCGGTGCCCGGCGGACCGTGGAGCAAGACGCCTTTCGGCGGCTCGATGCCGAGTTGTTTGAACAGTTCGGGGTGGCGCATCGGGAGTTCGATCATCTCCCGGACCTGATCGAGTTCCTCGTCCAGGCCGCCGATGTCCTCGTAGGTGACGTTCGGGACGCCCTCTGGGGTCCCGTCACGGCCGGCCTGGACCTGTTCGGCCGGCGTCTCGCTGATCTGGATCTCCGTCGAGTCGGTGATGACGACCGTCCCGCTCGGGGATGTTCCGGCGATCTTCAATGGGACCGACTGGCCGGAGCCACCCATGGGGCCGAAAGATAGTGAAAAGGGCACCGTCTGCCCCTCGGTGACGGCCTGGCCGCTGAGTTTGTCACGCACGAGCGGGCCGATGTCACCCCGAATGCGGAGGTTCTGGGGGAGTGCGACCGTCACCGATCTGGCCGGTTTGACCTCCGCCTTCTCGACGGTAACGCGGTCGTCGATCCCGACGCCGGCTTCCTGTCGCAGGCGACCGTCGATCCGGACGATCCCCTGGCTCTCGTCTTCGGGGTAGCCGGGCCAGACGCGGGCGACCGCCTTGCCGTCGCCGCCGCCCTCGATGACGATGTAATCCCCGTTCTCGAGGTCCAGTTCCTGCATCGACCCCCGGTCGATCGCCGCGAGTCCACGTCCTGCGTCCTTTTGCTTGAGGGGTTTGACGGTGAGTTTCATACGTCTTCCTCCATCTCGATAGTGAGCACGCCGTTTTTCATAAACGCTCGTGGGTCACCCGCCTCTCGAGGCACCTCGAGTTCGTACTGTTCGCCCCCGGTGACGATCATAACGGTGTCGTCGACGACGTCGACGGCCCCGTCAACACCCGCCGGGCCGAAATCGACGGCGACTACCGTCCTGTCCTCGTATTCGTATCGTTCCGCCAGGTGCCCACCGTCGCGGGCAAATCGTTGAATGTTCATGGCTTGACTAACTCAAGGTTAGCTCTTTTAATATATAAATGCTTCGCCTAGAACCGGAAGACACAGCCGGGTACTGTAGAAAGACGTTGTTCGCGGTTCACAGTATTCGGGGTCGATGAGACGTCCCCGTCGTCGTCGACCGTGACGGGGGTTTATACTCGCGACTCCCGTCGTTCCGGACATGGAGACGACGGTACACCGGGGACGGGAGACGGCGTACGAGTACACCGATCTCGGCGGGGAGGGGACGCGGATACTGTTCGTCCACGGTAGCGGTGGCACACACGACACCTGGAAGGCCCAACGCCGGCTGGCCGACCGCTGGCCCGTCGGCGCACTCGATCTGAGCGGTCACGGCGACTCCGAGGACGTCGACGCCAGTCCGGGGTATACGACGCTGTCGGCGTACGCCGACGACGTGATCGCGGTCGCCGAGGAGGTCGACGCCGACACCCTCGTCGGCAGTTCATTGGGTGGGGCCGTCGTCCTGCACGTCCTTCTGGAGCGTGAGTACGACCTCGAGGCCGTCGTCCTCACCGGAACGGGAGCACGACTCGGCGTCCTCGCGGACCTCCTCTCGTGGCTCGAGGACGACTTCGAGCGCGCCCTCGAGTTTCTCCACGCCGAGGATCGGCTCTTTCACGATCCCAACCCCGAGGTCCGCGAGCGATCGATCGAACGGATGCGTGCGTGTGGCCGAGACGTTACCTACCGTGACTTTCTCACCTGCCACAGGTTCGACGTTCGGGATCGCCTCGGTGAGATCGACGTGCCGACCCTCGCAGTTTACGGCGAACACGACCAGCTGACGCCGCCGTGGTATCACGAGTTTATCGCCGAAAACGTCACCGACGGCGAGGTCGTCGGGATCGACGACGCCGCCCACCTGGCGATGCTCGAGCGACCCGAGGCGTTCAACGAGGCCGTGTCCGAGTTCCTCGAGTCTCGGGGGATCTAGCGTCACGCTGCCCGAGAAAATCCGCGAGGATTTTCGTCCGTCAGTATCAGTAGAGACTGTCGAGGTCCGACGCCTCGTGGCTGTGTTCTTTTGCGGGGAACTCGCCGCTCTCGACGGCCGAGACGTAGTCGTCGACGGCCTTCTCCATCTCCCCGCGGACGTCTCCGAACTGCTCTGAGAACGACGGCGTCCACTCGCTGAGTCCAACGGCGTCGTCGAAGACGAGCACCTGCCCGTCACAGCCCGGCCCCGCACCGATACCGACGGTGGGGATCTCGAGGGCGTCGGTCACCTCCCTGGCGACGTTCGAGGGGACGTGTTCTAAGACGAGCGAGAACGCGCCCGCGTCCTCGTGGGATTTCGCCAGTTCGAGGATCCGTTCTGCGCTCTCCTGGTCGGTTCCCTGGCGTGGGTAGCCGCCGTACTGGTTGACGTGCTGGGGGGTGAGCCCGAGGTGAGCCATCACCGGAATGCCGAGTTCGACCATCCGTCGGGTGAGCCCGACGGTGTGCGGGCCGCTCTCGAGTTTGACGGCCGCGGCTCCGGCTTCTTTGAGCAGTCGCCCGGCGTTTTTGATGCTCTCGGCTTCGTCGGCACCGTAAGAGAGGAACGGCATGTCGGCGACGACCAGCGCCCCCTCGGCCGCTCGAGTGACCGCATCGGTGTGTCTCACCATGTCCTCGACGGTGACGGGGATCGTCGTCTCGTAGCCGAGGGTGACGTTGCCGACGCTGTCGCCGACCAAGATCACGTCGACACCAGCCTCGTCGGCGATCGTGGCCGTCGGCGCGTCGTAGGCCGTCAACATCGTGATCGGTTCCTCACTCTCACGCAGATCCCGCACCGTTACCATACTCCCTACGTTCGGGTCCGGGGGCTAAACGTCTGCGTTCTCGAGTGGCGAAACGGCGGGCTTAATATCGCCCATCCGTGACCTACGGTCGTGCCAGAACGAGTGGAGCGGACGTCGCCCGAGGGCGTCGACTACGGCTGGGTGATGCAGGTAACGTTTATTACCACGATATTGCTCGGCTCGCCGATCGTCGCCCTCGCGTCGACGACGGCCGACCTCACTTCCTGGGGCGAACGCGCCGAGTTCGCCGTCCGCGTCGGGGCCGTCGTCTGGTTCGTGACCGCTATCGCCGTCTTCGCGTACGCCAAACGCAGGAACGGACGGAACTGATCAGTGACCCGATGGACCGACACCGACGTATTCGAACTCCGTTC
>LFFM01000754.1_pt1 | contig 22762 bp, 20 predicted proteins | sample 643131 | NCBI WGS metagenome assembly LFFM01 (sample SAMN03777445, study PRJNA286221) | soda lake metagenome | biome: soda lake; feature: Kulunda steppe; material: water; isolation source: sample Tc-Br brine of Tanatar trona crystallizer | place: Russia: Kulunda steppe | collected 2011-07
GCGCCGACGACCGGCAGGACGGCGAACGCAACGAGCTCCCCGGCGAGGGAGGTGTAGCCCGCGACGGCGGCTCCGAGGGCGAGCGCGGGCGTGCCGACGGCGAACACGTAGACGTAGGAGGGCGACCAGCCGGGCAGCCGGCGCGTCCAGTGGATCACGACGGCAAAAAGCGCTGGCATGAGCACGACTCCGGCGAGCAGTGGGCCGCCGACGAGCCCGGTCGCGACACCAACAGCGGTCGCGACGACGACCGTCTCGGTCCGTCCGATCGCTCCGAAGGTGTCCCCCCGCCAGGCGATCCTGGCGCCCACGGCAGCGACCAGCGCGAGGGCGACCAGCCCGCCGAGGACGGCGTGAAACTCCACTGGCTCGAGTGGCGGATCGACGGGTTCCGTCCCGGCGAGGAAGGCCAGCGGCGACTCGATACCGTACCGGCTTCCCGTCAGGGCCGCCCAGAAGGCGGCTGGCTCGCCTCCCGCCGCCGAGAGGGCGGCCGCGAGCTCCCGCAGGCCGTCCTCGTTCTCGAGGGCGAACTCCGCGAGCCCCGCGAGGTAAGCCAGCGTCGGGAGCCACAGGAGCGCCGAGGCGGGGTTCCAGTTCCGCCACCACCTCGCGAGCGGGTTCTCGGCGAGCCAGCGTGGCGCCGATCGCCTCCGTCCGGTCCGGCCGGCTCCGAGCCCCCCACTGGACGAGCCGCCGGCCGTTCGTGAGCCTCCCGCCGGCGATCCGGCGGTCGTCGTGGCGGTTCCGGCCGACGTCCCGGGGGTGGTGGAGCCGGTCGCCGTCGTCGAGCCGGACGCCGCTGCCCTCCCAGTCCCGGCGGACGCCGACGCCCGGTCCGATCCGGTCGACGTCCGTCCGGAACCGGCCGAGCTCCGCCCCGAATCGGCCGTCGATCCGTGCGCTCCCGAGGTCGTGGCTTCGTCCGGGCTACTTCGCGTTCCGGCGGCGCTCGCCGTCCCCGAAGAGCTGCTGCCTCGAGTGGAACCCGAGGCGGAGCGTCGGTTAGCGGAACCGGAGGACGCTCCCGAAACCCTCCTGGATCCGGAGTCGTCGCTCGCCCAGACGTCCGGGGAGGGGATCCCGCTGGTCCGTTTGGCGACGTAGTCCCGGTGACCGAGGCGGTCGTAGGCCTGTCGCTCGACGGGATCGCCGAGAATCTCGTAGGCCTTTTTCACCGCGGTGAACTGCGCCCGTGCACGGTCGTCGTCGTTGTGGTCGGGGTGGTAGACCCGGACCTGCTCGCGGAACGCCCGTTTGATCTCCTCCTGGCTGGCGTCCGTGGGAACCTCCAGCAGATCGTAGAAGTCCTCTGTCATGTGAGACCCCATCTCGTCGACGACCCGTTCGTCCCCACGTACGGACACGGGGATTATAGTTTCCGTGTTCGATTCGGGGGTTGATATACGCGACGGCCGTTCGGGTCCGGACGCGTGGGTCGCGCCACCGCCCACGCCGGGATCTCGCCACCCTCCGATCAGCGGAACTCGGACAGCGAGCGCTGCCCGAGCGGTCGGCCCCGGTCGGCCTCCGACTCTCCCCGGGCGGCGAAGCCGTCGAGGCTGGTCTGGTCCGGGGCGTCGAACGCGAGGTTGGCCACCCGAACGCCGAGCTTGCGGACCCGGTCGTCGGCGAACTCCGCGAACAGCTCGCGGGCGATCTCGACGACAAGCGCCGGATCGTCGACCGGTCCGGGCAGCGATCGTTCGCGGGTGTTCACCTCGTACGGCGGCGTGACGGCCTTGACGCCCACGGTGCGGTAGAGCGCACCCTCCCGGCTCGCGCGGTCGGCGACGGCCTCGGCCAGCGTCCCTATCGCCTCGCGTTTCTCCGCCCACTCCTCGACCGGCGGGTCGTAGGCGGACTCCCGGGAGAAACTCTTCGGGCGGCCCTTCGGCTCGACCGTCCGGTCGTCCCGGCCGCGGGCCCGACGGTACAGCTCCCGACCGCGCTCGCCGAACCGCTCGACGAGCGGCTCCGGGTCGGTCTCGGCGACGTCGCCGGCGGTCTCGAGGCCCAGAGAGCGCAGCTCGCGGGCGGTGACCGGCCCGACGCCGTGGAGCTCCTCGACCGGCAGGTCGGCGAGGAACGCCCGGACCTCGCCGGGACGGACGACGGTGAGCCCGTCGGGTTTCTCGAAGTCGCTCGCGACCTTCGCGGCGCTCATCGTGGGCGCGACGCCGACGCTGACGACCACCCCGACCTCCCGGCGGACCCGGCCTTTGACGTGGCGGGCGAAGCCGTCGGCGACCTCCCAGGCCGTCCGCTCGGTGACGTCTAGGTAGGCCTCGTCGACGCTCACCTCCCGGACGACGTCGGCACAGTCCTGCAGGATCGCCTTCACCTCGGCCGCGACCGACTCGTAGTAGTCCATGTCGACGGGGCGGTAGTAGCCGGTCTCCGCGCGAGCTCGCGGGGACTCCGGATCCCAGTCGGCCCGCCTCGGGAGCTGCTGTAGGGCGGTCGAGATCGCCATCGCGCTCTCGACGCCGTGCTCGCGGGCCTCGTAGCTGGCGGTGGCGACGGCCCCGCCCGTCTCCCCGGGTTCGTACCCCATCCCGACGACGACGGGCTCCCCGCGGAGTTCGGGCTCGCGCAGACGCTCGCAGGCCGCGTAGAAGCAGTCGGCGTCGACGTGGAGGACGATCCGATCCTCCGTCTCGGGCGCACCTACGCCCGGCAGCCGCGAGCCGTCGCGCATGGTCGTCCCTTCGCGTGGACCACCGTGAACGTTGTGTCCTCTCGCCCGGGCGTGTCGACGTCGCCCACGGCCGTCGTCTGGATGTGGAACGATCGATCGTCGGGGACAAGAACGATACGTCGGGCCCGCTTCCCGACCGACATGGTAGACGGAACCAACCGCCAGTGGATCCTGACCGAGCGACCGACCGGCGAGCCGTCGACGGACGACTTCTCGCTTCGCGAGGAACCGATCCCCGAACCGGGTCCGAACGAGGCGCTCGTGCGGACGAGCTACCTCTCGGTCGACCCGTACATGCGCGGTCGGATGCGGGACGCGGACTCCTACGCCGACCCCTGGACGCTCGGCGAGCCGATGCGGGGCCGCGTCGTCGGGGAGGTGATCGAATCGAACGTCGACGACGTCGCGGTCGGGGACCTCGTCAGGGGAAACCTCCACTGGGCGGAGTACGCCGTCGCCACCGGCGCAGAGCTCGACCCCGTCGACACGGGCGAGGCACCGCCGTCGACCGCCTTACACGTCCTGGGGATGCCCGGGCTCACGGCCTACGTCGGGACGGTCGAGGTCGGCCACGTCAGGCCGGGGGACACCGTGGTCGTCTCGGGGGCCGCTGGCGCGGTCGGCTCCCTCGCGGGCCAGATCGCCCGGATCGCGGGCTGTCGCGTCGTCGGCGTCGCGGGCTCGGCGGAGAAGACGGCCTGGCTCACCGACGAGCTCGGCTTCGACGCCGCGGTGAACTACCGGCGCGTCGAGGACCTCCCGTCGGCGATCGAGTCGGCCTGTCCACGCGGCGTCGACCTCTACTTCGAGAACGTCGGCGGCCCCGTCAGCGACGCCGTGATGGATCGACTCACCGACTACTCCCGGGTCGCCGTCTGCGGGAAGATCTCGCTTTACAACCTCCCGGAGGGCGAGCGGGCGACCGGCCCGCGGCGACTCCACCAGCGCACCCGGACCCGGGTCGAGGGGTTCATCGTCAGCGACTACGATCACCTGGCCGAGAGCGTGAGCCGTCGGCTGGCCCGCTGGGTCGAGGAGGGGGAGGTTCGCTACCGGGAGACGGTGACCGAGGGGATCGAGAACGCGCCGGCGGCGTTTCTCGGCCTGTTCGAGGGCGAGAACGTCGGCAAACAGCTTGTGAAAGTCGGCCGGTAGCGCCGGCCGCCACCCCGTCAGTGGGGTCGTCCCGGTCGCCACTCCGTCAGTGGGGTCGTCCCGGTCGCCACCCTGCCGGTATGGGCGCCTTTTAGCCGTCGGCGGCCACAGGGGATTCCATGACGACCGACATCGACCGGTTCGACTCGCGGCGATCGACCGTCTACGCCGAGGGTGGGATGGTCGCGACGAGCCAGCCCCTGGCCGCCCAGGCCGGCCTCTCGATCCTCCGGGAGGGCGGGAACGCCTTCGACGCCGCCGTCGCGACCGCCGCCGCGTTGAACGTCGTCGAACCGACGTCGACCGGCCTCGGCGGTGACGTCTTCGCGCTGTATCGGACCGCCGACGGCGAGGTCGGCGGCCTGCGTTCCTGTGGCGGGGCGCCGGCCGACGCGACGATCGAGACGGTCACCGAGGCAATCCGGGAAGCCGACGACGCGGAGGCGTACTACCCGGATTCGCGGGGGTACGCCGTCGACGACGCCGGCGGAGCCGACGACCTCGAGATGCCGTTTCTCGGCCCCCACGCCGTCACGGTCCCCGGCACCGCACGGGGGTGGGAGCTGACGGTCGAGGAGCTCGGTCGACTAAGCCTCGCGGAGGTCCTCGCCCCCGCGATCGAGTACGCGACGGATGGCTACCCCGTCTCGGCGGTGATCGCGCACGGCTGGACGGCGGCGGAGGAGCTCTTTACCGACGAACACGCCCGCGAGGCCTACCTCGTAGACGGCGAGGCACCGACCCCGGGTCAGACCGTTCGTCTGCCACGGCTCGGGGAAACGATGGGCCGGATCGCCGAGGAGGGGGCGGATCTCGTCTACGAGGGGGCGGTCGCCGAGGCGATCGCCACGGAGGTCCAGTCCAGGGGTGGCTTTCTGACCGTCGAGGACCTCGCCGGCTTCGAACCCGAGTTCGTCGAGCCCGTGAGCACCGAGTACGGGGGCGTCGAGGTGTACGAGCTGCCGCCGAACAACCAGGGGCTGATCGTCCTCGAGGCGCTCAACGTCGCCGAGGAGATAGACGCCGGCGAGTTCCCCGCGGCGTCGCCCGAACGCGTCCACGCGCTGGCCGAGGCGACGAAACTCGCGTTCGTCGACGGCCACCGGTACGTCGCGGATCCGGAGTACGCGGAGATCCCGCCGCTCGGATCGAAACGCTACGCCCGCGAACGGGCGCGGGCGATCGGCGACCGGGCGATCGACGATCCGGCGGTCGGCGTTCCGAGCCGGGCACCCGAGGACGCGGACACCGTACTGTTGACCGTCGGCGACGAGGCGGGAAACCTCGTCAGCTACATCAACTCCCGGTTTGCGGGCTTCGGCAGCGGGCTCGTCGCTGGCGACACCGGGATCGCCCTCCAGAACCGCGGCGCGTCGTTCTCGCTCGATCCCGATCACCCCAACAGCCTCGAGCCGGGCAAGCGACCGTTCCACACCCTCATCCCGGCGGTCGCCCGCTTCGCCGCCGACGACTGGGCCGCCTTCGGCGTCATGGGGGGGTACATGCAACCCCAGGGACACGTCCAGGTGCTCTCGAACCTGATCGACTGCGGGATGACCCCCCAGGAGGCGCTTGACTTCCCGCGGTGGCGCTACCGGGAGGAGGGGACGCTGGCGGTCGAGGAACGGCTCACCGGGGCGACGAAGCTCGCCCGGAAGGGCCACGACGTCCGCGTCATGCCGCCGACGACATTCGGCGGCGCACAGCTCGTTCGGCGAACTCGCGGGACCTACGCCGGTGCGACCGAACCCCGGAAGGACGGGGCGGTCGTCGGCTACTGAGCTCGATCGGTCGCGTCGATCTCGGAAAGCACGTACTCGTGGAACGCCCGCAACGCCGCGCTCTCGTCTTCGGCGAGGACGACGTCGCTGGCCGAAAGCGTCGCCAGCCCGAACGCCCGCGGGCTCGGCGAGTCGAGGGGGAGCCGCTCGACGGTCAGCTCCCCGGCGTCGATCGCGGCGACGACCGACTCGATCCCGGCCACGTCGAGGTTGTCCTCCAGGATCTCCCGGTAGGTCTCCTCCAGGACGGCGAACTCCGGGACGTCCTCGGCGAACCCGAGTAACATCTCGCTTGCGACCTGCTGTTCGCTCGCCGATTTCTCGTAGCCTTTGTACCGTTTGAGGATCATCAGCGACCGCGTCGCGTTGATCCGGAAGTACCGCTGGAGGAGATCGGTTCCGTCGAGTGCCGCCCGCAGCTCCTCCCGGACAGCGTCCGGATCGAGCGACTCGACGATCCCCACGAGGTCGACTTTCCGGTTCAGGGGCATAGAGAGGACGAAGCCGTTGTCGGCGACGGCGACGGTGACGTTCGCCGTGGCCTCGGCGGCACAGCGGGCCGCCAGCAACCGCGAGAAGCCGTCGTTGAACCGCCGGCCGTGACAGGAGTGGACGTAGTACCGACGGGCGTACTCCTCGCGGTCGCGCTCGACTTCGATCGCCAGCCGACTTTCGGTACTGACACTCGTGGGGCCGGCGTACCGGAGCTGCTGGTCGAACAGCCGCGCGATCGCGCGGACGGCGTCGTCGTCGAGGGGAAACTCCCGCAGCCAGGCCCTGACCGCCGGCGGACCTCCGTCGCGGTGGCGATCGAGCAGCTCCCCCTGAACGGCCAGGATCTCCCGGCCGAGATCCGGCGAGAGCGGGAGCCGTTCGGAGTACCAGGAGGGCACTGTCGGCCGGGAGCTCGTCCGATCGACGTACACCTTCGAGCCCCGACGGTACCGGTACTCGAAGCGGTTCCCGCCGAGGACGAAGACGTCGCCTTTCTCCAAGGTGTCGAGGTAGTCCTCGTCCAGCCCGCCCACCCACTCGTCGTCCGCGCGGGTGTGGACGTCACAGCTGAACGAGTCCGGGATCGTGCCCACGTTCGTCATGTAGATCATCCTGGCGAGCCGTCCCCGCTTGCCGATCAGGGGCTCTCCGACGGGGAACTCGGGGTGGTGGTGTTCGCCGCCGGGTGGGTCGTTCTCGTCGCGCCAGATCTTCGCGTAGACGTTCCGATCCTCCATGCCGGCGTACTCGGCCGTGAGATATCGCATGAGCGACTCGTAGCGTTCGTCGTCGTAGTTCCGGTACGGGTAAGCCCTCCGGAGGATCGCTTGCAGCTCCCGTTCGGGCCGGATCTCGGCGATCGCCATCCCGTAGACGTGCTGGGCGGCGACGTCGTGGGCGTTCTCCGGGATCGAGACGGCGTCGACGAATCCCTCCTCGGCCCGTTTGAGCATGGTCGCACACTCGATCAGCTCGTCCCGGTCGAGGGCGATCAGCCGGCCCGTCACCGTCTGGCCGACCCGGTGGCCCGCCCGTCCGACCCGCTGGAGGAGGGCGGCGACGCTCTTCGGCGAACCCACCTGCACGACGAGGTCCACGTGGGGCATGTCGATGCCGAGTTCGAGGGAGGTCGAGGTCGTGACGACGTCGAGTTCGCCGGCTTTCAACCCCTCCTCGACCCGCCGACGGACCTCCTTCGAGAGGCTGCCGTGGTGACAGCCGGAGTTGTCCTCGCCGTAGGCCGAAAACCGCTCTCTGAGCTCGTGTAACACCCGTTCGGCCCCCGATCGGCTGTTCGTGAACACCAGCGTGTTGGTGTGTGACTGGACGTGCTCGTGGAGGAGCCGGTAGAACCGCTCCTGGACGAGCTCGCGTGGGGTGGTTATCAGGTCGTCTGTCGGACACTCCAGCTCGAGGTCGAACTCGCGGGCGAACCGGGCGTCGACGATCTCGTACTCCCTGGGGGGGCCGCCGGGCTCCTCGCGGCCGACGAGAAACTCCGCGACCTCCTCTATGGGTTCGATCGTCGCCGAACAGCCGATCCGGGTGAGCGGCCGGTCGGCGAGCGCCGCGAGTCGTTCGAGGCTCACCGAGAGATGCGTGCCGCGTTTGCCCGCCGCCAGCGAGTGGATCTCGTCGACGATGACGTACTCGACACGCCGGAGCTTCTCGCGGAACTTCGGGGCGTTGAGCAGGATTGCGAGCGTCTCCGGGGTCGTGTTCAGGATGTGTGGGGTCTCCTCGAGCATCCGCTGGCGGGCGCTCGAACCGGTATCGCCGTGGCGGATCGCGTGGCGGATCTCCCCGACCGCCTCGCCGCGGTCGGCGGCGATCGACTCGATTCCCTCGAGGGGTCGCGTGAGGTTGCGGTGGATGTCGTTCGCGAGGGACTTCAGCGGGGAGACGTACAGACAGTAGACGGCGTTTTCGAGGCCCTCCGTCCGCTCGCGCCGGAACAGCTCGTCGACGATCGCACAGAAACTCGCCTGGGTCTTCCCGGAGCCCGTCGGCGCACAGATCAGCGTGTTCGTGCCCTCGTGGATCCGCGGGATCGCCCCCTTCTGTGGCGGGGTGAAAAACCCCCCGTTCTCGGGGACGAACTCGCCGAACTCCTCGAGCCACCACCGCCGAACCGCGGGCTCGAGCAGCTCGAAGACCTCTCGATCGTCGATCTCGACCGCCGTCGGGTCGAAGGGGGGCTCCACGTCGAGATCGTAGCCGTCCATCGCCGGTTCCTTGGACTGCGCGGGCAAAGGCGTTGGCCATCGATCCTCCCCGTCGTCGCCTCCGTCCAGCCGTCGAACCGGAGCTGGCGGTAGCCGACGACCGCGGCAGCGACCAACGCGAGCGCGAGGAGGCCGACCAGCCCGAACGGGAGCGGCCAGCTGTCACCCTCCCAGTCGTCCTCGAACACCGCGGCGTAGTGGCCGGCGACCTCGGTACCGTGGAGGGCGACCGCCACCTCCCGGTTCTCGCGAAACGCGTTCTCGTTCCAGTTGGGGCTGCCGAGGACGACCACCTCGTCGTCTACCACCACGCCTTTCGCGTGGATCTTCTCGAAGCGACCGTCCGGCTCGACGAGCCGGACCTCGAGGTCGAGGGCCTCCTCCTCGGCCGTCCGCTCGAGTTCCGCGGCCAGCTCGCGGTTTTCCTCCTCGACGTACCACGTCGAGTCGAGCAGGATCCGGACCTCGACGCCACGCCGTGCGGCCGCGAGACTCTCCTCTACCAGCCGAAACTCGGCGGAGCCGATCCGCACCTGTTTTATCAGGATCGACTCCTCGGCCGAGCCGAGCAGCTCCGCGAACCGGTCTTCGGCGTTGTCGGGAGCGACGAGCACCTCGACTGCCTCCGCCTCGAGTCGCTCCGGCTCCGCCCGTCTGTCGAACGAGCCCGACGCCGGCTCCTCCTCGACGAACGTCGCCCGCTCGCGGTGCTCGCGCCAGGAGGTCACGTCGGCCCCGTCGGCGTCGGCGGCGAACAGCTCCGCGAGCGCCGTCGCGACGGCCGGATCGTCGACCACGACGCCCCAGCCGCGGCTCCCCGCGCCGCCGGTGCCCGCCGGCTTCCAGTTCTCCGTGAGGACCACCGCCCGGTCGTCGACGACGGCGTACTTCGGGTGGTGGAAGCTGTAGCGGGCCCCCTCGCCCCCGATGACGTTGACGTCGACGCCGGCCGCCTCGAGCTCGCCCAGCACGGCGTCGCTTCGCTCGGGCGTACCGCCGACGGGGCCGCCCTCGAGGAGTACCTCGACCTCTAGTCCGCGTTTCTCGGCCGCGAGCAGCTCCTCGGCGACCGGCTCGGAGGTGAAGGTGTAGCCGGCCAGCAGGATCCGCTCGTCGGCCTCCCGGAGGAGCTCGAGGGGAGGGTCGGGGGCGTCCGGCAGGACGAACGCCGTCACCTCGGCGTCCTCGAAAACCTTCGGCGGGAGGCAGGTCGCCCCGTCGGGCCACCAGACGCCCCCCTCGCCGTCGGTCCGGTGCCAGGTGTGGGCCGTCGGCGCGCGGTCGTAGGCGACGGCGTCTATCGTCCGGTTCCCCTCGCGCAACTCGAGGGCGTCGCCGTCGGCCGCCAGCCGGAGATTGCCCTCGAAGCCGACGACTGGGTCGTCGGTCAGCTCGTCGGTCCGGTCGGGATCGGCGCTCAGCGCGATCCGTCCGGCCGCCGTCCGGTTCGGGAGCGACGCCGACGCGTGGCCGTCGGTCACGGTCAGCTCCCCCAGATGGCGCTCTTCGGGCAGCTTCAGGACGAGAAACTCCCCGACGTTGCCGTAGGTGGTCGGATTCGGGTGGAGTTCGACGATCGTCGGCTCGTCGCCGTCGGCGACCGCCGCCGCCCGCTCGCGGCTCTCCTCGGTCGGCCCGGTCGGACAGCCCGCGGAGGCGTTCCACTCCCGGTCCGGTTCCGGCACCGGATCGGACGGGCCACCGGCCACGGTCAGGGCGGCGCCCGTTCCGAGCAGGACGAGGAGGAGAAACGCGGTCGACCGCGGACGCATGCCGGCTCTGGTCGCGCCATTGCATTTAAACCGCCGCCCGTAAGCGGGGACTCCGGGTTCGGCAGGTTTTGACGGACGGCAGTGGCGATCGGGCTTCGGCGGTGCAAGTCGGGGCTCAGCGGCAGATCCTGGGATTCAGAGGCAGTAATCGGCGACATCGACCGACCCGTATCAGTCGTCGAACGGGGGTTTCAGCCGCTCGCGGTCGACGACTCGACCGGTAAACGGGAGACGCGTCTGGAGCCACTCGACCGGCGGCCACCCGTTCATCCGTTCGGCGGCGACCGGGACGACGAGCACCGCGGCGGTCGCGACCGCGAAGCCGAGCAGCTCGAGGCTCCAGTGGGCCGTCCAGAACGCCGGTGCCGCCCGGAGGGCGATCAGGACGGGCAGACAGAGCCACCCCAGAAGGAGGATCGACGCGCCGCGTGGATCCGCGGGTCGGTCGCCGATCCCGAGCCAGGCGACCGTCGCCCCCAGGGAGGCGCCGACGGTCATCGTGGTGAACTCCCGGGAGCCGAGGGCGAATCCGAGGATCGCGATGAGTCCGGCGAGCGCGAAGACGAAACCGGGATCGACCCGTCCAAACCGGAGGATCGCCGCGACGAACAGGAGCCCGAGGGCGACGCCGACGACGACGTCCCCGACGTAGTGGACCCCCATCACCACCCTGGAGAGGGCCACGAGGGCGATCACGGCTCCCGCGACGACGTACCGCGTACGGCGAGTGCCCGTGTCTGCGACCGCGGCGAGGGCCCCGTAGAACGCAGCTGCACCCAGCGCGTGGGCGCTCGGGAAACTGTAGCCCGGATACCCCGCCGGCGCGAACGCCAGCTCGGGACGAGGCCGGAGGAAGATCCCCTTGAGCCCTGCGCTGATGGCGAGCGCGCCGATCCCGATAGCGATGACGAGCGCCCGGCTGCGTCGGCGCTCCTCCGCGCCGAACCAGTAGAGCAACGTCGCGAACACGATCAGGGTCACCCCGTCGCCGAGGTGGGTGATCACCTCGAGCGCCGAGACGACGGCGCCGGGGAGGGAGGTTCGGATCGCCTCGTTTATCGACTCGTCGAACAGGACGCCTTCGACGCTCGAACCCACCATGAGGACAGTAGACGAAGGTGCCCCTATATAGAAATGGTCGTCGATCGGCCTCCGGGAGCCGTTGGGGTCGTCGATCGGTCTCCGGGAGCCGTTGGGGTCGTCGACCGGTCGCCGGGAGCCGACTGGCCACGGACCGTGGATTCACAATCCCTTTTACGTGCGCCGCCGGAGTGCCGGTATGTTACTGACGGTCTCGGGCCCGCCTGGAAGCGGGAAGAGCACGACCGCGGCCTTGCTCGCCGACCGGTTCGAACTGGAGCACGTAAGCGGCGGTGACATCTTCCGGGAGCTCGCCGACGAACGGGGATACACGCCGCTCGAATTCAACAAACTCGCCGAGGAGAACGAGGAGATCGATCGCGACCTCGACCGGCGGCTCCGGAAGACCGCGGTCGACGGCGACGATCTCGTCCTCGAGTCGCGGCTCGCCGGGTGGCTCGCGGCCGAACAGGCCGACTTTCGGTTCTGGCTCGACGCCCCCGCGTCCGTCCGGGGCGAGCGAATCGCCGACCGGGAGGGGAAAGATCCGGCCCGGGCCACCGAGGAGACGATGGCCAGGGAGGCGAGCGAGGCCTCCCGGTACGAGGCCTACTACGGGATCGACATCCACGATCTGACCATCTACGACCTCTCGGTGAACACGGCCCGCTGGAGGCCCGACGCCGTCCTCGATATGCTCGTGACTGCCGTCGAGGAGTACGACCCCGCGGGCGACGAGGGACAGGTGCCCGTCGAGCTCGACGACGGTTTCTGATGGTTCTGCGTGGCCCACCCGACGAGCGCTCGCCCGCCGAACTCCTCGCGTTCGGCGTCGTCAACCTCGACAAACCGTCCGGACCCTCGTCCCACCAGCTGGCCGGCTGGATCCGGGACGCCGTCGACGACGCCCTCGCCGGGGCCGACCCCGGCTCGATCGACCGGGCCGCCCACGCGGGGACGCTCGATCCGAAGGTGACCGGCTGTCTCCCCATCATGCTCGGGGACGCCACCCGGCTCGCGCCCGCCTTCCTGGAGGGACGAAAGGAGTACGTCGTGGTCCTCGAGTGCCACGGCCCGGTGCCCGCCGATCTCGGGGACGTCGTCGCCGAGTTCGAGGGGGAGATCTACCAGAAGCCACCGCGAAAGAGCGCCGTCAGCCGCCGGCTCCGCAGCCGGGAGATCCACGAGCTGTCGGTCGAAGAGAGCGGGAATCGACGGGTCCTGCTCACGGTCCGCTGTGAGAGTGGCACCTACGTCCGGAAGCTCTGTCACGACCTCGGGCTGGCGCTCGGCACCGGCGCCCACATGGGTGACCTCCGTCGGACGGCGACCGAGCCGTTCGACGACCGCGATCTGGTGAGCGCGACCGACCTCGTCGACGCGCTGGCGTTCTGGCTCGAGGACGACGACCCCGGCCCGCTCTACGAGGCGGTCGATCCCGGAGAGCGGATCCTCGAGGGGGTGCCCGCGCTGACGATCGCTCCGAGCGCCGCCGCCGAGGTCGCGAACGGCGCTCCGGTGTACGCTCCGGGCGTCATCGACGCCGCGGACGCCCCCGAGGGGGCGCTCGTCGCCTGTTACACGCCGAACGGCGCGGCCGTCTGTCTCGGTCGGCTCGTCGGCGACCCCGACGCGGACCGGGGGACGGTCGTCGACCTCGAACGGGTGCTCGTCTAGGGGGGCCGGTCCCGTTCGGATCGGCCGTCTGCCGACCCGACGACCCGGGCTGCGACCCGACCGTCGACGATCCTCCCGAGCACCTCGACGGTGACCGGCTCCGCTGGCGGACGTTCCTCGAGCCGGTCGGTGCCCTCGACGACGGCGACGTCCATCGGACTCGACGGCTCGGGATGGTCGGCGACGAGCGTCCCGTCGACGGTCTCGAGTTCGACGGTGAACCGTCTACCGACCCCGAGGGAGTCCGCGAGGAGGTCCCGGATCGAGGTCATCTGAACCGGTGGACCTCCGAGCCGGTTCCACGGCCGCGGCGGGCCGATGCGGCACAGTCCACACAGAGGGCGAGTTCCCGTTCGTAGTGGCTCTCACAGGCGAAGGTGCCACAGTTCCCACATCTGTCGACCGCCGGGCGGGATCCACAGACCTCACAGAGGCCGGTGACGCTCATACGATCGGTACGTCCCCCAGAGGCTTCAGTGTTGGTCGGGAGCCGGTGCGGTACGGTCGACGACTACCGAGCGCTGGGGAGCCCCACCGTGATAGACGGTGACGACCGACGGGAAGGCTTTTGCCACACCGGCCGCTAGCGACCGCCATGAGCCGTGACCGGGCGCTCCTCCGGAGGGCCCTGGACCGTGGCGAGCAGGACGGTGGCGACGTCGAATTCAAAGAGCGCCTCTCCCGGGAACTTCACCTCGCGGACGGCAGACGGGAGAGCCTGGCGGCTCAGCTACGCCACCGCGTGCTCTCTGGCGAGGGCGAGGCCACCTACGTCGTCGGCGTCACCGACGACGGCGGGCTGGCGGGGATCGATCCGGAGACGTTCTCCGAGTCGATGGACGTCCTCTCCCTGCTGGCCGAGGAGGCCGACGCCCACATCGACGACGTCCAGACCTGGGGGGTTGGTGACGGCCTGGTCGGCGTCGCCACCGTCAGGGACGGCTCGGTCCTCGAGGCCGACGACGAGCACGTCGTCGTCGGGACGGCCGGCCACGTCGACCACGGCAAGAGCACGCTCGTCGGCTCGCTGATCACCGGCACCCCCGACGACGGAAACGGCGCGACCCGTGCCTTCCTCGACGTCCAGCCCCACGAGGTCGAACGCGGCCTCTCCGCGGATCTCTCCTATGCGGTCTACGGCTTCGACGACGAGGGACCGATCCGGGTGCGGAACCCGGACCGCAAGGGCGACCGCGCGGCGGTCGTCGAGGAGGCCGACCGGCTGGTCTCGTTCGTCGACACCGTCGGCCACGAGCCCTGGCTGCGGACGACGATCCGCGGGCTCGTCGGCCAGAAACTCGACTACGGCCTGCTCGTGGTCGCCGCCGACGACGGCCCCACCCGGACCACCCGCGAACACCTCGGGGTGTTGCTGGCGACGGAGCTTCCGACGGTCGTCGCGATCACCAAAGTCGACGCGGTCGACGCCGAGCGCGTCGACACGGTCAGACGCGATGTCGAACGCCTGCTGCGGGACGTCGGCAAGACCCCACTCGGGGTCGACCGCCACGGCGTCGACGCCGCCGTCGAAGAGATCGGCGAGACGGTCGTCCCGGTCGTCGAGACCAGCGCCGTCACGATGGCCGGGCTCGACGCCCTCGACGACCTGTTCGATCGGCTACCCAAGACCGCCGACGGCGACGGGGAGTTCCGGATGTACGTCGACCGGAGCTACTCGGTGACCGGCGTCGGCGCGGTCGCCTCGGGGACGGTCATGTCCGGCGAGGTCGAGGCCGGCGACGAACTGCTCGTCGGGCCGACGCCGGAGGGACGGTTCCGGGAGGTGAAGGTGCGCTCGATCGAGATGCACTACCACCGCGTCGACCGGGCCCGGGCCGGCCGCATCGTCGGCATCGCGCTGAAGGGGATCAAGGAGTCGGAGCTCGAACGCGGGATGGTCCTCCTGCCGGCCGACGCCGACCCCGAGCCGGTACGGGAGTTCGAGGCCGAGGTGATGGTGCTCAACCACCCGACCCGGATCGGCGACGGCTACGAGCCCGTCGTCCACCTCGAGACGATCGGCGAGGCCGCCGCCTTCCACCCGGAAAACGGCCGGCTGCTGCCCGGTGACACCGGGAAGACGCGAATCAGATTCAAGTTCCGGCCGTATCTGATAGAGGAGGGCCAGAAGTTCGTCTTCCGGGAGGGACGTAGCAAGGGCGTCGGGACGGTGACGGACGTCTTCGCGAACGAGTGAGCCCCCGCACGTCTCCCCGCTACAGACCGAACGACTCCACGAGCAGTCCCTCGCTCGTCTCGCCGTAGACGTACGTCCCGCCGCCGATGACGTCGATCGTGACTTTCGCGGGCGCGAACAGCTCGGCTGGGACCTCCTCGAAGGACCACTCGAGGTCGTCGAAGATCTCGGCGAACGGCCGGCCGTGATCCGCGCGGGCCGTCGAGGGCACCTCGTCGAACCGGCCGAACTCCTCCCGGACGACGAGGTGGGCGGTCCCGCCGTAGGCGACGGCGTCGTTCGTCCGGGCGATCGCGGTTCGCTCGTCGCCGGCGACGGGGGCCACCGGCGCCCGGCCCGTCGCCGAGACCACGTCGAGGGGGTCGTAGCCGAGCTCCGCGAGGCGGAACGTCGCCAGCTCCGCGGCGCGGGCGGCGTTCGTGACGCTGCCGACGACGCTGGCCGTCGGATACACCAGCAAGAAGACGCCGCTGGGCTCGACTTCGGCCAGCTCGGCGACCTGCTCGGCGGCGGCCTCGGTCGGCCCCTCGTCGGTCTCGACGGCGAGGGCGGTCAGCTCGAACGCGTCGGTGTAGCCGACCCGGCGGAACTCGTCTTCCTCGGCGACCAGCGCACGGGCCGGGCCGCTCCCTAACCCCTCGAACTCCTCGGTGAGGAGCTCCCAGCTCGCCCTGGCCGAACAGAGCAAGGCGAGCGCGGGGTGGTCCGTCGAGAGCTCGACGTACTGGATCGGGGCGTCGCCGAGCTCCCCGAGCGCCCGTGCGGGGGTCGCGAGCCCCGCGGTCTGGATCTCCGTCAGCAGCAAGCCGGCCTCGAGGCCGCCGTCGAACTCCTGGCCGAAATCGAGCACGGTCGCTTCGTTCTCGAGCTCGTAGGCCCCCACGTTCAGCTCCTCGGCGAACTCGAGGGCCTCGTCGACCAGCTCGATCGCCATCCGGTTGAGACTGTCCATGCCGGCCGTTGGCCGTCGCCGTGGAAACCGTTTGTCGTTCGGTCCGGCCTAGTCGACGACCTCGTAGCCCGCGTCCTCGATCGCCGCCGCGAGCGCCTCGCCGTCGACGCCGTCGTGTTCGACGCGGACCGCGTCGTCGCCGTGGTCGGCCGTGGCCGTCGAGACCCCCTCCAGTGCGGTCAGGGCGTCGACGACGGTCTCCTCACACCCCTCACAGGCCATTCCGTCGACCGCGATCGTAGACTCCATAAGAGCGTCGGGCGGCCGCTCGAAGTTGGCTCTTGCGGTTCGAGGTTGGAACGTCGCTTCTCGCCGCCGACCTCTCTCACTCGCTCCCGGAGCGTGGCTCGCGACCGAGCTCGGCCTCGACGGCCGCGACCTTCCGGGCGGCCGACTCCTCGCTGGTCCGCTTGTCGTCGATCTTGAGGAACGTGCTGACCCGATCGGCGTCGACGGCCCGGTGGGCCGCCTCGACCGCGTCGAGGAGCTCGCCGACGTCCTCGGCCTCGATCGTCGTCCCCATCGGGGTCGTCTCGTAGGCGACGTCGAACTCCTCTAGGGCTGCCACGGCCTTCGTGACCTCCTTCGCCATGCTCCCTTCGATGACCGGTGCGACGCTCAGGAACGCGATGACCGTCATACGCCCCCGGAGGACGCGGAGGGAAAAATAGCTACCTCACCGCGTCCGGCCGTCCTCGGGTGGGTAGACGTGTATCTCCCCGCTGGCGTGGACGTACACCTCGTGGTCGAGGGCGGTAAACGCCACGTGACCGTCGTGTCGGCGCGAACCGTCGGCTTTCGGGGCGAACAGCCGCTCCAAGGCGTCCGGATCGACGCTGTCGTACAGCGAGAACTCCCCCTGTGAGACGTCGATGCCGGTGATCGCCGCGAGCCCGTGGACGACCGTCGTCGTCAGCGTCGCGGTGCCGTCGGGGTCGTACTCGAGGACGTACCGCCCGGCTTCGGGGTCGTACGGGAGCTCGTCTTCCAGGTTGGAGGTGTAGGGATCGGTTCGCATGGGGGTAGATCGGTCGATCGGTCAGGAGACCGTAGCCCGCGACGGTACAAAAGCCATCCGAATCGGGAAACGTCGGACGTATCGACGCCCATCGGACGTGAACGTGACGGAATCGGGACCGTCGGTTCGCTCGGACTGACGGAGTCGGGACCGTCGGTTCGCTCGGACTGACGGAGTCGGGACCGTCGGTTCGTTCGGAGTGTGCCGTCGGCCAACCGACGTCGGACCCACCTCCGGCCTCCGGGACGCCGGAGGCGATCGACGCGCAGGCGCCGCTTAACTAATCGCCCACGGGGCCGACCTCCGGCGAATGTGGCCCTGGGAACACGCCGTGATCGGCTACCTCGCGTACTCGCTTTTCTGTCACGCGGTCTACCGCGACTCCCCGGGCGCGGCCGGAACCCTCGTCGTCGTCTTCGCGTCTGTCCTCCCGGACCTGATCGACAAACCCCTCGCCTGGGAGTACGGAGTCTTCGAGACCGGGTACGCGCTCGGCCACTCGATTTTCTTCGCCGTTCCGCTGGCGATCGCCGTCGGCTGGCTCGCCCGGGTGGTCGGCCGGCCGCGGCTCGGGATCGCCTTCGGACTGGGCTACCTCCTGCACCTGCCCGCGGACGTCGTCCCGATCTATCTCACGCGGGGTGAGCTGCCGATCGAACGGATCCTCTGGCCCGTGCGACCCGCGGCCTCCGGCGGCCACCGACACGACTTCCTCGGCCGGGCGACCGAGATGATCCTCGAGTACTGGCAGGGGATCGCCGCGGGCGAGCTCTCGACCTACGAGTGGGGCGTGTTAGGGCTGTCCGCGTTCGTCCTCGCGCTCTGGCTGTACGACGGCGCGCCGGTCCTCCGGGAGCTGCTCGCCGCTCCCTGGCGGCTGGTCGGCCTCCTCGGTCGGCTGGCCTCGTAGGTGAGATCGAGCGCCGTCGCCGACCGGAGGCCCGACCGACGAACACGGACTCTGCCGTGGGGTCCGTCTTCCCCTTCCCACCGCCCTCGATCTCCGACGGATCCCCGATGGCGACACGGCCAGTAGGCTCGAGTTACCTAAACCCCGAGGCTTCGCCGGCCGGCACGCTCCCGTGTCGTCGGCTGGTGGGCGGGCCACACCCGAACCTCCATCCGTGTGGACGGGGACTCGCCGCGCTCCGCGACGATCGGGAGCCACGTCCATCGACACGTCCGTGAGCCACGTCGGATCGACACGTCCACGGTACAGAACGTTTTTACCGTCTCGGGCGGGGAGTTCGGGTAGATGACTCGGACCGTCGGCGTCGTGATTCCGGCGTTTCGGCCGGAGCCCGACGTCCTCGCCGGCTACGTCGAGCAGCTCCGGGACCGGATCTCCCCCGAACGCGTCCGGATCGAACTCGACGACCCCGACCCCGAGGTCGTCGCCGCGCTGGAGGGCTGTCCGGCGACGGTCGCGCTCGCAGCCGGTCGCCGGGGGAAGGGAGCCGCGATCACCGCCGGCTTCGAAGCTCTCGACACCGACGTCCTCGCGTTCGCCGACGCGGACGGCTCCACGCCGGCGGCGTCGGTGGCCGACGTGGTCGCCCGGGTCGAGACGGGGGAGGCGGCGCTGTCGGTCGGCTCGCGGCGACACCCCGACGCCGAGGTGAGGGGCCACCAGACGTTCGCCCGGCGTCGACTCGGGGACGCGTTCGCGTGGGTGGCCCGACGGCTGCTCCCGGTCGCCCTCTATGACTACCAGTGTGGGGCGAAGGCGATCGATCGAACTGCCTGGACCGACGTCCGGACGCACCTCCGGGAGCCGGGGTTCGCCTGGGACGTCGAGCTCGTAGCGCTCGTTGACGCACTCGGCCACCGGATCGTCGAGGTGCCGGTGATTTGGGAGGACGCCGAGCGATCGACGGTCTCGCCGGTGGAAACGACCGTCGAGCTCGGGGTAGCGCTCGTGCGTGCGCGCCACCGGGCCGCGTCGTTGCGCGGCGATCGCGTCCACGCGGCCATCGCGAGACGGCGGCGCCAGCCACCGTCGGTGCTCGACCGCCTCGGTCGTGAACCCAGAGATGAGTAATCCGGGCGTCCGGGGCCGTCTCGCCGCGTTGCTCTCGATGAGCCGGATAGGGCTTTTCGCCGGCGTCGGCGTCCTCGGGGCGGTCGTCGACACCGGGGTCCTGATCGCGGCCGTCGAACTCGGCGGTCTCGGCGAGGTCCCGGCGAAGGTCGTCGCCTGGATCGTCGCGATCGTCGTCATCTTCTCGATCAACGAACGGTTGACGTTCGCCGGCTACGGGAAGGTCGGCCTCCGGGCGATCCTCCGTCGGCTCGGTCAGTCGTACGTGATCCGTTTCGGGGGGTTTCTGGTGACGCTGACCGTCTACACGGCCCTGATCGAGTTCGCCGGTATCTGGTACGTGCTCGCGAACGTCGTCGGTATCTGTTTTGGCTTCGTCGTCAACTACGTCTGTGAGAGCCTCTGGACGTGGAAAGTCCACCGCGGCCGGTAGAAACTCGCATACGGTGGTCGAATCACAATCCTTAACTACGCCAGAAGGGTACGACATACCAGCGGGATGGGATAGCCAGGAGATTCCGGCGGGCTCATAACCCGCAGATCGGTAGTTCAAATCTACCTCCCGCTACTTTTCGACGCGAACAGTAACGAGGAGCCCAGCGACGAGTGTCGTGAGCGTCGAAAACACGACGAGGCGATTTGACGTAGACAACGAGGGAGCAGCGACCGACGTTGGCGTAGTTCATATCCACCTCCCGCCACCCCTCGGAGATTCGAACGAGGAGTGAAAGGTTTACGAGCGGTCGCCACGTTCGTCGACCCGATGACGCTGGTCGTGGTCCCCGTCCGGTATCCGCTGTCCGCTCACTCGAAGCGTACCCTCGAGCGAGCGTTGGAGGTGGCCCGCGAGCGTGAGGCCGCGCTGTCGATCCTCCACGTGAACCTCTACCAGAACGGCCGGACGGTGACCCGGACTGACCTCAAATCCGAGGTCGAACGCCACTTCGGACGGCTGGAGAACGTCCGGTACGTGGTCCGGTCGGGATTTCTCGTCGAGGAGTCGATCCTCGACGAGGTCGCCGCCGAGGACGCTGACGTGGTCGTCGTCGGCCACAAACAGGTCGGCCGGCTGCGCCGGCTGATCCGGCGGCTCACCGACAACCCGGAGGTCGACACCTACCTCCGGGCACACCTCGACTGTGACGTGATCACCGTCGAGGAGGCCCGTGCCTGATCACTGGAAGGTGCGTCCGACCTGTCCTCCCGGCTCGGGCTCTTCGGTCCGGAACTCGGATTCGATCTCCTCGTAGCGCTCTCTGGTCTCGGGGGTGACACTCGGGCCGACCTCCGAGAGGGCGTCCTCGAAGTGTTCCTTGCTGATCCGGACGTTGCCGATCGCCTCGTCGATCTCCTGGCGGTCGACCGAGCGGACGAACTCTCGGGTCGCGGCCATCGAGGCCTCCCGGCAGACGGCCTCGATGTCGGCGCCGACGTAGCCGTCGGTTTCGGCGGCCAGCCAGTCGATCGAGACCGCGTCGGCGAGGGGCTTCCCGCGGGTGTGGACCTCGAAGATCTTCCGGCGTCCCGCCTCGTCGGGAACGGGCACGTGGACGTGGCGGTCGAGCCGGCCCGGACGGAGCAAGGCGTTGTCGATCAGGTCCGGCCGGTTCGTCGTCGCGATCACGACGACGTCCTCGAGCTCCTCGAGCCCGTCGAGTTCGGTCAGCAGCTGGGAGACGACGCGCTCGCCGACCCCCGAGTCGCTCGTGGTCCGTCCGCGCTCGCCCGCGATCGAGTCGATCTCGTCGAAGAAGATCACGGTCGGGGCGTTGGCGCGAGCCTTCTCGAACACCTCGCGGACTCCCTTCTCGCTCTCCCCGACGTACTTGTTCAGCAGCTCGGGGCCCTTGATCGAGATGAAGTTCGACTGGGCCTCGTTGGCGACGGCTTTGGCGAGCAAGGTCTTGCCGGTGCCCGGTGGGCCGTACATGAGGACGCCTTTGGCGGCCTGCATGTCCATCGCCTCGAACACCTCGGGGTAGTCGAGGGGCCACTGGATCGTCTCGCGTAAACGCTCTTTGGTGCCCTCGAGCCCCCCGACGTCCTCCCAGGTGACGTCCGGGACTTCGACGAACACCTCCCGGAGCGCGGAGGGTTCGATCCCTTTCAGCGCCTCCTTGAAGTCGGTCTCGGTCACTCGGAGGCTCTCGAGGACCTCGGCGTCGATCTCCTCGCTCTCGAGGTCGAGATCCGGACGGATCCGCCGCAGGGCGTTCATCGCGGCTTCGCGGGCGAGGCTCTCTAAGTCCGCACCGACGAAGCCGTGGGTGTTCTCGGCGTACCGGTCGAGGTCGATGCCGTCGGACAGCGGCATCCCGCGGGTGTGGACCTGCAGGATCTCCTCGCGGCCGTCCTTGTCCGGGACGCCGATCTCGATCTCGCGGTCGAAGCGTCCGCCCCGGCGGAGGGCGGGATCGATCGCGTCGACGCGGTTGGTCGCGGCGATGACGGTCACCCGACCGCGCTCCTCTAGGCCGTCCATCAGGCTGAGCAGCTGGGCGACCACCCGGCGCTCGACGTCGCCGCCGGCCTCCTCGCGTTTGGCGGCGATGGAGTCGAGCTCGTCGATGAAGACGATCGCGGGGGCGTTCTCTTCGGCCTCCTCGAACACCTCACGGAGCTGCTCTTCGCTTTCACCGTAGTACTTCGACATGATCTCCGGACCGGAGATCGTCTGGAAGTGGGCGTCGATCTCGTTGGCGACGGCTTTCGCCATCAGCGTCTTCCCGGTGCCCGGCGGCCCGTGGAGCAAGACGCCTTTCGGGGGTTCGATGCCGAGCTGTTTGAAAAGCTCCGGATGACGCATCGGCAGCTCGATCATCTCCCGGACCTGATCGAGCTCCTCGTCCAGGCCGCCGATGTCCTCGTAGGTCACCGCCGGCACGCCCTCGGGGGCTCCCTGGGGGCCGGCCTCGATCTGCTCGGCCGGGGTCTCGGAGATCTCGACGTCCGTCGAGTCGGTGATCACGACGGTGCCCGTCGGCTCGGTGTTCGCGATTTTCAGGGGTACCGACTGGCCGGAGCCACCCATCGGGCCGAACGAGAGCGAGAACGGAACCGTCTGGCCCTCGGCGACGGGCTGGCCGCTCAGTTTGTCGCGCACGAGCGGACCGATGTCACCGCGGATCCGCAGGTTCTGTGGCAGGGCGACGGTCACCGAGCTGGCGGCTTTGACGTCCGCTTTCTCGACGGTGACGCGGTCGTCGATCCCGACGCCGGCCTCCCCGCGGAGGCGGCCGTCGATCCGGACGACGCCGCGTCCCTCGTCCTCCGGATAGCCCGGCCAGACGCGGGCGACCGCCTGGCCCTCCCCCTCGCTCGAGAGCAGGATGTAATCGCCGTTCTCGAGGTCGAGTTCGCGCATCGACGCGCGGTCGATGGCGGCCAGTCCGCGGCCGGCGTCTTTCTGTTTCAGGGGTCTGACGGTGAGTCTCATTGTGCTTCCTCCGTCTCGATCGTGAGGACGCCGTTTTTCATAAACGCTCGTGCGTCGGGTTCGTGGAGCTCGAACTCGACTTGCTCCCCGTCGACCACGACGATGACCGTCCCGTCGACCACGTCGACGGTCGCGTCGTCGCTGGGACCGAAGTCGACCGCGAGCACCGACCCGTCGTCGTACTCGTACGCTCTGAGGAATCGCTCGTCGTTCCGAGCGAGGGGTTCTGCTA
>LFFM01000755.1_pt1 | contig 22731 bp, 20 predicted proteins | sample 643131 | NCBI WGS metagenome assembly LFFM01 (sample SAMN03777445, study PRJNA286221) | soda lake metagenome | biome: soda lake; feature: Kulunda steppe; material: water; isolation source: sample Tc-Br brine of Tanatar trona crystallizer | place: Russia: Kulunda steppe | collected 2011-07
CCGTCCCGCCGGTCGAAGTTGATGGCACTGTAGGTGTCGTTCGGCCACCCACCGTAACCGAGCGTGTCCCAGACTGATGCGCGGTCGCAGTCGGCCTCGTACACCGGCTCGAGAAACATGACGTGAGGGAAAATCCTGGCGGTGACCTCGCCCCAGCCCACGGCGTCCGTGAACGCTGCGGCCGCCTTATCGTCCAGGACCGTCGCGTGAGCGACGCGGGCAAGGTGCGTGTACTCGCCGTCATGTCGTCCGTCGCGATCGGCGAACAGCAGGTAGTCTCCTTCTGCTGCTGGTTCGTCCGCCTGATTGCCCCAGACGCGGAGCGTGTCGTGGTCACCCGGCGGGGCGTAGACGGTTTCGATCCGAGCTCGGTCGACGCCTTCGACGATCGTTCGGTCGAAATTGGTCCGAATTGGGCCATCACCAGTCTTCACGGGAACCTGGTAGACGGTTGGATTGTCGGTGTGATCGGGATCCGGCCCCAACGTTTCGACGGCTTCGGGACGATCATTCTCGATCGACTCTGGAGTAACCACGTCCCCAACTGGCGACAGCCTGAACCGAATCGCCTCTCTTGGATCACCGTTTGCATCGTGAAGTTCCTCGAAAAAGTGGCCAGCATACAGGTACTGGCCGATGTATCGCACCCCAGCGTCCTCCATCGAGAAGAGATGGAGCTCTCTTCCCTCCTCGACGTGATCTCTGACGACGCGGTTTCCGCGTACCATCTCCATGTCACCGACCTGCCCTTCACCGGTATAGATAACCGTCCGATCAGTTCGGATTTCGTCTCGGTACCCGTGTTCTTCCCCACTTCCCCCTGTGAAGAGGAAGATGACCGGTTCATCGTTCGATGGTGCTATTCCACTCTGTCTGCTCCCGCCATATCTCGAGTGTAACTCTGTCCGCTGGTAGATCGAGCCGGGCTCGAGGGTGAGAGAAGACAGCCCTCGAAGTTGGTTCGCTACTGCTTCACCTGAATTGGTGAGGTGATTCCGATCGTCTACCCGTTCGACGTAACCAGTCACCTGCAGCCATTCACGATGGCGCTTTGCAACCGCGGAGGTTCCCATGTTGCACTGTTCAAACTCGCTAACCAGCAACTCCATCAACTCGTCGTCGGTTCGCGGTTCAATCGCCAACGCGCGGACGATCGTGTCAAATCCTTTAACTCCGGTACGGAGGCAACTGTACAGGACTAACGGATTTCGATCCCGCAAATAGCATTTACCGATCCGCGTGAGTTTGTAAGAACTGGTATCGCTCTCGATCAAGCCGATCGATTCGATGAAACTTAGGTGACGTTCGACGGCACTTTGCTCCTCGGCGTTCGTGTTGGTGAGAAGCCAATTAATCGTCCTCTCACTGGACACTCCTTCATTTTCCGTGTCGGGCACATCTAGCAGAGAGAGAAGATCGAAAAGGATCTCCAAGCGATTCTCGATTCCACCGTAGAATCGATCCGTGGACATCCGCCGGCCGTCAGTCATAGTTTTCTAACTCGAGACAGCATTACACTATAAATCCTGTCAAGGCTCTGTCCGGCAATTGATTGTCCTCCGATATTGCGGGCACACAAAGAATGCATAACCACCACTCTCGATTCTCAGTGCCTCTTCAGCGATCTGTGCGAAGGTGACAAATAGTGATTGCAGAAATATCGAGATACTCGAGTGGAACTACCATCGCTCAAGTACCTCAGGACTTCCAGGAATCACGATAGTACACGACAATTTCTTCAATCGAGGTTAGAGTCAGACTTCCGCTTCAATCGTCGATGCCTCCTCCAAATCCACCGGCGTTCCATTCCGAGCACTCGCTGTCGCTCGAGGTCTCCATGGGCTCCACCGGAATATGAACCGCGAGAACTCGCATTGCTCGTTCTCTGGGCTCAAACCGGCAGGTCGTCATAAATTCACTCCGCACATCCGTTCGTCGCAGAATTCATGGGCCCTGCCGGATTTGAACCTCGGTCGGAGCGACGCTCCTCCCTGCTTCAAATCCGCCAGTGATCCATTTCACACTGCTCGCTGTCGCTCTCAGGTTCCATGGGCCCTGCCGGATTTGAACCAACGACCACTCGGTATCCCCCACCATCTCACATCGAGCAGACGGTGTTATGAGCCGAGCGCTCTAACCAGACTGAGCTAAGGGCCCTGGCCTGCATGCGAGGGAAAACGGGCGGGCTAATTAACGCTTGCTGTCTACCACCTGCTCATGACTGCCGACCCAACCCCTGGGCCTCGTAATCGCGATGTTCGGCATACGCCAACGTGTAATAATCGCGCTCCGCGAGGTCGCTCGGATCGTCGGTCACGACGGTATCGCCCTCCGCCATGTAGAGCCGGCGGCCGAACACCACGTCGTATCCCGCTTCCTCGAGCTTCCGGCCCGTCTCGGAAGCGTCAGTCACCTTGAACAGGATCTGGCGGTCGGCCACGGTGGGTGCAGCCCCATCGGCAGCCTCGGCGAGGGCGAGTTCGCTACCCGCCTCGATTTCGATCCCCAGGGCCGTCGTGAATGCCGTGACGGAACTGACCCCAGGTACGACCTCGAGGTCGACCGACGGGTGCTCACGCTCGAGGCTCCGGCGGAGATGCCCGAACGTCGAATACACGTTGGGATCCCCCAGAGTGACGAACGCCGCGTCACCCTCGCTGGCCGTTGGGGCAACCGCCTCGGCGGCCTCGCGCCAGGCCCGCTCGAGTTCGTCGGGATCGCGCGTCATCGGGAACTCGAGGTCACCGATGCGCTCGGGTTCGACGTATTCGCGGGCGACCGAGCGCGAGAGCCGTCCGGGGGTGTAGACTACGTCCACGGACTCGAGGAGGCGTTTCCCGCGGACGGTCACGAGGTCGGGCTGTCCGGGCCCCAGGCCGATGCCGTACAGCGTCATTGGCTGTCGGGTTCGAAGTCAGCGAGGGTCTGGGTGTCGGTCCCGACCCGGTGTTTGGTCGCCAGGCCGGCCAGATGCGGGGCCTCGGGGACGATCAGTTGCTCGCAGGCGGTCCGGCAGGCGTTGGTGCTCCCGGGGAGACAGAACACGGGCGTGTCGGCGGCGATCCCTGCCGTCGCCCGGGAGGCCATCGCCCGCGTGCCGACCTCGTCCCACGAGAGCGAGCGGAAGAGCTCGCCGAATCCGGGGAGATCGCGTTCGAAGAGCGAGGACGTAGCGTCGGGCGAGACGTCGTCGGCGGTCACACCAGTGCCGCCCGTCGTGACCACCACGTCGATGTCGGGCTGGACGATCAGTCGCCGGACAGCGGTGCGGATCGACGCGAAGTCGTCGCGCACGAGGTCGCGAACGCGCACCTCGTGGCCCTCGGCCTCGAAACACGCCTGGATGGTGTCTCCACCGGGGTCGTCCGGATCCGCTGCGCCCGCCCTCGAGGTCGAGACGGTGACGATGGCGACGTACAGCGGGTCGATGACGTCGTGGCCGTGCTCGTCCGTGCTGCGTCGGTCTGGGTCGGTCATGTGCGTACCCTGGTATCAGTCTGGAGGGATCAAATACCATTCCCACCGCGTCGGGTCCACAGCGAAGACGCCAGGGCCCGATCAGTCGTCCCGACTCGAGACCACGAGCGTTCGGTTCATCGCCGTGGGTGTGGGATTCTCGAACTCGAGCCAGGCCTCTGGCCCGGCCTCAATCTCGTCGTCGGTGAGCAGACAGTCGTCGAGTCGGTCGAACAGCTTCTCGGTGTCGAGGTTGCGACCGATGACGGCGAGTCGCGTCTCGCGGTCGCCCCACTGCTCGTCCCAGGGGAGGTCGGGCTGGCCGGCACGGTAGGTCTCCTGTTGTTGCTCGGAGAAGCTGGCGATCCAGCGGCCGGTGACCTCGAGGCTGGTTTCGGAGGCGGCGAGGCTCGTGGTGATGGCCTGGTCCTCGCGGCCGGCGATCCAGGTGAGTCCCTTCACGCGGACCAGATTTGCGGGCGGGTCCTCGAGGAAGGCGAGCAGTCGCTGGGGGTGAAACGGGCGGATTCGGTGGTAGGTGTCGACGACGAGGCCGTAGCGTTCGGGTGGGTGGAGGTGGTCGTGGTCATAACCTTCGTCGTGGCCGTGGTCAGGATCCCCGTCGTGGGTGTCGTCGTGGCCCCCCGCTTCAGCAGCCTCGTCCCTCGATGTGTCCTCGAGAGCGTCGTCCTCGATCGCCTGCTTCCAGCCCGCCGCCTCACGTGCGACAGAGAGGTCGAACAACCCCGTCTCGAGGACGGCGGCAGCCGGAAGCGAGCCGTACTCCGTCGTCCGGATCTCGGCTCGCGGCTGGAGCGTCTCGAGGGTGGCGACGACAGCCTCGCGCTCGTCGTCGGTGACGAGATCACACTTGTTCACCACGAGCAGGTCACAGAACTCGATCTGCTCGAGGAAGAGGTCGGCGAGGGGGCGGCTGCCGGTCTCGTCCGGGCCTGCCCGTTCGGGCGGCTCGAGGGCCCCCTTGAGATGCAGGTCGTCGTCACCGTCCCGGTTCACTTCGCCGTCACCGTTGCCCACGTCATCCAACACGGCGTCCCCGAGGAAGGTGTCGTAAAATTGCCTGGCGTTGACGACCGTCACGATGGCATCCAGGTCGTACGGCCCGGCCGCTGGCCCGCGGGCGAATTGGTGAGCGATCGGCTCGGGTTCGCCGACACCGGAGGCCTCGACGACGAGTGCCTCGAAGTCGTGTCGTTTCCAGAGATCGATGACGGCACGGGAGAGGTCGCTTCCCAGACTACAGCAGATACAGCCGTTCTCTAAGGCCAGCACCTCCTGGCCGCTCTCGAGGTCGGTCCGGGTCTCGACGAGGTCGGCGTCGACGTTGACCTCGCCGACGTCGTTGACCACGACGGCAATCTCGCGTTCGTCCTGCTCGAGAAGGTGCGAGAGCAGGGTCGTCTTGCCAGCACCCAGTGCCCCACAGAGGACCGTGACTGGAACGCTCATTCAGTCGTTTGCTAGCGCGAGTTCACGTGTCTCTTCCGGTTCGAACGGATCCGAGTACGTCGACCAGTCCGCCACCATCTCGCTCTCGCTCAGCAGGCAGGCATCGAGTGTGTCGACGAATCCCGCCTCGTCGAACGCTCGACCGATGAACACCAGCCGCGTCATCCGGTCACCCCACTCATCGTCCCAATCGTCTCTGAGCCCCGGTCGCGCGGCGAAGTACTGCTCGCGCTGGGCCTGGGGCAGGGTCGCGAGCCACTCACCGGAAGGGCCGGCCCGAACCGAGGAGCCCGATTTGTCCAGCCCCATCGCGACGTCCTCGCGGCCAGCACTCCAGAAGAAGCCCTTCGCGCGGATGATTGCTGGCGGGAGGTCCGTCAGGGCAGCCGCGATCCGCTCGGGGTGGAACGGTCGGGCTCGCTCGTAGACGAACGAGGTGACGCCGTGTTCCTCCTGTGGGTCGTGGTGGTGGTCGTGTCGAAGTTCGTGCTTCCAGCCGGCTCCCTGCTGGGCGGCCTCGAAATCGAACCGGTCGGTGCCGAGGATTTCGCCTGGGTCGATCGCGCCGAACTCGGTGGGAACGATATCGGCTCTGGGCTGGAGGCGTTCGAGGACGGCCTCGATCTCCTCGAGGGCGTCCTCGGGTACGAGGTCACACTTGTTGAGGACGAGCACGTCACAGAACTCGATCTGGTCGAGGAGTGCCTCCTCCGGCACCCGCCCGGCCTCCGAAGCGAGTTCGTCGCTCGTGAGCGCACTCCCCGAGTCGAAGGACTCCCAGAAGGCGTGGGCGTTGACCACGGTGACCATCGTGTCGAGTCGGTAGGTGTCGGTGGGGTCGAAACTGGCGTCCTCGAACCCCAGGGCGAACGTCTGGGCCACCGGAATCGGCTCGGAGATCCCCGAGGACTCGACCAGCAGGTAATCGAAGTCCCTGGCCTCGGCCAGCCGGCCCACCTCCTCGAGCATGTCCCCGCGGAGTCGACAACAGATACAGCCGTTCGAGAGTTCGACGATTTCGTCTTCGCCTCCGAGATCGGTTCGTTGGGTGACGGCCTCGGCGTCGATGTTCACGTCCCCCATGTCGTTGACCACGACGGCAACGTCGTAACCGTGGTCAGCCGTCAGGACGTGATTGAGCGTCGTCGTCTTGCCTGCGCCGAGGCTTCCACTGAGTACCGTGACCGGAATGCGGTTGTCACTCGCCATCGTACTATCAAAAAGGTAGTCGAATATAATAACTATTGGTTTCTATCGGTCTTGATATAATAACTCGTGTCTTACAGAGGGAGATAGCGTACGACATGCCGATCGCCAGCGTCTCGATACCCAATGAATTACTCGAACGACTCGAGACCGCCGTCGACAGACACGAATACACCGCCGTATCGAGGAGGGAGGTCGCGCCACGAGGAGTTCGGGCCCGAGGATATAGAAGGGGTCCATGATGAGGGGGAGTGGGACACTCGCGGCACTGCTCGGGAGGAACGCGCTATGCTCACCGCTCGAGGGACACACCTGTCACACGATGGATCCGTTCGCGTTCGAACCCGACGGAGTCGCCGCGCCACCGCCAGGCAGTGACGCACTCATCGCGGATCCCGCCCGCCCCGTCGTCGCCTCGTGCCGTCCCCTCGAGCGAGACGATGACGTAGGACCGATCTGGCCAGGCAGCCCCCTCCCGGTCGGTCGCACTCGGGCCCGACGGACCCCGCGGATGGGAGTGATAGAACCCGACGATTGCCTCCCCGCGGCCTTCGAGCTGTTCGAAGACGGCCAGCTGTTCCTCGGGGTCGATCAGATAGCGCGTCGTCGGGTCTCGAGCCACGTTGGTCGTCGGGTACGCTGACGTGACGCGACGCCGATCGGGGCCGAAGGTGCCCCCCAGTATCCCACAGCACTCCGCCGGTGTCGCTTCGCGGGCCTGCTCGATGAGTGTCGACTCGATGGGAGCGGGTAGCTCGAGCGTGGGGATGGCGTCGTCAGTCACGTTAGAGTCGTCGGTCACGTCTCGAGCTCGAGCCGACTCGCCTCGTCCCACCCGGACAGGTCGGCAACCGGGACGGCTACGTCGGTCGCTGGCGGCGTCGGGAATCGGGCCGGCTGGATAATCGACGCCAGCGCCTCGAGCGTGTCGACCAGCCGCGGGCCCGGTCGGTTGAGGTAGTGGTTGCCGTTCATCGCCCAGACCCGGTCCGCTTGGACGGCGGTGAGTGACTCCCAGCCCTCGCGTTCGGTGAGGTCGGCCGCGTTTTCGGCAGTCTGCTCGAGGTCGAAGCCACAGGGACCGACGACGATCACCTCGGGGTCGTAGTCGACGATCTCGGTCCACTCCCGGGGGCGTGAGGCCGCCCCCACGTCCGCCAGCCCGTAGGCACCGCCAGCCCACTCGACCAGTTCGGCCGTCCAGTGGCCAGCGATCATCACCGGATTCGTCCAGTCGAAGATCGCGACACGCGGGCGCTCCTCGGGCTCGCGGTCGGTCGCTCGCTCGCGAACCGACGCGATGCGGGCCTCGAGATCGGCAACGACCTGAGCTGCGCGGTCGGAAACGCCGGCCGCATCCCCGATTCGCTGGATGTCCGCGAGGACGTCCTCGATCGAGTGCGGGTCGGTCGTCAGGATTGCAGGATCGATGTCGATGGCCTCGACGGCCCGCTCGACGATCACCGAATCCACGGCACAGACGTCACACATCCCCTGGGTGAGGACGAGGTCCGGTTCGGTCGCCTCGAGGGTGGTCCGGTCGATTTCGTAGACGCCAGTTCCGTCGTCGGCGTCAGTTTCCGCCGTGTCCCCATCCGTGGTCGCCTCGCCACCAGTTGCCTCCAGCACCTGCGCGTCGATCTCGCCACTCGAGGCGTCGGCGTCGATTCGCGAGCGAGTGATCGCCGGTCGATCAACCACCTCCGGCGGGTAATCACAGCCGTGAGAGACGGCCACCGGCTCGAGGCCCAGCCGGCAAACGATCTCGGTCGCCGACGGGAGCGTCGTGGCGATTCGCATTGGTCGTCATAAGGGCCTCGAAGGCAAAAAACACCCGTCTCGGTGGGTGCGGATGGATCCGTACAGCCGAAGGGCCTCGATCGTGGGCGGTGGACGGGGAATCGAGTGCCCACAGCCATACGGCACCAACTCGAGAACCGTGGCCCTCCTCGGAATCGCTGCAGTCCGGTACTGGCGAGTGCCCGATACGGGGTCGACCCTCGCCGAGATGCTGGTACAGCGTTCCCCTATCGTTTCCCCGAACGCAACTCGTAGTGTGAGACCGCGAGAACGGTCCGTCCGTCCCGTATCGCACCCTCGCTGACGGCCTCGCGAAGCTCGTCGTAGGGCATCGGAGCCACACGGATACTCTCGTCGTGGTCGAGTGCCAGCTCCCCCTCTGGGCGGCAGTCATGGGCGACGAAAAAGTGCATCACTGAGTCTGCGAGCCCGTTGGCCGGCTCGACCGTCACGAGGGGCTCGAGCGTGTCAGCGATGTGGCCCGTCTCCTCGGCGAGTTCGCGACGAGCGGCGGCCGCTATGTCCTCGTCGTCTGGTTCGGTCGTGCCGACGGGGAGCCCCCGGTTGATGCGACCGACGGCCTGTCGCCACTCCTCGATGCAGACCACCTCGTCGCCGCTGAACGGGAGGATACAGACGCTCTCGGGTTCCGAGAGGTAATCGAAATCGGTTTCGTGCCCGGCTGGCAGGCGTACGGTCTGCGTAACGATATCGAAGCCGGGACAGGTGTAGGCTACGTCGGATTCGAGCGTCTCCCAGGCGAGTGGGTCTGCAGTCATGCCCGTCGATTGGAGCGGTGATCGCAAAAGTGCCCCGACGGCGGGGCCACCGATCGACGGATAGCGTGGATCCCGATGCGGTCGTCTCGAGGACCCCAGGAACGGGACCCAGAAGAAAAATACGTCCCGCGTTCCGGTCCTGTACCGCGCCTATAACAAAGCCACGCTTCGGTGACCGTTCGTTTTCAGAGGGTGATCCATGGACCAACTAACCGGATTTCAGCGCGACTTGCTGTACGTCATCGCCGGGATGGACCGACCGTCGGGACAACAGATTCTCGACGACATCAACGACTACATCGACCAGCCGGTCACACACGGGCGGCTGTATCCGAACCTGGATACGCTGGTCGATCGTGAACTGGTCGAAAAGGGCCAACTCGATCGGCGAACGAACTACTACGCGCTCACACCGAGGGGCCGTCGGGTGCTCGAGCAACGACAGGAGTGGGTGAACCACTACGTCGACGCCTGATACGCGTTACCGTGGCTTTTACCGGTGATCGTCCGTAACCGGGCCCGTAACCACCGGGAAGCGGCGACAGCGAACCGTATGAGCGAGACTGTCACGTCCCGTTCCGGTGGTCACTGCGTCGCGGTGGGATCACCGGTACCAGTGACGACGCTCCCGGTACGTCGGGAACGCACTCGCCGGGACGGGCCGCGTCTACAGTAGCCACTGAACGTCATTGCACACACCCTCCAGACCATGGCTCACTGTGAGGGTGTGTAAACCGTTTCAATTGTTACGATAGCTAGCCGGGTCCCGCGAATCAGTGAGTTCGGACTCGAGTGGTGGGGCTCAGTAGTCCTCGTCGTCGTCCGCGTCGTCCGTCATCTCCTCGTCGTCATCTTCGTCGTCGTACTCGTCATCGTCAGTCACTTCGTCGTCCTCACCCGGTGCCTCCTCCTCGTCATCATCGTCGTGCTCCTCGTCGTCGACGTCGTCATCCGCAGGCGGCTCCTCGTCGTCTGGTTCCTCGAGGGCCGCGGGCCCATCGACCGTGAGCGCCACTGCGAACGCGCGGTCCTCGTCGTCCGGCTCGAGGAATCCGATCGCGGCTGCGGTGTAGGCCGTCCCCATCTCGAGGTCGACCGGGACGGTGGCGACGACGTCGTCGTTGTGTTCGTCTTCCTCTTCGTCGTCGGTGTAGTCGTCTTCTTCCTCGTCGTCGGCCTCGCCAGGCGCTTCCGCTTCGTCATCGGTCTCCGCGTTCATCTCGTCGTCCGCTGCCGGCCGAACCTCGAGGTCGTAGCTCCCCGCCGCCACCGCCAGGTAGTTCGTCGACTGGCCGAAGGCAACGTCGCTGAACAGCGCGACCCCGCTTTCGGCTTCGACCACGTCGACCGCCGGCGCGTCGGGTGACGCGTGCAGCAACCGAACCAGCGCGGAGCCAGCGTCGGTCAGCGCCAGGATTTCGAACGTGTCAGCCTCGAGTTCGCCGATGGCGGCGAGGGTGTAAAACGCCTCTCCGACCTCGACGTCCTCGTCGAAGACGACCGTCTCCTCGTCGCCCGCTGCCGTCACCCGAACGCCGTAGGTGCCGGGCTCGAGCTCCAGGTACGGACTCACCGTATCGTAGGGAACGTCCGCGAGGACCTGTTCGTCGTCGACGAACACGTCCACGTTCGGGGCGTCGGGTGCAAAGTGGGCCACCCGAACCCCAGACGCCGGGACGTCCTCGTCGTCCGGGTCCTCGTCCCGTTCGTCGTCATCGTGTTCGCCGACGGCGTACACGTGACCGGTGAGGAGTGCGCCGCCCGCGCCCAGTGCGCCAAGTGCCTTCAATGTCGTTCGTCGTGATGTCTCCATGTGTGGGCGAATGTGGGGGGTATCCGGGCATAAACAGCGTAGTCAGTTGCCGCGATTGGGCAGCGGTTTATTCGCGTAGGAGTCCCCTACACCCCGGAAATCTCCATCTAGCCGTGACAGTCCGCGATCGATGGCGCCACCGGTGGCCCACCAACCCGCTCGAGTGCCGCCATGACTTCGTGTGGCCACGATCGTACCCTGACCCAGTGACGGACGCCACCCGGGGCAGGGCCACCGGCGATCCCCGAACGCTTGTCAGGGGTCGTGACAGTCCGGCCGATCGCGGCTAAGCACCTTGGGCAGAGCGTTATACACCTCGTGGCTGTAGGGCTGGATCAACCATGTCCACGATCGCGGAGTTCGATATCGACGCGAGCACGATCGCCCTCGGGCCCGCAATCGAGGCCTGTCCCGACTGTAGCTGTGCCGTCGAGCGGGTGATCGCCGCGGCCGACCGCGGCCTCTGGTTCGAAGGGGTCGAGGCCGATCGACTCGAGGCCGCTCTCAGGGCAGATCCGACCGTGGCTGGGGCCACCCACGTTGGAACGGACCAGGAGGCCGGGCGACGCCTCTACGACGTGACCATCGACCCGGCGGCGCTCGACGTCTTCGAACGCGTCCTCGCCCACGGCGGCACTGTTCTCTCGGCTGGGGCCACCGACTGCTGGTGGCACCTGCGCGTGCGGTTTCGCGACCGCGAGGACGCCAGCCAGCTGTACGACCATCTCGAGGACCGAGGGGCGACGCTGACGCTGTGCAGACTCACCGACTCCGATGGCATGGACGCCGTGCGAAATCGACTGACCGACAAGCAGTTCGAGGCCCTCGTCGCCGCACTCGAGCACGGCTACTTCACGATCCCGCGAGAGACGTCGTTGGAGGAACTGGCCACCCGGCTCGACGTCTCCCATCAGGCGCTCTCCGAGCGACTTCGCCGGGCCTACCGCGCGCTGGTCGTGACCCAGTTGCAGGGTTCGGGACCGGTGGGAGCCCTCGAGGAGCAGCCAATGGCGGATGGCGAGGCCACCGAGATCCCCTTACAGTGAGCGCCAGCAACCTGGCAGCGGAAGCGGAAAAGCGCCGTATTCTGGAGGCGTGGCGCAGATTCGAACACTTGAAGACGGTCGCGCTCACTCCATTTGCGCGCTGACACTTCCCTGCCCGAAGCTGCGCGCCGGGACGATTCACCCGCATCCAACCGACGAGGAGCGACAGCGACGAGTCGCGGATACGGGAGAAAGCGGGTCGGCGCAGATGTCGAACCACGGTCGGAGCGAAGCTCCTCCCTGAGTCGAATCTGCTTGGATCCATTTCTGCCCGCTCACGAACGCGACTCGCTGCGCTCGTCGGTTGTTGTTCGCGGGCACAAATGGGCCGGCGCAGATTCGAACTGCGGTTACGGCCACCCGAAGGCCGAAGGATGCCAAGCTACCCCACCGGCCCGCATGCGAGGCCAGGACACCTGAGGGGTTAACGATTACGAAACACTCAGGATGGATTCGACGGGACGCCAACCTCGAGTGAGTCACACACCGCTATCAGTTGCTCGTGGGTCCGCTCGAGCGAACCCGAGTTGTCGATCCGATGGTGGCTCCCCTCTGGGGGCTCGAATTCGGATTCAAGCAGCGTGTGCACCGAGAAGTCGGCATCGCTCTCGTCACCCTCACGGTCGGCGATCCGCTCTCTGACCACGGGCGTCTCGCACTCGACCCGGATCAATTCGAAAGCGGCACCAGCCGCGGTCGCCACCTCGCGTGCCTCCTTTCGGAGGGATTCCCGACGGAAGGTGCCGTCGACGATCGCGACACCGTCGCGCCCGAGGGCCGCTTCGGCGCGAGACAGTGTCTCCTCGTAGGTGGCCTGCGTTTCGGCGCTGGTGTACTCGGGATCGGGAAAACAGTCTTTGCGGACGACATCGGTGCGGACGAGTTCGGCCTCGAAGCGGTCGGCGAGGGTCGTCGCGACGGTCGTTTTTCCCGTCCCGGGCAACCCACAGACGACGACGAGGCGCTTCCGTGCGGACATGTCGGATTCGATGAAAGCATGGAACGGTGGGGGCTTGGGTGTTGTGCTTCCCACGAGACCCCCCGCCACTCGAGCGAGGGCATCCGCGTTTACCCACCGCCGCGCCCACCGGCACCCACGCGATCCATCGCCGCGAGCACCTGGGCCAGCCCCGAGGCCTTCAACTGGGGAGTCTCGGCCTCGAGTTCCCCGCGACTCCAGAACCGAACGTCGGCCGCATCGTCGCCAGCGACGGGCGTGGGCTCCCCCTCGAGGGCCGTCCGCGAGGCCGCGTAATTGAACGAGACGTACGCTTCCCCGTCGGGGAACGTGAGGTGGCCGTCCCCGATCAGCGTCAGCGCAGCTGGTCCGGGATCCAGTCCGGTCTCCTCGGCGAGTTCGCGCGCCGCCGCGACCCGCGGTGGTTCCGACGGGGAGATGTGCCCGCCGGGGAGCGCCCACTTGCCGGCATCGCGTCCCTCGCCCATCTCGGTCAGGAGCACGGAATCCGGGCCGACAACGGTCGCCCGCGCCATCGGCACCGGGTTCTCGTACACCGTCAGCGAACACGTGGGACAGTGTGGGCGCTCGCCGTCGTCCGTGGGCCGTTTCGATAGCGAATCTCCACAGACCGGGCAGTACGCGAGGGCTACGGGCTCGATCGTCCAGGCCATGTGCCAGATCGCAACCCAACCCCGATAGGCCTACCGCCCACAGATCGGCGAGGAAATCACCATCCTCCGCAGTCGTTGGAGATTCAGCTGATCGACGGTAACGAGACCCACGACACCCGTCCGTGGACTCAAAAAGCCGTGTAACCGTCCGTATCGAGGTAGTTGTGAGCAACCGTGATCGCCTGATCCGCGTGCAACCGCGTCGGCCCCACGCGAAGTCGCCGGTCCACCCGGTCCTCGAGCACGGCCTGCTCGGCACTCGAGAACTCCCGGTGATCAGAGAGCACGAACACCGCCCCGGCCAGTTCCCCCGCAGCCACGTCGACAATCGCCTCACCGTCCTCGTGTAACTGCACGACTGGTCCGTCGTCGATGGCCTCGAGGGTCCCCACCAACCCACGGCGATAGCCCGCGACACCGGGGTGGATGTCGGCGGGCATCGCCCCGATTGCCTCCTCGCGGGACTCGAGGGCGCGCCGCACGAGCGCCGCGGTGCTTCGCTCGTCGGGGTTCAGTCGCCGCAGTTCGCTCCCGTCGAAGGTGATCGTGTAGGCGTCCTGGACGACCACGTGGGCGTGGACGTACGTACGGATGCCATGGGAGGTGACGAAGGCGGCGGCGATCGATCGGGCGATGGCGTCGAGGCGCCCCGCACCGCCGGCGAGGTCATCCAGCGAGAAATCACCCTCGAGCGGAACGTCGTGGGCGAGACAGATGAAGTGACGCGTCGGCGAGTCCATACCCGCACTCGAGTGAGCGAGGGTTTACCGGTTTCTGATTTCGGCTCGGTAGCGAACGGTACCGGCCTGCTCACACCCGCCGCTCGAGGAAGTCAGCCAGCAGTTCGAACATTCGGAGTTTCTGGTCCTGATCGGAGGAGGCGTGGCCCTCCTCGCCCAGTTCCTCGTACTCGAAGTCCGTCCCCTCCTCGTAGCCGGCCTCGAGCATGGCGTCCCGGAAGATCCGCGCCTGCGAGACGGGCACCCGACGATCGTTGACCCCGTGAACTAAGAAGATCGGCGCGTCGAGGTTCTCGACGTGGGTCACGGGACTGCGCTCGGCGTAGAACTCGGGGTTCGCTTCGGGGGTCCCCAGATACGTCTCCATCAGCTCCGTCCGGAAGTGCGGCATCGTGTTCTCGTACATGTCCTCGAGGTCCGTGAGGCCGATCCAGGCGACGCCGGCAGCATAGAGATCGGGATACTGGACCAGCTGCCAGTACGCGGAATAGCCCCCGTAGGAGCCACCGAAGACGACGACACGGTCCTCATCGAGCCAGTCGTGGCGCTCGAGGACGTGTTCGGTCGCGACGGCGACGTCGCCCTGTTCGGCGCCCGCCCAGTCGTCGTACAGTTCACGGACGAACGACCGGCCGCGACCGGTCGAGCCGCGGTAGTTGATCTGCAGGACGGAGAAGCCCTGGGAGACGAGCACCTGCGTGTAGAGGTCGAACGAGAGGGTGTCGCGAGCGCGAGGCCCGCCGTGGGGATTGACGATCAGCGGGGAGGGGCGCTCACCCGAATCGTAGAAGATCGCGCCGATATCGAATTCGTCGTAGGGCTCGTATTCGACGGCGGCCTGTCGGGTCTCGGGAACCCCGTCGGAGGCGATGGTAACGTACTCGGCGTCGGCGAAGTCCTCCGGGTCGAACGGGCCGTACTCTGCCTCGAGCAGCGTCTCGTGGGTGTCGCTCTCGAGGTCGTAGACCAGCAACTCGGGTCGCCGGGTCGGCGAGGTGTGCTGGATCAACACGGTTTCGTCGTCGATGACGACGTTGCCAGGGCCGTAGCCGCCGAAGGAGGCAACGCCCTCCGGGACGTCGAGTTCCCGACCTGCGCCGGTCTCGAGGTCGTAGATTACGGGGACGGAAACGGCGTCCCGGCTCCGGGTGACGAGCACGCGCTCGCCGTCGGGGGTGAAACATTGACCGCTCTCTTCGAACTCCCCGTCGCCGAGCCACTCGACGGTCCCGTCCTCGAGGTGGTAGACGCCGGCCCGGCCGAGGTCCGCGGAGTTGTCGCTGACAAGCAGGCGCTCGCCCTCGGGGCCCCAGTCGTCGGCCCCGGCCTCGGCCCCGTCCTCGCCGATCTCGAGATTTCGATGGTTCGAGCCGTCGACGGCCATGAGGTAGACGTCCTTGTTGTTGTAGTCCTCGGACTCGTTGGTGGTGAACGCTACCTCGTCGCCGTCGGGCGATAGCGTTGCCCCGCCCGCGGCACGCTCGTAGTCGGTGAGCTTCGTGGTCTCGCCGCTCGAGAGATCGTGACGGTAGACGTTCATCTGGCCGTCTCGCGTCGAGCCCAGGAGGAGCGTCTCGCCGTCCTCACCCACGTCCTGGATCGTCACCTGACCGTCCATCTCGACGACGGGTTCGGCCTCGCCAGCACGATCGATCGCCCAGACGTCGTTTTGCTCGTTGCCCCCGTCGTCGAGGTGGAAGAACACCCGCTCGTCGTCGCTGGCCCAGGAGACGAACCAGCGGGCGTTCCGGGGCACCTCACCCGCTGACCACTGCTCGAGCTCGCCCGTCTCGACGTCGAGGACGTGCAACTCGTTGCGGCCCGTGATGTCGTAGTAGAGCGCCACTGCCTCGCCGTCGTCAGACACCGTTGGATGGGCCATCGTCGGCAGCCTCGCGAGTTCCTCGAGAACGTCGATATCGTCGGTTCGTGCCATAGTAGTTCGTGTCGTCCGCTCGACTTTAACGTGTGGAAACCGGGCACCAGTCGCCGGTGCTGGGGCCTCGAATCGGTGCCACCGATCCGGTCGACGGCTCGCGGTGGATGGCCGTGGGAGGCGAAGGCTCGACTTTTACTTCGAAAATGAAAGTGAAAAGCTTCGTAGTTCGTAGTTTCATACTTCGTGTTCGATAGTGTTGCCCGCAGCCCCTCGCGCTAACTGACCTCTCGTTCCGGCCATCGACGAACCGGGGTAGTCCCCAACCGACAAGGCGTGAAAACGATCCGTGACACCGCCGTTGGAACCCCTCCCAGCTCAGGCCGCCGAGACGGAGTGCTCACCGGCCCTCGAGCGCACGAACCCGACCACGAGATACACGACGGGCGTATCGAGGACGGCGATAGCGAGTTTTAGCAGGTATTGGCCGACGATCAACGCCGCGAGTTCCGCGCCACCGAGGACGGGGCCGACGCCCAGGAGGACCGGGGCGAGGTAGAAGGCCACGCCGACGAAGATGACGGTGTCGATCGCCTGACTGCTCGCCGTCGAGGCGAGGTTACGCACCCAGAGCATGTCGCCACCAGTCCGGTCCCGAATCTCGTGGAACACCCAGACGTCCCAGTTCTGGCTCACGAGATACGCCAGCAGGCTCCCGGCGACGATGTTCGTCGAGGCCCCGAGGACGGTTTCGAACGCCGCGGGGTCGACGCTCGCGGGGGCGGCCGGTGCCCAGATGGTCGACCAGACGAGCACGAGGAGCACGAAGTTCATCGCGAAGGCGACGTTGACGACGATCTGTGCCGCCCGCCGCCCGTAGAGTTCGGCATAGCAATCGCTCGCGAGGAACGTCAGCGCGTAGGCGAGCGCGGCCCCCGGGAGCACGAGTTCCGCGCCCGTGACGGGGAGGGTAACGGGAAGGTCGAACGCCAGCACCTTTGCTGCCGTCACCTGCGCCGTGATGAGCGCGGTGACGAACAGCGCGATCAACGACACCTGGGGAATCGTCGGCGTCGACTGCGTCTCGGTCATATCCCGCCCTCTCGAGGCGATCGGCTAAACGGTACTGATCCGCCCTGGAGGGTCCACCGACTCGAGTCCAACGTTCACTCGAGTTGGCTACGTGTGCCACCGAAAGAGATCGAGTCGATTACCGCCCTTTTATTCCACCAACGGCTAAAAGATATTTTGTTTTCCAACCCCCTGGTGAGGGAAACAGTAGGTGCGTCGGAACTGACGAGTATTACGTCCGAACCATCGATTTTCCCCCACCGTCCCGAGTGAACGCAACCCACGCAACCCTTATTCACCTCCCGGCACTTCCCTCGGATGCAATGGCGAAAGGAAACGTTGATTTCTTCAACGACACAGGCGGCTACGGTTTCATCGAGACGGACGACGCAGACGACGACGTGTTCTTCCACATGGAAGACGTCGGCGGCCCGGACCTCGAAGAAGGCACCGAGATCGAATTCGACATCGAACAGGCCCCCAAGGGCCCCCGCGCGACGAACGTCACCCGCCTGTAACACGGTACGGTTTTCCGTTCTGACCTCGGTTTCACTCGCAACTTCCAACTTTCAACTTTCATCACGACCCGCGAGCGACGGGCGTCTCTCTCGAGCGGTCCGCTAGCACCGCCCAGCGACGAGGACGCGGTTCCCGACCGTCGCCGGCCAGGCCCTTCCGACACGCGTTTAATCGACCGGGCCCGAGTCGCCGGTAATGCAACTGTGCGTGACCTTCCTCGGCACCAGCGGGGCCGTCCCGACGACTCGCCGCAACCCGAGTGCGGTGTTCGTCGCCCGCGGTGGCGACCAGCTGCTGTTCGACTGTGGGGAGGGCACCCAGCGCCAGCTGATGCGATTTGGCACCGGCTTCGGGGTCTCACACCTCTTCGTCACCCACTGCCACGGCGACCACGTCCTGGGTATCCCCGGACTCCTCCAGACGATGGCGTTCAACGAGCGCGAGGCCCCCCTGACCATCCACGGTCCTCGGGGGACCCGCCGAAAACTCCGCTCGCTGGTCACCCTACTGGACAACCGCCCATCGTTTCCCGTCCACGTCTCGGAGGTCGGCCCCGGCGAGGTTGCCCACCGCGCCGACGAGTACGCGGTGTGGGCCTTCGAGACGGACCACAACACCCGCTCGGTGGGCTACGCGCTCATCGAGGACGACCGCAAGGGTCGGTTCGACCGCGAGCGCGCCGAGGAACTCGGCGTGCCCGTCGGCCCCGCGTTCTCCCGGCTCCACGACGGTGAGTCAGTGGAACTCGAGGACGGGACGGTCGTCGAACCGGAGGAGGTCGTGGGCGACCCCCGACCGGGCCGCTCGGTGGTCTACACGGGCGATACGCGACCGACCGAGGCCACGGTCCGGGTCGCCAGGAAGCCCGACCTCTTGATCCACGACGCCACGTTCGGTGGCGACCGGGCCGACCGAGCCCGACAGACGGCCCACTCGACGGCCCGTAAAGCCGGCGAGATCGCGAGCGAGATGGGGGCCCAACGGCTCGCGCTGGTTCACCTCTCCTCACGGTACGCCGGCCAGCCGGCCCCCCACCTCGAGGAGGCTCGCGAGGCCTACAGTGGCGACCCCGAAAACGTGTTGCTACCCGACGACGGGGACAGCCTGGAGATCCCGCTCACTGACGAGTGACCTGGATCCTCGCTCCCGGAACGTCGGTCACGACGAGCTGTCGGCAGCGGTAATCGCCTGCGTGGCGGCCACCCGGCTCCCGAGAGAGTACCGTTCGAGCGCCCCATCGCGCTACTCGAGGACCACGTCATCCCTTTCGAACGTCAGCTCAGCGCTACTCGAGCGTCGGCAGATACGCCTCGTTCGCCACGAGCAACTCCTCGGTCATCTCGTGAATCTCCTCGAGCGTCAGCGAGGCCGCCGTCAGCGGATCGAGTTTGACGGCCTGGTGGACGGCCTCCCGGTCCCCCTCGAGGGCACCCCGCACCGCGAGTTCCTGCACGTTCACGTTCGTCCGGGTGATCCCCACGAGGGGCTGTGGCAGATCGCCAACTGAACACGGGTGGACGCCAGTCCCGTCGACGAGACAGGGCACCTCGACGCAGGCCGCCGTCGGGAGGTTCGCGATGGCCCCCGTCTCGTTGGCGACGTTCAGGTTGAGCCGCCGCGGCGTCCCCGTCTCCAGGGAGTGAATGAGCCGGGAGGCGTACTCCTCGGAGCGCTCGATGCCGACGGCGTCGAGGTCCACGTCCGCGAGGGCGTCGTCCCGCTCGGCCGATCGCTCTTTCCAGCCCTCGAGGTAGGTCGCGGTTGGCATCCGCTCGGCGTAGCCGGTTCCCTCCAGACGCTCGATCTCCGCCGGATCCGTTCGGAAGTAGGGGTGATACTCGCTGTTGTGGTGGCTCGACTCGGTGACGAACCGGCCAAAGTGCTTCATCAGGTCGAACCGGACGGTGTCCTGTTCGTAAATCGTGCCGTCGTCCATCGCCGCCCGAAGGTCGGGATACAGATCCTGGCCCTCGTGCTCGAGTTCGAGGAACCAGGCGACGTGGTTGATCCCCGCGACCCAGTACTCCAGTTCCGCCTGCGGGAGCTCGAGGTAGTCGGCGATCGCTTCGGCCGTATGTTGAACGCTGTGACAGAGACCGACGGTCTCGATCTCGGTCGCCTCGAACAGCGCCCAGCAACAGATCGCCATCGGGTTCGTGTAGTTCAACAGGAGGGCGTCGGGGCACAGCTCCTCCATGTCTCGGGCGATCTCGAGCATCGTCGGAATCGTCCGGAGCCCGCGGAAGATCCCGCCGGGGCCGAGCGTGTCGCCGATGGCCTGCTCGACGCCGTAGCGTTCCGGGATGCGAATCTCGTTCTCGAAGGGCTCGGTGCCGCCGACGTTGATCATGTTGAGGACGTAGTCGGCCCCCTCGAGGGCCTCACGTCGGTCGGTCGTCGCCTCGATCGTCGCCCCGACGTCGCCGTTTTCGACCATCGCCCGGGCGACGCGCTCGGTCTGCTCGAGGCGGTGGTCGTCGATGTCCATCAGGACGATTTCGCTGTCGGCAAGTTCGGGAAAAGAGAGGAGATCGCCGACGAGTTTCTTCGCGAATACCATGCTGCCGGCTCCGATGAAGGCGATTCTTGACATGGTGGCCGGTCGGGACAGAACGCGAATAAACCTGCTGATCCGTGCCAAGTCGCCCTCTCGGCCGCAGACGACGACCACTCGAGGGCCGACGGTGCTCGACCGGCGAGGAGCCGGGAGGCCATCGTCCCGACAACCCCGGAGCCGCCGTGGGTTTATATCGGAACCGGCCCTAACCAGGTCCGTGAGCACGCGAACGCGCGCCCTCGATGCAGTCGTCTTCGGGGTCGACGTCCAGTCGGGCGACATTCGCGGCGACGCCCCATCCTACGCCCTCGTCCGCTACGCGACCGACGGTGACGAGGAGCGCCTCGAGCGCGACGTCGTCTCCCACCGGAAACTCAGACGCCTGATCGCCGACGAGCAACCGGCCATCGTGGCGACGGACAACATGTACGAACTGGCCGCCGACAAGGACCAGTTGATCCACTTCCTGGGATCGCTGCCCGCCGACACGAAACTCGTCCAGGTGACCGGCGACGAACGCCCGGAGAGTCTCTCCCGAGTGGCCAAGCGTCACGGCATCCCCTACGCGAAAGAGCCAATGCGGGAGGCCGAAGCCGCCGCCCGCCTGGCCGCCCACAACGTCGGCTACGAGGTCTCCGCGTTTACCGACACCACCGAGGTCAAGGTTTCTCGCGGGCGCTCGACCGGCAAGGGCGGCTGGTCCGCCGATCGCTACACCCGGCGCATCCACGGCTCCGTGAAACGCCGGGCCAGGAAGGTCGAGAGCGCTCTCGAGGACGCCGGCCTCGAGTACGACCGCGAGGTCCGGGAGGCCTATGGCGGGTTCGCCAACGCCGTCTTCACCGTCGAGGGCCGCCCACAGGACATCCCCGTCTCGAACGAGCGATCGGGCGACGTCCGCATCGAAATCGAACGCGAGCGACGCGACGGGATCGAGTTCAAGCCGCTGGTGAAGCGTCGGGACCACGTGGTCGTCGGCATCGACCCCGGGACGACCACCGCCGTCGCCATCGTGAGCCTCGAGGGCGACGTCCTGGACGTCTGGAGTTCGCGCACGAACACCACGGCCGACGTCATCGAGTGGATCGTCGAGCGCGGGCGACCGGTCGTCATCGCTGCCGACGTCACGCCCATGCCCGAGACCGTCGAGAAGATCCGTCGCAGTTTCGACGCCGCCCGGTGGACCCCCGAGCGGGACATCCCGATCGACGAGAAACAACACCGGACCCGCGAGCACCCCTACGACGACGACCACCAGCGCGACGCCCTCGCGGCCGCCCTGTACGCCGTCGACGATCACGCCGACCAGTTCGAACGGATCGCCAGCAAACTCCCCCCGGGCGTCGACCGCGGCGAGGTGATCGCACGCGTCGTCGCCGGCGGTGAAACCGTCGAAACCGTCCTCGCGGACCTCGAGGGCGACGACGACGGGGAAGCCGAGGAGTCGACTCACGAGCCCCGAGAGCTCACCCAGGAAGAGCGCCGCATCAAGGATCTCGAGCGACAGGTCGAGCGCCTTGAGGAGCACGTCGAGACCCTCGAGGGCCGAATCGAAGAGCGCGACGAGACGATCGAGGACCTCGAGGCCGAACTCGCCGTCGAAAAGCGCGGCGAGCGCCGCCAGATCAGGAAAGAACGGGAGGTAAAGCGCTTAGAACGGAAGGCCGATCGCCTCGAAGACGAGCGCGACGAGGCCCGTGATACGGTTGCAGACCTCGAGCGGAAAGTCGAGCGGATGAAGGCCCTCTGGAAGCTCGACCACTCGAACTTCGCCGACGTCTCCGAGAAACAGGCCGGTCTCGTTCCCGTGAAGGTAGTCGAGAAGTTCACCAAGGGGGCGATCAGGGCGGCAAACGAGGACTACGGGATCGCCGAGGGTGATGTCGTCTGGGTCAAAGACGCCAGCGGCGCGGGCCGTTCAACCGCCAAACTCCTGGCGGATTTCGAACCACGCGTGATCCTGAAGGATGGGGGGCTCTCCGACATCGCGACGGCGATTCTCTTCGAGAGAGAGATTCCCATGGGGCCCGCTGCCGACGTCGCCATGCAGGAGGTCGACGAGCTCGCCGTCGCCCGCGAGTCCGACGTCGAGGACGTCATCGACGACTGGCGTGAACGGGCACTCGAGCGCGAGCGCGACCAGAAAGTGCAACTCGTGGATCAACTGATCAGCGAGCACAGGGCCGGGGACAACGAGGTCTAGAGGTTAGACCATACCCCAGGCCGACAGCATGCCCGAGACGAGGGATTTGACCACGAGACCGACACCGATCAACATGAGCCCGAGCCCCGCGGCGATGATCCAGTCCTGGGAGGCGATCAGGCCGATTCCGCCGAGTAGCATGAGGACGCCCACGATACCGAGTGGACCGAGATTTGTGCGCATACCCGTCGACTCGAGTGGACGCTCTTAACGGCGGTGGTTTCGGGCTCGAGGACTGTTCAGTGTGCTGAACGATGCATGATAGTGCGGCGTCGGGCGGGGAGAGAAAGGGCCATCCTCGAGTGACCAAGCCACCGAGGACCGACTGACCGAGCAACTTAACCCACAGCCCGCGCTAGTTTCGGTGGGAGAGAGAGCCTGGCTGCCGCGATGGCCCGACTGGCAACGGACGGGCCACCAAACGCCGAGGGACCCACGTGGTCGCTCGAGCGCCTGCGAGGAAAGTCCCCCCACCCGTCGGGCGGGTGACCGGACGCAAGTCCGGAGCGGGAGACCGCTGGCGCTGGAACAGCAACGACACGTCTCGGCCCGATCGATGAGGC
>LFFM01000756.1_pt1 | contig 22722 bp, 22 predicted proteins | sample 643131 | NCBI WGS metagenome assembly LFFM01 (sample SAMN03777445, study PRJNA286221) | soda lake metagenome | biome: soda lake; feature: Kulunda steppe; material: water; isolation source: sample Tc-Br brine of Tanatar trona crystallizer | place: Russia: Kulunda steppe | collected 2011-07
ACTCTTTCTCGGCATTGTTCTTGCTCTGGGGCGGCTTTACCGCGACAGTGAATTGCCGGTCATGGCCGCCTGTGGCGTGGGGCCCGGACGGCAGATGCGGGGGCTGCTCTTCCTTGCCGGGCCGGTGATGTTGCTCGTGGGCGCCCTCTCCCTGGTGGTTGCCCCCTGGGCCTCGCATACCGCGGATGTGTACGCCGAGCAAGCGGCGCGTACCGCAGACCTGGGGGCGTTGCAAGCCGGGCGCTTCATCGGCGGGGGGGATGCGGGCACGGTCTACGCCAGCGAAACCGGGGACGATGGTGAACTGCGCCAGGTCTTCGTGCACGCCCGGGACGGTGATCAGGAGACGATCATACGCGCGGCGAGTGGCCAGCAGGTCATTGATGGGGATACCGGCGAACGCTTCTTTGTCTTCAGCGATGGCTATCGCTACGACGGGGTGCCGGGGCAGCTCGATTGGCGGGTAACGCAGTTCGACCGTCACGGTCTGCTGGTCGAGACCCGGCGCAGCGCGGATGTCCAGCGCGATCGCGAGGGGACGCCCACCGCCCACCTCTGGGGGCAGACCGACCCGCAGGATCGGGCGGAAGTGCAGTGGCGGCTCGCCATGCCGGTGATGGTGCTGCTGCTTACGCTTCTGGCCGTGCCCTTGGCCAAGGCTGAGCCGCGGGATGGGCGCTACGGCAAGCTGCTTAGTGCAGTCTTGGTCTTCGTCGCCTACTTTCAGCTGTTGACCTCCGGTCGCGAGTGGCTGGAGGCGGAGCTCTACCCGTCCGTACTTGGCCTGTGGTGGGTCCACGGCCTGGCCCTGGGGGCCGTGGTGCTGTGGACGCGACGGCGTTTCGGGGTGACACCCCGGGCCGCCCTGCGGCGGAAGGGGTCGTCATGACGGGCGACGGAGTGGCTCCATGTGGATTCTGACCGCCTATCTGGCGCGCAATGTTATTGCCGCCTCGCTGGTGGCGCTGGTGGCGATCCTGGCGCTCGACTTCGTCTTCAGTCTGGTGGACGGCGTCGCCGATGATGGGGCCTCCACCGCCGAAGTGCTGTATAAGGCCCTGCTTTCGGCACCGGCGCTGGCCTACGAGGCATTCCCCTTTGCCACCCTGATCGGTGCACTGATGGGGCTGGGTGCCCTGGCGGCCCGTCAGGAACTGACGGCGATGCGCGCCGCCGGCGTCTCGGTCCTGCAGATCGCGCGGGCGGTGTTGCTCGGCGGCGTGGTGCTCGCCGTGCTGGCCACTGCCATCGGCGAGTATGTCGTCCCACCGGCGGAGCGTCAGGCGGCCGCCGTGCGCGGGCACGCCGAAGCGGACGAGTTGCGTACGGGCCCGGATGGTGCGCTCTGGGCCCGGGATGGGGTGGATTTCCTGCGCGTGGATCGCCCGCGATCGGCCAGCCACCTGGAGTCGTTGACCCTCTACCGCTTCGCGCAGGGCCGGCTGAGCAAGCGGATCGAGGCGGAAGCAGCTCATTATGAGCACGAGGAAGACCGGTGGCGGCTTGAGGGCGTGACAGTGGTCGCCTTCGGTGACGGGGGGGTGAGTCGGGAGACACATGAGCAGTGGTCCTGGACCGGAACACTGACGCCGGATGTTCTGGCTGTGGTGGTGGCCGACCCGGAGACCCTGCCGGTGCCGGATCTGTGGACGTACATTCGCTATCTGGAGGCGAACGAACTCGAGAGTGGTCCGTACCGGTTGGCCCTTTGGGAGAAGGTGGCAACGCCGCTGGCGACACTGGCGATGTTGCTGGTGACGATCCCGTTGGTCTTTACCGCCGTACGCTCCGCCGGGGCCGGGCAGCGGATCGTCATCGGGATCCTGGTCGGGGTCGTCTTTTTCCTGGCCAATCGGGCGCTGGGGCAAGCCGGTGTGGTCTACGGGCTCCCGCCGTCGCTCTCCGCTCTCCTGCCGGTGGCCGCCTTCGCGGCGCTCGGGGTGTGGGGCACGCTACGGGTGCGCTGATCGCTCAGCCATCCTGCGGTTCCCGGATGAGCCAGGTGCCTGAGTAGCGGTCGTGGAAGGCGCGGTTTTGCGGGTCGAATAGGGCCCAGAGGAAACCAGCCCCAAGCGTCGCCCACGAGAGCAGGCAGAGGGCAAAGCGCAGGCTCGCCCGGCCCAGCCCCGGTGGACGGCCATCCCCATCGACCAGGCGCAGGCGCCAGGCGAGCATGCCGAGGGTGCGTCCCCCGTGCATCCAGAAGCCGACAAAAAACAGGTAGACCACGCCAAGCAGATAGAGTTGGAAGAGCAGGGCGGCCCAGCTGCCCGGTTCCGGGGCCTCGCCGCCGGTGACGGGAAGGTAGAGAAAACCGGCGAGCATCACGACGGAGGCGATGAGCATCAGGTCGTAACCCATGGCGGCCAGGCGCAAGACGAAACGAGCCAGGACGCGGCCATTGTGCAGGGGCGGGGAGGCTGTCGAGGGGGCTTGGGGGGCGTCGGTCACGAAGTGGTAGTCCCGAGCCGGATGGGTTGTGCGAGGAAAATGGCGCTCCCAAGGGGATTTGAACCCCTGTTTCCGCCTTGAGAGGGCGGCGTCCTAACCGCTAGACGATGGGAGCGTGTTCCAAAGCCAACCGCGGTCAACCGCGGCCAACAAGACTGGTATTATAGCGATTCTCGTCACCAAGACAAGGGTGGTAGCTATTACGTCCGAACATTTAGTCAGTCAGGAAAAGCTCGCCCGGATGGCGCCGACCATTATCCCGCGTGATAAGCACTCCATCTCGCGAGCGGATATCAGTGATAATGCCTTGAAGGTGCTCTATCGCTTGCGCAACGCCGGCTACGAGGCATACATGGTCGGCGGTGGTGTCCGTGATCTCTCCCTTGGGCGTGAGCCGAAGGACTTCGATGTGGCTACGGATGCTCGGCCGGAGGAGGTGCGCAAGCTCTTCCGCAACTGCCGGCTCATCGGCCGCCGGTTCCGTCTGGCGCACGTCCACTTCGGGCCGGAGATCATCGAAGTGGCGACCTTCCGGGCGCTGCGTGAGCCGGACGGTGATGCCGAGGACCATGCCGACGGGGACCGGGTTTACGAGAACGGCCGGCTGGTGCGGGACAACGTCTACGGGACCCTCGCCGAGGATGCGCTGCGCCGTGACTTCACGGTCAATGCCCTCTATTACAATATTGATGACTTCTCGGTAGTGGACCATGCGGGCGGGATGGAGGACCTTCGCGCCGGCGTCATTCGGCTGATCGGCGAGCCGGAGGTCCGTTTCCGCGAGGATCCGGTGCGCATGCTCCGTGCCGTGCGTTTCGCCCTCAAGCTCGGCTTCCGGATCCACCCCCAGACCGCGGCCCCGATCCCAGCGCTGGCCGAGACGCTGGCGGATATGCCCGCGGCGCGGCTGTTCGACGAAGCGCTCAAGCTCTTCATGTCGGGGATGGCCCTCGAGGCCTTCGAGATGCTGCGCCACCACGGGCTGTTTGATCCGCTGATGCCGTGGACGGCCGAGACGTTGGAAGAAGAGGGCGAGGACCGCTGGGTACCGTTCATCGCCGCTGCATTGGGCAACACGGATGCGCGTATCGGGGCCGATAAGCCCGTGACCCCGGCTTTCCTCTTCGCCGCGCTCCTCTGGCCGGCAGTCCGTCGCCGCGAGCAGCAGCTGATCGACGCCGGGGAGCCGGCAGTCCCTGCACTGCAGCAGGCCTGCGCCGAGGTTCAGGCCCTGCAGCAGACCCGCATCGCGCTGCCCAAGCGTTTCAGCATACCCATGCGCGAAATCTGGACCATGCAGGGGCGGTTGGCCCGCCGGGGCGGGAAGCGCGCCCTGCGTCTGCTCGCGCATCCGCGTTTCCGCGCCGCCTACGACTTTCTCGAACTGCGCGCTGCCAGTGGCGATGCGCCAGAGGACCTAGCGCAGTGGTGGCGGGCGTTTCAGGAGAATCCGGACAAGCCCCCGAGCCAGCGCCCCTCCAGCGGTCGCCGGCGCCGGGGCCGTTCCCGGCGCAAAAAGTCCGGTGCCGCGACGCCCACGCCGGAGGGTGACGGATGAGTGATCGCGTCGATGCCTTTATCGGCCTGGGAAGCAACCTCGAGCACCCGCGCCAGCAGGTCGAGCGCGCCGTGGTGCGTCTGGACCTGCTGGCCGATTCGCGGGTTACGGCCGTCTCGGCGCTGTATCGCAATCCGGCTCTGGAGGGGGCGGACGTCCCGGAGCAGCCGGACTACGTCAATGCGGTTGCCTGTCTGGAGACCGCGCTCAGGCCCATGGCGCTGCTCGACGCCCTGCAAGGGATCGAGGCTTGGCACGAGCGCTCCCGGGACGGGGTCCAGTGGGGACCGAGGACCCTGGATCTGGACTTGCTCCTCTACGGTAGCTCCTGCATCGTTGATGCCCGCCTGACAGTACCCCATCCCGGCGTGACGCAGCGGCCCTTCGTGATCCACCCGCTCGCCGAGATCGCCCCGCACATGATGCTCCCTGATGGCTCGCGGATCGCCGAGCGGGCTGAGGCGGTCACCGACGCGGGGCTGGAGCGTCTCGGTGCTGTGCCCGGTTTTGAAGTTGTGAGCCCGGCTCCCCACTTCAATGCCGCCCCGGCGGCCGTGTAACCTGTCCGACCATTATCCTGGGAGGTTTGCGCCCATGACCAGTGGCTACGGCAAGGAAGGCCCCGCGCGGACGGTGACCGTCTCCCGGCTGGCGGGCATGAAGGCGGCGGGGCAGCCAGTCGCGGCGCTGACCGCTTACGACTACGGCTTTGCCGCCGCCTGTGACCGTGCTGGGGTGGATGTCGTCCTTGTCGGGGATTCGCTTGGAATGGTGGTGCAGGGGCACGAAACCACACTCCCCGTGACGGTGGATGACATCATCTACCACACCCGCTGCGTCGCGCGCGCCTGCGAGCGCGCGCTGGTTGTCGCCGACATGCCGTTCATGAGCCATACGGATGTAGAGACCGGCCTGGCCAACGCCGGGCGGCTCATGAAGGAAGGGGCGGCGCAGATGGTCAAGCTCGAAGGCGGGGCGGAGCAGGCGGCACTGGTCGAGCGCCTGGCGGCCCACGGCATACCGGTGTGCGCCCACCTTGGCCTCAAGCCGCAGCAGGTTCATAAGCTGGGTGGGTATCGGGTCCAGGGCCGGGATCAGGCGGAGGCCGCGCTGATGGAGAGCGACGCCCGGGCCCTCGAGGACGCCGGTGCCGATCTGCTGATCCTCGAGTGTGTACCGAGTCCGTTGGCCGAGCACCTGGCGGGAACGCTGGAAATCCCGGTGATCGGGATCGGCGCCGGCCCTGGCTGCGATGGCCAGATCCTTGTGCTCCACGACGTTCTTGGAGTGACGCCCCAGCCGCCGCGCTTCGCCCGGGATTTCAGCCGCGAGGCAGGAGGCGTGCAGGCTGCCCTCGAGGCGTATGTCACAGCGGTACGCAGCGGTGCCTTCCCGACGTCGGAGCACGGGTTCGCAGGGTGAGGGTCATCGAGCGCAAGGCGGCGATGCGAGCCTGCACCCGCGATTGGCGGTGCCAGGCGGAGCGAGTCGGTTTTGTGCCCACCATGGGCAATCTCCATCGCGGCCACCTGGAGCTTGTGGACAGGTTGGCGCCGCAGGTGGATCGGCTGGTGGTCTCGATCTTCGTCAATCCGCTGCAGTTCGGTCCGGAGGAGGACTACGACGCCTACCCGCGGACGCTGGAGTCGGATCTCACGGCGCTCGACGGCCGTGGGGTGGATGTGGTTTTCGCTCCCACCGCCCGGGAGATGTACCCAGGGGCCGAGCCGCCTTGGACGGGTATCGATGTGCCGGCCTTGAGCCAGACACTCTGCGGAGAAAGCCGGCCCGGCCATTTTGCCGGGGTGGCGATGGTGGTGGCTAAGCTGCTCAACATCGTCGAGCCGGACTGTGCCGCCTTCGGCTGCAAGGATTATCAGCAACTGCAAGTCGTCCGCCGGGTCGTCGCGGATCTGGATCTGCCCGTGGATATCCAGGCGGTGCCGACGGTACGGGAGTCCGACGGTCTGGCCCTTAGCTCCCGCAACGCCTACCTCGATGCCGAGCAGCGCCGTCGTGCGCCGGCCCTTTACGCAACGCTGCAGGTCCTGGCCGAGCAGGTGGCGCGAGCGGGTGCGGAGCAGCCCGACGGCCTGGCCGGGCTGGAGGCCGCAGCGCGGCAGCGGCTGCTCGACAGCGGTTTTGACGCCGTCGATTATGTGGCCGTCCGCCGGTGCGACGACCTGGCCCCTCCCCGGGGGGGCGAGCGCCGTGTAGTCTGCCTCGCCGCTGCCTGGCTCGGCGGCGCTCGCTTGATCGACAACCTTGTGGTCGAGCGCGCGGCGGTGGATTGAAGGGAGCCGGTGGCGGGTGCATACTTGGGAAGCTGCCGATTGTGCAGGTGCACATGACCGGTTCGTCATATGTCAGCCAAGTCGGCATGTGGTTTCGCGGTATTTGAGGTTTGAGCCATGCAACTGAACATGCTCAAGGGCAAGCTGCACCAGGCCCGTGTCACGCAGACGGAACTCGAGTACGAGGGCTCCTGCGCCATTGATACGGATCTGCTCGAGGCAGTCGGCATCCACGAGTACGAACAGATCCACGTCTACAACATCGAGAACGGCGAGCGCTTCGTCACCTACGCGATCCTGGGTGAGCGGGGTTCCGGCATGATCTCGATGAACGGGGCAGCGGCCCACAAGTGCAACGACGGCGACCGGGTCATCATTTGCGCCTATGCCGGTGTCGCCGAGGAAGAGCTCCCCGCCTTCCAGCCCCGTCTTGCCTATTTGGATGCGCAGAACCGCATCACCCACCAGCGCGGCAATATCCCTCTACAGGTGGCCTAGCTGCTGCAAAGCCCAGTTCACGTGCTCGCGAACCAGCGCTGATGGATGGTCGCGGCGCGCCTGAAGGGCGTCAATGGTCACCGGCGTGGCCGGACCGTTGCCGAGGGCGACGGCCAGGTTGCGGAGCCATCGCTCGTGGCCCAGGCGCCGGATGGCCGAGCCGGCAGTCCGCTCGAGGAAGGTGGATTCGTCCCAGTCCATGAGTTCCGCCAAGCCCGCCGCGTCGAGTCCGTGCCTGGGCTGGAAGTCGGGCTCATCGGTGGGGCGGGCGTAGCGGTTCCAGGGGCAGACGAGCTGGCAATCGTCGCAACCAAAGACCCGATTGCCGAGCAGCGGGCGCAACGGTTCCGGAATGGGGCCGGGGTGCTCGATCGTCAGATAAGAGATGCAGCGCTGAGCGTCCAGTTGGTGGGGTCCGACCAGGGCGTTGGTGGGGCAGATGGTGAGACAGGCGCGGCAGGTCCCGCAGTGGGCCGATGTGGGTTCGTCCGCAGGAAGGGCCAGATCTGTGAAGAGCTCACCGAGGAAGAACCAGGAGCCGCCCTCTCGGCTGAGCAACATCGTGTTCTTGCCGATCCAGCCGAGGCCGGATTCGCGGGCAACGGCTCGTTCGAGCACCGGCGCGCTGTCGACGAAGGCACGGTAGCCGAAGGGGCCGATGGCGTCCTGGATGCGCTCGGCGAGCTTCTGCAGTCGCCGCCGCATCAGCTTGTGGTAATCCCGGCCGAGGGTATAGCGGGCGATGTAGGCTCGTTCCGGATCCTCGAGGGTCGGCCATGCGGCGGCGGCTTGTGCGGGGGTGTAGTCCATGCGGACGGTGACAATGGTGCGCGTGCCCGGGCGGAGTTGCCGGGGGCGGGCGCGTTTGCGGCCATGGCGGGCCATGAAGTGCATGGCACCGTGGCGGCCTTCGCGCAGCCAGCGCATGAGGTGATGCTCGTCCCGCTCGGGGACCTTTGCCGGGGCGATGCCGCAGGCCTGGAAGCCGAACTCCTGCGCCCAGGCCTTGATCTGCCCCTTGAGTGCTTGCTCGTCCACGGTCCTCGCCCCTTCACCGAATCACCCAGACTGCCGGCCCGTTGACGCACCGTAAAGATACGGCGCGCATTGGGAGGGCGGCCCAGCGGCTGACTTGACATCGCACCCGTCCTGCCCATCCTGCTGAACGAGTACCGCTATGGAGGCGAGGCCCGTGATCACGACACCCCTCTACACGCCGGAGCAGGTGGCCCGGCTCGACCGCGCCGTGATCGAGCACGGCGGAATCCCCGGGGCGGTCCTGATGGAGCGTGCCGGGCGCCGTCTGTGGTGGGAGGTCCGTCAACGCTGGCCTGCGGCGCGCCGGCTGGTGGTCGTCTGCGGCGGCGGGAATAACGGTGGGGATGGCTATGTGGTCGGCCGTTATGCCCTGGAGGCCGGATGGGATGTGCGCCTTCTGGCCTTGGTCGATACGCAGCGCTTGCGGGGCGATGCGGCGCGTCATGCGCGGCGTTTCCGGGCCGCCGGCGGGATCGTTGAGGGGTTCGCAGCGCCGGCGCTTGATGGAGCGGACGTGATCGTCGATGCGCTGCTGGGGACCGGCCTGGACCGGCCGGTGGAAGGAGACTTTGCCGAAGCGGTGGCCGCCATCAACGCGGCACCGGCGCCGGTGGCTGCCGTGGACATCCCTTCGGGAATCCATGGTCGCACGGGGGCGGAGATGGGGGTTGCCGTTCGCGCGGATGTGACAGCGACTTTCGTCGCACGCAAGAGCGGGCTCTATACCGGTCGCGGACCGGCCTGCACCGGAGCGCTGTGCTTCGACGACCTCGGCGGCACGAGTGCGCTGGCTGCCAGCAATGGCCCGCCGGAGGCGCCCTATGCCCATGGAGTAACCGACTGGCTGGTGGCCGAGTGGCTGCCGCCGAGGGCTGCGGATGCGCACAAGGGGCATGGCGGCCACGTCCTCGTCGTCGGGGGGGATCACGGAATGGCCGGTGCTGCGCGCCTGGCCGGGGAAGCGGCGGCCCGTTGTGGCGCAGGGCTGGTCACAGTGGCCACCCGGCCGGAGCATGTGAGTGCGGTGGTGGCCGCGCGTCCGGAACTGATGGTGCGCGGGATCACCACGGCAGCGGAGCTTGAGCCGTTGCTCCAGCGCGCGAGCGTAGTAGCCCTCGGCCCGGGACTGGGGGTCGGCGACTGGGGGCACGCACTCTTTCAGGCGTGCCTCGCCCACGGCGGACGGTTGGTCATCGATGCCGACGGCCTGAACCTGCTTGCTGGCGGCGCGGCGGGCGGTGCCCCCGTGACTGCTGGCTCGTGGATCCTCACGCCCCACCCAGGAGAGGCGGCTCGACTGCTCGGTGACGGCGCATGGGATACCGCGGCGGTAGCAGCGGACCGTTTTGCCGCGGTGCGCGGGATTGCCGAGCGCTGGCTGGCCACGGTCGTGCTCAAGGGGGCGGGATCGTTGGTCGATGACGGCGCGGCGCGGTGGCTGATCACCACCGGTAACCCCGCCATGGCCAGCGGCGGCATGGGCGATCTGCTCACCGGCGCCGTGGCCGGGATTTGGGCGCAGTCCCCGGATGCCTCGACGGGTCCGCTCGCCGCTGTTGCCGGCCACCTTCATGCCTGTGCTGGTGACCGGGCTGCTGCGGCGCAAGGAGGTGTTGACCGCGGCCTGCTTGCCGGGGACGTGGCCGATCAGTTGCCGGGCGCACTGCAGGAGGGGCGATGACGGAGTGGAGCGGTGAGCTTGAGGATGCGGATGCGACTGCGACCCTGGGGGCCACCATCGCGCGGGCCCTCTCGGCCGGGGTGGTTGCACTCCACGGCGATCTCGGCGCCGGCAAGACGACGCTGGTGCGCGGCCTGCTTCGCGCCCGCGGGGTCAGCGGTGCCGTGCGCAGTCCCACCTACACGCTGGTCGAGCCCTATAACACGCCGGCCGGGATGGTCTACCACTTGGATCTCTACCGCCTCGGCGACCCGGAGGAGTTGTACTTCCTCGGGGTTGAGGAGCTCTCCGAGCCGGGGGTGCTGGCCCTGATCGAATGGCCTGAGCGCGGCTGCGGCGTTCTTCCTGCCGTGGATCTGTCGGTTCACCTGTCCCATCAGGGCGATGGGCGACGTGCCTGGGTCCAGGCGCACAGTGAACCGGGCCGGGGTGCACTGGAGGCGCTGGACGCGGGGTGGCGATTCGCCCCGGATATTTGAGGTTCTGGGTGAGTTTTTTGTCTTATCTTCTCGTATAGACAGAGGAAAGGCCTTGATGCCCGGGGTGGCCACCGCCTATCCTGACCGGGCTTTGAGCCGTACCCGGCCCGGGTGCGAGGAGGACCGTTGCGGCGGCTAGCCCCATCCATCGTTGCGTTCGTGATCCTGGTGCTCGCGGTGCTCGGCAGCGCACAGGCAGCGGGCATCGATAGTGTGCGTGTCTCTGAGGATCAGGAGCGGACCCGGGTTGTCTTCGATCTTGACGCCGTTCCGGAGCACCGCGTCTTTACCCTGCCGGACCCTCATCGTGTGGTGGTCGATCTGGAAGGGACCGAGCTGCGCACCGACGATTTGCCCACCGGTGGTCTGCTGCAGAGCGTGCGTACCGGGCAACAGGATGGCGGTACGCTCCGGGTGGTCTTCGATGTCGGCGAGGCTGTGCAGGCGCGCAGCTTCTTCATCGGCGGGGAGTCCGGAGGTCATCGATTGGTCGTGGACCTCAGCGGTGAGAGCGGCGAACGGGGTGAAGCCGCTGATCAGCAGCAGCGCACGGAGCGCCGGCGTGAGCCGGTCCGCTCGGCGTCGGAGCAGCAACCGCGGGATGTGATCGTCGCCATTGATGCCGGGCACGGCGGCGTCGATCCCGGTGCGGTGGGCCCCGACGGGACGTTTGAGAAGGACGTGGCGCTGGATGTTGCCCGCAAGCTGGAGGCACTCCTGGAGGAGATGGAGGGTTTTCAGCCGCTGATGATCCGTGAGGGCGACTACTACCTCGGGCTGCGCGATCGCACCCGTAAGGCGCGGGAGGGCAATGCCGACGTCTTCCTTTCCCTCCACGCCGACGGTGCAGAGAACCCGAACGTCAAGGGGGCGACGGTGTATGCGCTCTCCGTGGACGGCGCGACTTCCGAGCAGGCGCGAGTGCTCGCCCAGCGGGAGAATGCGGCCGACTTCGTCGGTATCGGCGGAATTTCTCTACAGGATAAGGACGATACGGTCGCCTCGGTCCTCGTCGATCTCTCGCGGGGGCATACCATCGAGGCGAGCCTGGAGCTTGGCGAGGAGTTGTTGCCGAAGCTCGATACGCACGCCGATCTGCTCCGCGCTCGGGTCGAGCAGGCCGGATTCGCCGTGCTCAAGTCGCTGGATATGCCGTCACTGCTCGTTGAGCTCGGCTTCATGACCAATCCGGAGGAGGAGCGACGGCTTAACGATCCGGCTTATCAGCAAAGCCTGGCTGAAGGTATCGCCGAGGGAGTGCGGGGTTATGCGCAGCGCAGTATCCTGCCCGAGCTGCGTATTGCCGAGGGCGGCGGAGGGCGCAACGGCCAGCAGGAGCATACTGTGCAGCAGGGCGAGAGCCTCTCGGTCATCGCCCAGCGCTACGGGGTCAGTGCCGAGGCGATCCGCGCTGCCAACGATCTCGGCTCCGATCGCATTCACGCTGGCAGCACGCTCGTCATTCCGTAAAATCGCGCGGATGAGTGCGCCGATCATCCGTCCCCTGCCCGATACCCTGATCGACCAGATCGCCGCCGGCGAAGTAGTCGAGCGACCGGCATCCGTGCTCAAGGAGGCCGTGGAGAACAGCCTCGACGCCGGTGCCGAGCGGATCGATGTACAAGTGGAGCGTGGGGGCAAGCAGCGGATCCGAGTTGCCGATGACGGGGTCGGTATCCCGGCTGATGCCCTCGCCCTGGCGTTGCGTCGCCATGCGACGAGCAAGATCGGTGCGCTGGATGATCTCGAGCGGGTAGCGAGCCTCGGTTTTCGGGGGGAGGCCCTGCCGAGTATTGCCGCCGTCTCCCGGCTGACGCTCGACTCCCGTGCAGCGGGGGCAGAACTCGGCTATCGGGTTGTCTGCGAAGGGGGAGGGCTCGGCGAGCCGGAGCCAAGCGCCCAGCCCCAGGGGACAACCCTGACCGTGGATGACCTTTTCTACAACATGCCGGGGCGGCGCAAGTTTCTGCGCACCGAGCGCACCGAGCTCTACCATGTTCAGGAGGCGCTGCGCCGGCTCGCCCTGAGTCGTTTCGACGTAGGGTTCTCCCTGGCCCACCAGGGGCGCGGGCTCTGGTCGGTGGCCCCGGCCACAACTCCCGGTGAGCGGTACAAACGGCTGGTGGCCCTGCTCGGGCAAGAGTTCGCCGATAATGCGCTGGAAGTGGAGCTGGAGGGCGCTGGGCTGCATCTGGCGGGGTGGCTGGGGCTGCCGACCGCTGCGCGGCGCCAGGGGGATCTGCAGTACCTGTTCGTCAACGGGCGGCTGGTGCGGGATCGTACCGCTGCCCACGGGATCCGCCAGGCCTACGCCGATGTCCTTTATCGGGATCGGTACCCGGCCTACGTGCTCTACCTCTCCCTCGATCCGGCACGGGTGGACGTCAACGTCCACCCAATGAAGCATGAGGTCCGTTTCCGCGATGGGCGGACGGTGCACGATTTTCTGGCGCGCCGGATCGCCGATGCGTTGGCTAGCGCACGACCGGCCGGTGTAGCACCTCCGTCGGCGCCGGGGGGCGGATCTGCAGCCGACGCCGGGCCCGGGCAGACGGTCTCTGCTGGCGCCTCGCCGCGCGATCGTGGTGCGGGCGGAGAAGCGGCCCGCGGCGTTTCGGTCTCGCCCTCCGCCGGTGGTCGTGCGACCGGTTCCTACGCCCTGCCGCTGGAGGAGGCGCGCAGCCTCTATGGCCCGGCCCCCGGGGAGGAGAGGGGGCCGGGCGGCCTGGCGGCGGGCGCCGCTACGGCCGCGCGCCCGGTAAGCGACCACGGCCGGACTGACGCGGGCGATGAAGGCACCGGGCCCCCGCTTGGGTATGCCGTGGGGCAGATCCGCGACGCCTATATCCTCGCGGAGTCGGCCGAGGGCCTGGTGGTTGTGGATATGCACGCGGCCCATGAGCGGGTCGTCTACGAGCGGCTCAAGGCGCAGTGGCTGGCCGACGGGATCGCGACCCAGGGGTTGCTGGTCCCGGCCTCGGTGGCGCTGACCCCGGCGGAGGCGGAACGGGTTGAGCTTCACGCCGAGACGCTCCAGGGTGCCGGGCTGGATGTCGATCGCAGCGGGCCCGAGACTGCCCGGGTGCATCGATTGCCGGCACTGCTTGGCCAGGCCGATCCGGAGCGGTTGCTGCGCGACGCTCTCGCTGCTCTGGAGGGCGCACGCGGCGTGGTTGAGGAGGCGGTTCTGGCGCTGTTGGCGAAGGTGGCTTGCCACGGCTCCGTGCGTGCCGGACGCCGCCTGGAGCGGGCCGAGATGGATGCCCTGCTGCGGGATATCGAGCGCACGCCACGAGCGGCGCAGTGCAACCACGGGCGCCCGACCTACACGCTGCTCGACGACGAGGCCCTGGCCCGACTTTTCATGCGGGGGCGCTAGCGGTGCAGCCGGTGATCTTCATCATGGGCCCCACGGCCGTGGGCAAGAGTGCCGTCGCTCTGGAGATCGCACAGCGGATTGGCGGTGAGCTGATCAATGTCGACTCGGCGCAGATCTATCGAGGGCTCGATATCGGTACCGCCAAGCCATCGGCGGAGGTACGCGCCCAGGTTCCCCATCATCTGTTGGATATCCGCGACCCGGCGCAGCCGTATTCAGCGGCGGAGTTCGTGACCGATGCGCAGCGAGCCATCGCCGCGGTCGAGGCGCGCCACCGGGTGCCGATCCTCGTCGGCGGCACGGGGCTCTACTTCCAGGCCCTCGAGCAGGGCCTCTCGCCGATGCCCAGTGCGGACCGGGCCGTGCGGGCGCGGCTCGAGGCGTTGGAAGCGGAATGGGGCAGCTCCGGGCTGCACGAGCGGTTACAGGCGATCGACCCGGAGGCGGCGGCACGTCTGCATCCGAACGACAGCCAGCGGATTCAGCGGGCCCTGGAGGTCTATGAGCTGACCGGAGAGCCACTCAGTGCTGTCCAGCGGCGTCCCGGTGTGCCGGGGCTTACTGTGCCGCCGGTGAAGGTGATCCTCGAGCCGCAGGAGCGCCGCTGGCTCCACGAGCGGATCGAGCGGCGACTGCGCCGGATGTACGCCCGCGGGCTGGTTGGTGAGGTGGCCATGTTGCGCCGGCGCAAGGATTTGAGCCTGGAACTACCGTCTATGCGCGCAGTCGGATATAGACAGACATGGCTCTATCTGGAGGGTGACTGCGATCACGCCACCATGGTGGCTCAGGCCCTCCGGGCCACTCGTCAGTACGCCAAGCGCCAAATGACCTGGTTGCGCCGCCAGGATCCGAGCATCCGGCTGCCAGTGCGGGAGGGTGTTACCGAGGCCGTTCACAGAACCATCACGGAGCGTCTGGGACGGCTGTGATAGACTTGAGAATCAAGGGGTAGCGGTTTTCCAGGCCCGAGGCGCACACTCACCGATAACAACAACACGCTTGGGGGCAGTGCCAAAAATGGCGAAGGGGCAGTCGTTGCAGGAGCCGTTTCTCAATGCGCTGCGCAAGGAGAAGGTGCCGGTGTCGATCTACCTGGTCAACGGCATCAAGCTCCAGGGCCAGATCGAATCGTTCGACCAGTTCGTGGTCCTGTTGCGCAACAACGTGAACCAGATGGTCTACAAGCACGCGATCTCGACCATCGTCCCCGCCCGGCGGGTCCGTATTCCGCAGCAGGGCGAGGAGCATGCGGCCGACGAAGTCATCGGCCAGGAGGCGAATAATAGCTGAGCAGATCCCAGGCAGCGGTCCGGCAGACCTGTTCGACCGTCCGGCTGGCGGCGAGCGGGCCGTCGTTCTTCATGTGCGCCTCCCCGGGGATGCGCTGGATGCGGCCGAGGAGTTCGAGGCACTGGGCGATTCGGCCGGTGCCGAGGTGGTAGGCCGTTTCCGCCACCGGCGGGATGCCCCTGATCCGCGAACCTTCATCGGTCGCGGCAAGGTGCAGGAACTCGCCGAGCAGGTTCGGGTGCTCGATGCTGCGCTGGTGCTGGTCGATCAGCCGCTATCGGCCGCGCAGGAGCGCAATCTCGAAGCGGATCTCGGTTGCCGCGTGCTGGATCGAACCGGGCTGATCCTCGATATCTTCGCCCAGCGTGCTCGGACCTTTGAGGGGCGGTTGCAAGTGGAACTCGCCCAGCTCAAGCACGTGGCCAGCCGCCTGGTCCGCGGCTGGTCGCACCTGGAGCGGCAGAAGGGCGGAATCGGTCTGCGCGGACCTGGCGAGAAGCAGCTGGAGATGGACCGCCGGCTGATCGGCGGGCGCATTCAGCAGATCGAACGACGCCTGGCCAAGGTCCGGCGAACGCGTGAGCAGGGGCGCAAGGCCCGGCGCAAGCGCGAACTGCCGGTGGTCTCTCTGGTCGGTTACACCAATGCCGGCAAGTCGACCCTGTTCAACCGGCTGACCGGGTCCGATCGTCAGGCCGAGGACCGCCTCTTCGCAACACTCGACCCCTCCTGGCGGCGCATCGAACTCCAGCGCGGTTCAGCGGCGGTCCTCTCGGATACGGTGGGGTTTATCAGTCGATTGCCGCACGATCTCGTGGCGGCCTTCCGCTCCACACTGGAGGAGGTCTCCGATGCGGACCTGCTTCTACACGTCATTGATGCCGGCGCCGAGGAGCGCGAGCACCAGGTCGAGCAGGTAGAAGCGGTACTTGCCGAGATTGGCGCCGAGCGTGTGCCGACTCTGCGCGTCTACAATAAGATCGATACCTGCACCCTGGCCCCCGGGCGGGTCCACGACGATGAAGGCGTGGTCGAAGGGGTGCGGCTCTCCGCGGCGACCGGGGTCGGCATCGACGACCTGATCCCGGTCATCGGCGAGTATCTCGGTCCGCAACGGATTCGGCGGCGTGTCTTCCTCAGGCCGGAACAAGGGCGCCTGCGCTCGGAGTTCTTCCGGCTCGGCCAGGTTCTGGAGGAGCGCTACTCGGAGGCCGGAGACCTGGAGCTCGAGGTTGAGCTCCCTGAGCATGAACTGGAGCGCCTGCACGTTCGCGAAGGGCTACCGCGTGACGAGGTTGCCCATGCGTAAGTTCGGTTGCGGGTTTTCCGGCAGCCTCATAAAATCCCTTGGTTCGATCGACGGCGGTCCGTCTTCTTACTACGGAGTCCCGAATGGCGTGGAATGAGCCCGGCGGCGGAAGCCGCGACCCCTGGGGCGGAGGCCCCAAAGGCGGCGGCAGTGGAGGGCCGCCTGATCTCGATGAGGTTTTTCGCAAGCTGCGCGATCAAATCAAGGGCATGTTCGGCGGGCAGATGCCGAGCGGGCCGTCACGCGGACCCGGCGGCGTCGGGATCAGCCTGCTGGCCCTGGCGGCCTTTGTCGTCTGGATGCTCTCTGGGATCTACATCGTTGATCAGGGCTGGCGCGGTGTAGAACTGACCTTCGGGCGTCACGCCGGCACCACGGAACCTGGGCCGCACTGGCACTGGCCGCGCCCGATCGGTCAGGTGGAACGCGTGAACGTGGAGCAGCGGCGTATCGCGGAGGTCGGCTACGAGTCGATGCAGAATCGTGCTCGGCCGGTGCCGACCGAGGCGCTGATGATCACCCGCGACGAGAACATCGTCGACGTGCGCATCGCGGCGCAATACCGCGTCTCCGACCCGTTCCTCTACCTGTTCAATTTCCGCATGCCGGAGGAAACGCTCAAGCAGGTCACGGAAAGCGCGATCCGCGAGATTATCGGCAAGCGCGAGCTGCACTATGTGCTCACCGAGGGGCGTACAGAGGTGGCGCAGGAGACCCAGCGCCTGCTCCAGGAGGTCATGGAGGAGTATCAGACGGGGCTGTCGGTGGTGCAGGTAGCGGTGCAGGATATCCAGCCCCCTGAGGAAGTGCAGCCGGCCTTTGAGGACGCCATTCGCGCCCGCGAGGACGAGCAGCGCACCATCAACCGGGCACAGGCCTATGCCAATGAGTTGATTCCGCGGGCTCAGGGTCAGGCCGCCCGCATCCTCGAGGAGGCCGACGGCTATCGCGAGCAGGTCATCGCCCAGGCCGAGGGTGATGCCTCCCGCTTCGAGGCGCTGGTGCCGGAGTATCAGGCGGATCCCGAGCTGATGCGTCAGCGTATCTACCTCGAGACGATGGAGGAGATCCTCGGCCGTGTGCCCAAGGTGATGCTCGACTCGGATTCCAGCCAGTCGCTGATGTATCTGCCGTTGGACAAGCTCATGGATCGCCGCGGCAGTACCACCGGCTTCTCCGAGCCCAACATCGATGTACCGCAGGAGCGGGACGCCATCTCGCCGACGCAGCGGGCCCGGCAGGCGCTCCGTGATAGGGGGACGCGCTGATGCGAGTCTTGAAGAATATCGTGCTACCCCTCGTGGTCGTAGCCGCAATCCTCGGCTACTTCTCGGTCTTCACCGTCTCGGAGAAAGAGGTCGCGCTGAAGTTCCGCCTCGGCGAGATCATCGAGGCGGACTTTGACCCGGGGCTCCACTTCAAGATGCCGTTCGTGAACAACGTGCGGAAGTTCGACGCCCGGGTGCAGAACCTGGACGAGGACCCGGAGCGGTTCCTGACGGTGGAGAAGAAGAACCTGATCGTCGACTCCTTCGTGAAGTGGCGAGTCGCGGATGCGGAGCGCTACTACACCACGGTACGGGGCGAGCCGGAGCGGGCGAACCAGCGTCTGCGGGAGATTATCCGGGACGGCCTGCGGGCCGAGTTCGGTAAGCGCACTGTGCAGGACATCATCTCCGGCGAGCGGGTGCAGATCATGGACATCCTCCGCACGACCACTGCGGAGGCGGCAGATAGCCTTGGACTGGAAGTGCTCGACGTTCGCCTGAAGCGGATCGACCTGCCGGAGGATGTTACCGACTCCATCTTCGAGCGCATGGTCGCCGATCGCGAGCGGGTCGCACGCGAGATCCGCGCGCGTGGTGAAGAGGCCGGCGAGCGCATCCGCGCCGATGCCGACCGTCAGCGCACCGTGCTGCTGGCCCAGGCCTACCGCGACGGCGAGGCCCTGCGTGGTGAGGGTGACGCCCGCGCGGCGGAGATCTTCGCGGGTGCCTACGGCCAGGAGCCGGAGTTCTTCGCCTTCCAGCGCAGTTTGAGGGCGTATCGCGAGTCGTTCCAGGGCGAGGATGATCTGTTCGTGCTCTCCCCGCGCTCACAGTTCTTCCGCTTCTTCGACGGCGGCGACCAGCTGCCGGGGCTCAACGGCGAGGCCGAGTCCCCCGAGCAGGACTGACCGGAGAGGGCGCGCGCTGTGGACATGGGTGACCTGCTCACTGCGATCGCCCTCCTGCTGGTGATCGAGGGTATCCTCCCGGCGGCCAGCCCCGGCGGTCTGCGCCGGGTGTTTCTGCAGGCCGCCGAGATGGACGACCGGAGTCTTCGCACCGCCGGGCTCATCTCCATGGGGCTCGGCGTTCTGCTTCTCTACTGGGTGCGTGGCTGATGGATCAGAAGACGCGGTGGATGCTCCCGGAGGGCGTGGATGAGCTCTTGCCTCCGGAGGCCGCCGAAGCGGAGGCGTTGCGTCGGCGGCTTCTCGACCTTTATCGGGCGTGGGGCTATGAACTCGTCATGCCGCCGTTCATTGAGTATCTCGATGCGCTGCTGACCGGAAGCGGCCGGGATCTGGACGTTCAAACCTTCAAGGTCACCGACCAGCTCTCGGGCCGGACGCTCGGTGTCCGTCCGGACATCACCCCGCAGGCGGCGCGGATCGACGCCCATCAGCTGCGCAGCGACGGGGTGTCCCGGCTGTGTTATATCGGCAGTACGCTCCAGGCCCGCCCCGAGGGTCCCTCAGGGACCCGCAATGCGGTGCAGCTCGGAGCTGAGCTCTACGGCCACAGCGCTGTGGAGAGCGACCTGGAGATCCTCTCGCTGATGCTTGACACGCTGCGCACAGCAGGGGTCGAGGACTTCCACATCGATGTCGGTCACGTCGGCATCTTCCGAGCGCTGGTTGAGGATCTGCGGCTGCCGGCTGAGACCGAGGAGCAAGTCTTCGATGCGCTGCAGCGTAAGGCCAGCGATGGGCTGGCCGCCGCCCTGCAGGACGCCGGTGTCGGGACGGCTGAGGCGGAGCGCATTACCGCGCTGGCTGAGCTTCACGGTGGGCTGGAAGTGCTGGAACACGCGGATACGCTGCTCGGCTGGGCCGGAGAGGCGGTCTCCGATGCCCTGGGACAGTTGCACTCTGTGGCGGACAGCCTTCAGCGCACCGAGCCGGACATCCCGCTGCATTTCGACCTCGGGGAGTTACGCGGATACCGTTATCACACTGGACTCGTCTTTGCCGCTTACACGCCGCGCCACGGTCAGGAGATCGCCCGTGGCGGGCGGTACGACGGAATCGGCCGCGCCTTTGGGCGGCCGCGTCCGGCTACCGGTTTTAGCGGAGATCTCAAGACACTGCTCAACCTCGGGGGGGCATCCGGGGTTGCCGAGTCGGCCAACGGTATACTGGCGCCGTGGGGGGACGACCCGGCGCTCCATCAGCGGGTGGCCGAGCTGCGCGCCGCCGGCCACCGGGTCGTCTGGCAGCTGCCCGGCGATTCCGGAGAGCATGGCTGCAGCCGGCGCTTGGTCGAGCGCAACGGAACCTGGCAACTGGATACGGAGTAGACATGGGCACGAACGTCGTCGTGGTCGGCACCCAGTGGGGTGACGAGGGCAAGGGCAAGGTGGTGGACTGGCTCACCGAGAACGCGGGCGTCGTCGCTCGGTTTCAGGGTGGCCACAACGCCGGCCACACCCTAGTGATCGACGGCGAACAGACCATCCTCCATCTGATTCCGTCCGGGATCCTCCGTGACGATGTAACCTGCGTGATCGGCAACGGCGTCGTGCTGTCCGCCTCCGCGCTTCTTGAGGAGATCGCGGAGCTTGAGTCGCGCGGTGTCCCCGCGCGTGAGCGACTGCGTGTCAGCCCCTCCTGCCCGCTGATCCTGCCGTGCCACGTGGCCCTGGATAAGGCGCGTGAGAAGGCCAAGGGCAAGGCGGCTATCGGTACGACCGGGCGCGGAATCGGGCCAGCCTACGAGGACAAGGTGGCGCGCCGGGGGGTGCGCCTGTCCGATCTGTTTCATCGCGAGCGCTTGGCGGCGAAGCTTGGGGAGTTGCTGGACTACCACAATTTTGTGCTCAAGCAGTACTTCGGCGCTCCGACCATGGACTTCCAGCAGGTTCTCGACGAGGCGCTGGGCCACGGGGAGCAGCTCCGGCCGCTGGTCACGGATGTGGGTGCGCTGCTCACCGAGCAAATGCGGGCGGAGCGTAACGTCCTCTTCGAGGGGGCGCAGGGGACTCTGCTCGATGTGGACCATGGGACCTACCCCTTCGTGACCTCCTCGAATACCTGTGCCGGTGCTGCAGCTGCCGGTACTGGCGTGGGCCCGCGGGTCATCGACTACGTGCTCGGGATCACCAAGGCGTATACCACGCGGGTGGGCCAGGGACCGTTCCCGACGGAACTCGACTTCGACGACGAGATGGGGATCCACCTCGGCGAGCGGGGGCACGAGTTCGGGGCGACCACCGGGCGTCAACGCCGCTGCGGCTGGTTTGACGCGGTGGCGACGCGCCGCGCTGCTCAGATCAACAGCCTCAGCGGGTTGTGCATCACCAAGCTGGATGTCCTCGATGAACTCGAGACCCTGCGTGTCTGTGTCGGTTATCGGTGCCAGGGCCAGCTCTGCGAGACGCTCCCCTCCGAGGTGGAGACGCTCGCTGAATGTGAGCCGGTCTACGAGGATCTGCCGGGGTGGCAGGAGAGCACCTCAGGGATCGCGCGTTTCGAGGATCTCCCGGCCAATGCGCGGGCCTATCTGGAGCGGATCGAGGCGCTGGTCGGCGTGCCCGTGGCGATGGTTTCCACCGGTCCCGATCGCAGCCAGACCATCGTCCGCGAGTCCCCGTTCACGTAATGGGGCGCTGCCTCCCTGCGTGCCGGCCTCGGCGCGCAGGGGTGCGGATAGGTATTGTGAGCATAAAAAAAGGCCGACCCTTCAGGGGCCGGCCTTTTTTTATCTGGTGCCGAGGAGAGGACTCGAACCTCCACGGGGTTTCCCCCACTAGCACCTGAAGCTAGCGCGTCTACCAATTTCGCCACCTCGGCATACCCGCCTGTCAGCGAGTGCGCGAAACTTTAGCCATTGGGCCGGGGTTGTGTCAACGGTGTCGGTGCGCCGTCAGCGAAATCGGGTTTTGGTCCCGGTTGCGGCGGCTTTTCCTTTAGGCGGGTTGTCGCGTCGCGTATCCTGAAGGTTGACACCCAAGGAAGTAATAATGACGAAACGAAGCAAGAAACCACCGAAGCGCGACCCTTATCAGGAGCGCGAGCAGGCCAAGTACGACAACCCCATCCCCAGTCGCGAGTACCTGCTGGAGCTTTTGGCCGCGCACCGGCGTCCGCTCGGGCGCCGAGAGATCGCCGAGGCGTTGGGGCTTGAGTCGCCCGAGCAGCAAGAGGCGCTTCGCCGGCGGCTCCGCGCCATGGAGCGCGATGGACAGCTGGTACGCAACCGCCGCCGCGGGTACCTGATCGTCGATCACCGCGAGCTCGTCCGTGGTCGTGTGCTCGGCCGCCCCGATGGGGCCGGGTACCTCGTGCCTGACGGGACGCGTGATCGCATTGCGCTCTCGCCACGGCAGATGCGCTGCCTGCTTCACTCCGATCGGGCCATTGTTCGCATCACCGGCCGGGATGAACACGGAACCCCCCAAGGTGAGCTGGTGGAGATCCTGGAGCGGGGCAATCGCCAGATTACCGGTCGTTTCTTCGAGGAGCACGGGGTGGGCTTCCTGGTCCCGGAGAACAAACGGCTCCATCAGGACGTGCTGCTCTCTGCGGATGGTCGGGGCGGTGCCGAGGATGGTGAACTGGCCGTCGCTGAGCTGCTCGCCCAACCGACGGAGCGGCGCCAGCCCATCGGCCGGATCATCCAGGTTCTCGGCCGGAGTATTCACGTCGGCGAGGAAGATCAGGTAGCTGCCCGTATACACGGCATACCGCTGGAGTGGCCGGCGGAGGTGGAGCGGGAGGTGGCTGCCTTCGGCGATGAAGTCGCCGAGGCCGACAAGGAAGGACGCACTGACCAGCGGCAGCCGCCAAGGATTTCGATGATGCGCTCTATTGCGAGCCCACGGCGAAGGGATGGCGCCTCGTAGTCGCGATCGCAGACGTCTCGCACTACGTCCGTCCGGGAACGGCGCTCGATCAGGAGGCGCGGTTGCGCGGTAATTCCGTCTACTTCCCGCGAACCGTCGTACCGATGCTGCCCGAGGCGCTATCCAACGGGCTCTGCTCCCTCAATCCGGATGTGGATCGCCTCTGCATGGTCTCCGACATGCTCCTCCAGGAGAACGGCCGAATCCTGCGCTCCCGGTTTTATCGCGCCGTCATGCGCTCCAAGGCCCGGCTCACGTACGAACAGGCCAATGCAGCTGTCGTGGAGGGGGACCGGAAGACCCGCAAGTCCCTCGGTGACGAGGTGGTTCGGCACTTGGAGAATCTGCACGGGCTTTATAAGACGCTGCGCAAGGCCCGGGATCGGCGCGGGGCCATCGATTTCGACACCACCGAGACCGCCATGCAGTTCGATGAAGCCGGGCGCGTGGTCTCCGTCGATCCGGTGGAACGCAACGACTTCCACAAGACTGTCGAGGAGTGCATGATCGCCGCCAACGTCTGTGCGGCGAAGTATCTCGGCCGGCATAAGGTGCCCTCCCTCTACCGCGTCCACGAGCGCCCGGGCGAAGAGAAGCTGGAGCAGTTGCGTGGTTTTCTCGCCCAGATCGGCCT
>LFFM01000757.1_pt1 | contig 22721 bp, 16 predicted proteins | sample 643131 | NCBI WGS metagenome assembly LFFM01 (sample SAMN03777445, study PRJNA286221) | soda lake metagenome | biome: soda lake; feature: Kulunda steppe; material: water; isolation source: sample Tc-Br brine of Tanatar trona crystallizer | place: Russia: Kulunda steppe | collected 2011-07
ATGATTTGTTTGGCTTCAAAGCGATCAAACATAGCCCTATCCGGAGGATAAGGCGAGGCTTGAGCGCGAAGAAGCCGGACAAATCAGCCGGCGAATGCCGATGGGAGACTTTTTTGACCGCTTCTTAGACCGCAGTTTCCGTCGAAAACTTCGGCATAATCTTCTCGGCCTCGCGCCCTGAGCGAAGCGAAGATGTACTCTTGGGGTGCGCCGGGAGCAACGCAACCGAGTAGTCTTGGGTTGCTCGGTCCGACATCATTTTGACAGCTTCTCCGTGGCGGAATGTCCGATAATATATATTATGTCAACTCTTCGGTTAGAGGCGTAAATTATTGAGATCATGAGAAAATGCCTGCGTATATGTTGCGGTGTGAGGGTACAGGGATGCTGGTGCCCCCTCTACTCAGCGCTGAAAAAGCGCGCTGAGCTTTCTCCCCCACCGGCGAGATGACCTTCGTGCCGTCATGCCGAGTTCGCTTGCTGTGGTGTGACGCACACTTCTTGCTGTCGCGCGCACTTACCAACGTCCTCCCCTCACATCGGTGACCACATCGGACAACTCCACCAAAAAAATAGCGCCCCCAACTGGAGGCGCCATCATCGAGCTCTACGTTCTATCTACTCAGTGACCCTGATACATCTCCAGACGGTCTCCGATAAAGAGCTCTCGATCAGACCGGGTAATAACGGCCATCGAGAAATCCTCTCGGACATTGATGATCATGATCTGACCGACCTGTTGCCACGGGATTTCAGGCGCCGAATCGTCACGTGGGTTTTCAAACCCCTCCCACTGCTGATAGGCGAAGAATCGATTGCCCGGACGGACACCATCTTCGGCACCGCGGTCGATAAAAACGTATTCCTGCGGCGCGAAGGCAAAGCCCGGATCGAGACTATCTACAATCTCGGCCACCAGGTCCTGGTCTGCCTCTCGAGGCTGAATAAGCTGAAGTTGGCGTTCATACGGCACGAGCAGATCACCGCGCTCGACTTCCCGCCAAGATTCATCGATCATCGCCGTTCGCGCCACCTCGTCATCTTCCGGAGCTTCCGTGATCTCAAGGCTTCCGACGATGTAGTATTTGTGGCCTCGCGCTTCGCCATCATCGTCTTCGAGTTGGCCGTCGAGTCGGATAATTGCGAACCGATCGCCTTCTTCGACGCTATCCGGTCCATCGATATCCTCGATATCGTCTTCGTGGAGCTCGTCCTCTTCTTCACTGGTGTAGGCGTTATCCCCGAAATTGACCCAAGCCTCGTCGTGCTCGGCGAGCATCCGCGCCGACTTCGGTGATCCAATGATCCGTCCCACCGGAGTTTCTTCTTCGGAGGTCATCATCCCGCCGAGCGGAAGATAAAGACCGACGGTCTCCTCTTCGCTGAGCTCGCGCTCTTCGCGCTCGTCGACTTCGTGGTGGGCCGCCGGCTCCGCTTCCTGACCGCCCTCACCTTCAGCATCGTCGAAGTCCTGCAGATAGACGATATCGCCGGGGTAAATCCAGTGGGGATTGGTGATCTGAGTATTGTAGCTCCACATGCGCGGCCACTGATAGTGATCGCCGAAATAGCGACCCGACAGGTCCCAGAGTGTATCGCCCTGGACAACCTGGTGGTAGCTGGGAGCGGCATCGTCAAAATGACCCGGGCCCTGTTGCGCGTCGGCGCTCATCGGCGCCAGGCTCAACGCCGACGCCGTCACCGCCGCCACAGCCCCCATCATCAGGGGATGTCCGAGCTGGCTTCGACCAGACGTTGCGTCGGTCTCAAGCCCACCATTGTCGTCTTTGTGCGTCATACTCACTCCCGAAATCTTGGCCATCACCACCACCGAACCGAATAACGGCCCCGTGCGGCGGACTCTATCGTCAGTTGTACTCGAAAATCATCGCGTTCATCGGCTCTCCAACTCCGTCAATCCCGAGGGACTTCCGGAGACTGGCGCGGGTACTCATTGGACACTCAGTGTAGACCTTCATCGGCGAATTCCTGGAGTTGCTCTTCACCGAGTCGACCCGGATTCGAATTGGGATACTGGTCGATCAAGTCCTCGAGAAGGTCGACGGCGCGCTCCGTTTGGCCGAGTTGCTCGTAGGCCAGCGACATCTTGAGCATGGCATCCGGAACTTTATTGCCATCGGGGACTTCGTCGAGAATGCGCTGGAAGTAGTCGACGGAGGTCTCGTATCGGCCCAGTCCGTAGTGGCATTCACCGATCCAGTACATCGCGTTGTCGACGTACTCGTCGACCGGTTCCGCCGCCAGAAATTGTTCGAACCCCTGGAGTGCTTCGGCGTAATCTCCGGCGCGATACTCCGCCAGCGAATCCTGATACAGCTCCAATAATTCGTCGTCGGAGGCATCGGCCCACTGGCCGGCATCGTCACTGGATTCTTCGTCGTCCTCCGAGACTGGTTGTTCGGCGACTTCTTCGCCATCGACATCGGGCTCGACATCGGGGTCGTCGCTCAACTCATCGGTCGTCGGGAGGCGCTCGCTGGTGACCGGGACATGAGCTTCAGACTGGCTGTCATCGCCGCCATCGTCACTTCCTTCATCGGCCGATGGCGATGTGGACGAGGTAGTGCTGGGGCCGAAGCGCTGCTCCAGTGATTCATTGGTGATGACCAACTCGCCCTGTTCGTCCTGCGAGGAATCGCCGTCGTCACCCGAATCGGTGTCGGTATCGGAATCGATATCGGAACCGGGATCGTAATCCAGTTGATCGCCATCAGGGGCTTCGACACTCTCTTGTTCGGGTTGGGTATCACCGCCGAGATCCCGCGGTTCCGTCGTCTCCTGAGGTTGGTGCTCTCGGCCCGACTGCTGATCGGATAGCGGGATCCGGCGCATCCCGCGCTGCTCGATCCGCTGATCCATTGATGGGTCGGCACTGTAGCCGGAGTCCTCTTCGGTCTGACTCTCGTCGCTTTCGCGATAATGCGATTCCGGTGCTGGCTCTGGACGCTGACTTCCGTCGGCTTCGTCGTCTCCTCCCTGTGCACGGGCGAATCGATCCCCGCGACCGCCCAGGTAACCATGGCGCTGGAGGGCGATCCGATTGGACTGGACGCGGTCTTGGACCAGCGACATCTGTCGTTCCATCTCCTCCACGCGAACCGTCAGCCGTCCATTGGTCCGCTCCACATCCTCGACGCGGTGCTCCATCGATTCCAACTCGTCGGCGCTGACCTCGGGCTCCGGGGCCGTGGCGCAGGCGACGCCCACGACCGCCGGCCCCACCACCAGAAGCGTCAAAAACGTCGTTCCCCGAAGCGATTTTAAGTCAGAGGGGATACGGTCGCTCAAAACGAAGCCTCCTGTGGCGCGTACAGCTCGCGGGCCGAAAACCGACATCATGGCTGCTGGACGGAATATACTGACAACAAAGCGACTTCGATGCTATCATGGCCGCCGATCGTGTCAAGAAAGTTAACTCGCGGGTGTCGAAGATTCCGATTTGCAAAGATTTCCCGCCAGTTAGCCTGCGACGCTCGCTTCCCATCTCGATTCGCCGCGCCAACAGGACGGTTCGATGAGCGATGATGCCCCGCAAATTCAGGCCCTGATCGACAGACTCGATCACCCCGACGCCAGGCTTCAAGATGAAATACTCGAGCAACTGGCAGGCCAGCCCGAACGAGCCCGCCCCGTTGTCCTTTCGCAACTGGCGGAGGCTTCGCCACGGCTGCGCCGAGCCCTTCTTCGCTGGCTCGACGATCACCTCGACGCCCGGGCCACGCTCCCCCTGATGCGCTACGTCTTCGACGAAGCCGGCACCATCGCCGAACAGACCGGACGCTCAATGGCGATGGCATTGCTTCTTCGACGGGCGCGCCAGCCAGAGGGACCGGAGGAGGTCGGTCGTCTGCGAGCCTTCGCGGAAGATATCTGCGGCGACGACCACCCCGATGTCAGACGACTAGCGCTCAAAATTCTGGAGGTCGTCGGAAATGACAACTCCCTGGAGTCCGTCAACGCCCGACTCGACGACAGTGATGACGAAGTTCGAAAGACTGCCCGCGCCACACGACAGACCCTGGAGAATATCGCGACGTCGACGACCGACAATGAGCAACCGGAGTCCGCATCGCGACTCACCCGTCGACTCCTGCAATCGGCGGGACCGCTCCGGCGCCAGCTACTGCGGCGCTGGCGTCGTCACCCCGAACGCGATGGCATCGCACTGCGAATTCTAGAGCGACACGGTGCGTTGCGGCGCGAGGCACTCCAAATTCTCATCGACAGGCCACGCCCCGAGGCTCGCGAGTACTTGCCGAGCATCATCCGCGAAGATGTCGACGGCGAACTCGCCCCGCTGGCACTGCGGTTGATGGCCAAGACCGCCGACCCGGACGATGTCGGCGATGACGAAATCGGCGCCGTCCGACTCGGTATTCATGCTGCGTCGGTGCTGACCCGGGCCGCAAGTTGCAGCGCCGCGGCGTCCCTCGATCTTCACGACCTGGTACCGACCATGATCTCGCTTTCGGAGTCTCGAGAGCGTAACGAGGCCCTGGATGCGGCCCGTCATCTCGTACCGCTACTGGGCCCGTCGGATCACGAGTTATTTTACAAGCTTCACACCGCGCTAAAGACCAATGAGCGCCGTCGCCGCCGCGAGCCCGACGACCAAACGCGAATTCGAATTGTCGCTCACCTGCTGAAGGCGATGCGACAGATCGTGTCGCCATCGACGATCGGTGTCGAGAGTCTGTACCCCACGATTTTTGAATTGCTGGCCTCGGGCGCCAACCGGCGCCCTTTGCGCGTGACGGCACTCCAGCTATTGATGGCCTCTACCCCTGATGACGGCTTGCGCGAGCACAACCGATGGTCGCCCCGGTCTGTCAACGTCCTCATCGATCTCATCGATGGCGCTGATCGGCCGACGGCTCGTCACATCGCCAACCTTCTGTTGCGCGGCGCTCCCCGAGGGATGCCGGAACTCGACGACGCCACCTATCGATTGTGGCAATCAGGCCACGTCAATATCGCCCACACCATCGTTCCCCTTCTGGAACTCGCGCAGTCCGAACGCGCCGATCAATGGCTCCAGGAGTTGGCCGACGGAGACCGGGAACCGGCCGGCAACGAAGCGCGCCGCGTCCTTCGACGCCGCCGCAATGATCAGGACGTCATCGACGTGGAATTCATCCCCCGTGACGATGCACAACAGTGACTAGCTTCGGTCACCAGCGGTCGTCGACGGCCGCAAAGGATTCCATGGTCTGAACCTCGTCGAAATTGCACTCAAACCCGGTGGCATTGCGAAAAGCACTGCCATCGACGACGACCGGGTACTTGATGTGATTGATCGCCCCTTTTGGAAGGTTGGGCAGACCGAAGTGGCCGATCAGTCGCGAGAAGGCGGGCTCGATAAGCGGTAGATTCGTTCGCCCCGTGGCCTTGATGAGCAGCGACAGCGGCACCGGTTTCGGTCCGGTCACATTGTAGACACCGCGCAGTTTCTGCTCCAGGGATTGGACGATGGCGCGCGCTGCGTCGTGCTCGTGGATGAATTGAAACAGGGGATCGAAGCCCAGCACCGTCGGAACCCGCGGGCCATCTAGATAATTCGCCAGTGTCCCTGCTCGCGACGGCCCCAGAATGTACGACAGCCGAAGGACCACGGTGTCAATATCAGGATCGCGCCACAGCGCCGAACCGGCGTATAAATCGGCGGCCACCAGGTCCGCCAGCTCCGGATAGGTGGTCACTGCCATCGGCGGCTCTGCTTCGGTGTGGTACAGTGGAGACTCGGCATCGGCGCCGTAAAATGTGTGACGTCCGACGAAAATGGCCCGTTCCACTCCGTAATTTCGGCAGTGCTCAAAGACCGTCTGCGTTCCGCCCAGATTGATCCGATAGCGCTCTTCTGCGCGCTGGGTCAGGTGTGTAACAGTCGCCAGATGGACGACGGCATCCGGGCTGCGCGTTCGAAAGACGTCTTCCGCCGGCCGTTTCCGGATATCGGCGCTAAACATCTCGATGCCCGGCGGCGCATCGGGCCAGGGACGCCGGTCAATTCCCAGGACCCTGTGATCGCGCTTGATCAACTCGGTGCCCACCATCCGCCCCAGCCGACTTGCAATTCCAGTCACCAGTACATTCACGTCGACTCCTCACGCGATTGGCCGATAATTCCGTCTTCCAGTGCGTCCTGTCGCCACGACCGTCCGCGGTCGATCAATTGGCGAATCCGATCCCGGACTTCCTCGACGTAACTCAAGATCACCTCGTCGGTCTCCGTGCCGTCACCGTCAAACTCCATGGGCTCACCGTAGAAGATCTGACAGGGAATCGGCATCGGAATCGGCAGAATATACGGTGAGATCGGGATGTAGGGGACCTTGATGAGCTTGGCCAGGCGCTTCAGATGCAAAATCGTCGGCAGTGCCTCTTCTCCGCCGATAAACGCAAAGGGCACGATCGGAGTATCCGTCGACAATGCCAGACGCATAAAGCCGGTTCCAAACCGGACCAGTTTGTAGCGATCCTTGTACAATTTTCCGGTTCCGCGCGCTCCCTCGGGAAAGACCATCAGACACCGATCTTCCTCCAGGAGACGCTCGGCGTGTTCGGGAAGTCCGGTAAATTGCCCGATTCTGCTAAACCAGTGAGAGACAAAGGGCCATCGATTGGCAAACTTCTCGACCATGCCCTGGCCGAGTCGCGGTGGACTGGCGTCGAGCAGAAGTGACGTCAATACCATCGCCCCGTCGACGGGAATTCCCCCGGAGTGATTTCCGACAACCATCGTTCGACCGTCGTCGGGAATATTCTCGGCGCCAAAGACCCGGACTTTGAAATATTTTCGGTAAAATGGCGCCAGTAACGAGAAAAATGTGACCAGATGGTCCCTGGAGACGCCATAGGGATCGAGACCATAGCGATTGAAAGGCACGCCCAGTCTATCGACGGCGGCCTCCACCTCTTCGTCGGCCACGACCTGCTTGAGAAACTCGGGTTGCATGACAAGTACCTTACATCTACCGAATCCGGCGTCCCGGCGGGAGTAGTAACATCCATCATTGTATCACGCTGCGTCGTACCACGGGTGCCCCCGTATCGTCAGCCGAAGTTCATCGCCCCCGCACTTGCCCCAGTCGATCGGCACCGACGTATCTCGCCATTTACGGCGATTGACAACAGCGGAACCCCACGTTGTCGCGCGACGAACCGGCGGACATCGCCGATGAATAATCGCAGGAAGACGTCGAGGCATCGCTGTCATAGGCCCCGCCGACGACGCGCTGTTCCTCGGTCCATTCGTGGACGTTGCCGCTCATGTCGTAGGCCCCGACGTGACTTCGACATTCCGGAAAATCGCCGGTCTCGGTGACCGCGCGCGGGAACCCATCGGCATCGGCCGTATTGCACCGTTCGGGGTTGAAGCTCGCACCATAGGGATAACCGCTTCCGCAGGCTGCCTGCCACTCCTGGATGGTACACAATCGTTTATCTTGCTGGTCGCACAGTCGGCGCGCATCAAACCAGGAGACATCGGTCTCCGGTCTGTGACCGCGCCCCGGGTATTGATACGTGTCGATACAGACGTCTTCACCGCCGACACTGATCTGCGTCATGGCTCCCGGACATTCCACCGGCGGTGCCGATGGCTGTCCCGCTCCACTGGGCGAAGCCGCCGCTCCGACAGCGTCGTCTTGCGGTGCGTCCTCGGGCTCTTCCTCCTGTTGTTCTTGCTCCTCTTGCTCCTCTTGTTGCTCTTGGCGCTCTTCGCGAAGCGCTTCGGCCCGGGCGTTCGCCGCGTCCGTGGCGTCTTCGATGGCGGCCTCCGGGAGCTCGGAGGCCGCGGCGACGGCCTCCTGTCGCTTCTCCATAAGTCGCGCCTCGTCGGCCGCCTCCTCGTCGTCGACCTCATCGACGACTTCAGTGGAGTCGGCCTGTTGCTCCTCGACAGCCTCTTCGTCTTCGGGGACGACGACCACGATGGCGATGATCGCCGCCGCCACAATCGCCACCACACCGATGGTCATTGCCGACGCGCCCGGGGAATCGTCGCCATCGGGCTTTTCCGCATCGCCGACGCCCTCCGGGCGCGATGCCCCGGAGGGCGTCGGCGGTCGCTCTCGAGAGCGCGTCCGAGAGCTCACCCCGGCCTTTTCGCTGCCCGACGTCTCTGTTTCGGCCTCCGATGGCGGAATTCCCATTGCATCGATATCGGAGTCCTCCGGTGCCCCGTCGGGCTGCTTCGACGGCGGAGTTCCCATGGCGTCGAGTTGCGAGGCTCCGTCCCCGGATGAGGCTGACGGACCCGCCGCGCGAGTCGCCTCGAGCTGTTCGCGATCGACCTCATTGGTCTCCAGTTGTTCTCGCGTCACCTCGTTGGTCTCCAGGAGATCGCCTAACTCCGGCGGATTCTCCCGATCATATTCGGCGGTCTCGATATCCTCTTCGAGGGGCATCCCGATTTCGGGCGATGTCTTCGTATCCAGCGGATCGGCACTGGCGGCGACATCCGATGGTTCAGGGGCTTGTGTATCGGAGGCCGCCGTCGCTCCGGACTTCGTTTCACCACCGGCCGGCGTCGAGGCCGGCTCCACCGGCGACTCCACCACCTGCGTTGGCTCCTCCGGCCCGGCCCCCGAGCCCACCACATCCGGTCCAGGCTCCGGCGGACGCCGTGGGCCTTCCGGCGGCGATGACGGACGTGTCTCGAGCAGCGATCCGGTATCGACGACGGCCGTAAAATCCTCGTTGAGAGCCTCCACCGACGGATAGCGCTCACCGGGGACGTCGGCCATCGCTCTCTGACACAGGGTGTCGATAGCGGACAATCCACCGGGAGCGTCGGATTCCGCCCCCGGCGTATAATCGGCGCCAAAGAGCATATAGCCGATAATCGCCCCCACGCTGTAGACGTCGCAGCGGGCATTCGGTTCCCCGCTGTCGTCTCCCCGCAACTCCGGCGCGACGGAAAAACAATCCCGATTGGCCTTCGCGAAGGCCGGCCCCGGAATCGCCGCCAGCAGGTAGCTGTCGGTGACCTTGACCAACTCCGGCAGAAAAATGATGTTTTCCGGTTTGAGGTCTCCGTGGGGGTAGTCCCGTCCCACGTGCTGGAGGGCCAGTGTAATCTGGGAGAGGATCGGCTCCAATTCGGGGATACTGAAACTCTCTTTTCGCTGCCACCGAAGCCGCGTGACCTTGCGAAGGTTCAAGCCCTCGAGCCGCTGCATCGACACCCAGGGATGGTCGCGGTGAATCCCGCTGTCGTGCAACCGCACCACATTTTTCTGCGTCAGTGCCCGCGCACTGCGCGTGGCCTTCAAGAACTGTTCTTCCTGGCGGGGATCGTCAATCAGGTCGCGGGAGTACACCTTGATCGCCACCTCGGTGTCGATCAGCGTATCCGTAGCTCGAAAGACCTGGCCAAAGGGGCCCTCCCCCACTTTCTTGTCCAACTTGAACCGGTCGGCGACAATCTCACCGGTCGGAAGGTAGCGGTCATCGGAATCGACGGCCCCCAGTTGTTGGGTCATCCGGCGAAGGTCTCTGGAGGATGTCCGCGAGCCGCGGCGGTTGCGTTGTTGCTGCGCGCCGCAATTTGGACACTCCTTGTCCGTTGGCTCGACCGGGCTCCCGCATTGATGACAGATGGCGATGACGGACCTCCACGCAGTGACGTGCCAGAGTCTGGGATCGATCGACACCGATCGATCCGACGACAATTGGCAAAAGTGCTCATTGGGCGACACCCCGACGATGTCCACCTCGTCGCGCCGGTATCACCTTCTCGACAGTAATAATCGAGGTTTTCGGGTAGCAAATCCAGCGCAACGTCGCAACTGCCGGTGTCATCGCAGCCCCCAACCCCCCGATTGGTTCAGCACTCCGCCTGGCAACATTTCTGCAGTGCCATCGCATCGAGCGGTCAATCTCGTTACGAGCCGTCAAAATAGTATAGGACCGAGCCCACGAGCCCACTGGTTTCATGACAACACACCAGAACCACCTCCATATAAGGCGCTGTTCAGATTTCACTGGGCGGCAAGACCACATCGTCTTCCGAGTCGTCATCCTCCGGTTCGGAATCGGACTCATCACCATCGCTGTCGACGGATTCCGACTCTTCGTCGTCCAATTCCCGACCGTCATCGTCTCTGGCTTCCGGCTCCGGTTCGGGCTCCGGCCGCGCCTGCGTCTCATCGGTCTCATCGGTTTCCGGCTCCGGTTGTGGCTCGGGCTCCGGCGCCGCTTCCACGTCATCAGTCTCGTCGTCACGGCCATCCGGCGCCTGTTCAGACGGTCCATCGACGTCGACTTCGACGTCCTCGTCGGGTTCGGGCCCATCCGCGGATTCATCACCACCGGGAGTCGGCGTATCGACGTCGGCTTCCTGGGGCTCATCGATCTCATCGGCCTCCGGCACATCGGGCGTCGGTGCCGCCACCGCCCCGCCTTCATCGCCATCGGCACCGCCCGCTTCCTCTGTGGGGGGCGCATCTCCCGTCGGCTCCGGCACTGACTCGGAGGGAGCCGACGGCTGGCCACCGGATCGATCCCCCCGTTCTTCCGCCCTGCGCGAAGGCTCGTCATCGCAGTCTCGAACCTGCTCCGACATCTCCTCACCGGCGCCGCTCGAAAGTGTCTCCAGGCGACTCAACAGAGATCGCGCCTCATCGCAGTCATGAGATCGAATGGCGGAACGGATCTGCATCTCCGTATTCCCGGCGCGACTGGCTCGTTGCACGATATCGCTGTACCGGTCAGAAAGTGGTTCGGTGATCCGCTCCTCATCGATGGCACCCAGGGCTGCGTCGGCCCCATCGAAACCCCCCTGTTCGACCAGTGCTTCAGCGGCCTCCAGTGCGGCGCTGACTCGGCTATTGTCAACGACGTCACTGGCCGCTTCCATCGGTGATTCAGGGCCAGCATCGAGCTCTTCGTCTTCACTGTCAGCAGTCCAGAATACGACGCCTCCCAGCACGATCATTGTGGCCACCACGCCCAGAAACATCGCCCGGCGAAGCCCGGGCCCGGAATCGCCGACGGTCTGTCGATACAACTGACTGTCGTCGGACGGAGCGCTGTCAAACCGGCCCTCCCAGGCGTCATCGTCGGCGGATTCGGGCTGCGGTTCATCGCCGTCGTCGAGCGTCTTGCTCAATGCCGAGTGCTCCGGTGCCGATGCATCGTCGAGGGTGTCGCCGAGGCCAGCCGTCGCTGCCTCGCTATCGGCTGTGCCGTCGTCAAAGCTCAGATCGATGGTTTCATCACCGCCATCGTCGAAGGTCGAGATCCCCAGTGGTACCACGGAGTCGCCATCGGCCGCCGGTCCATCGAGCCCGGCATCCGAAGGACCCGACGTACCCTGTTCGCTCTCCGGGGCCCGCTGTGGACGCTTCGATTTCGAGGCATCGGAACCGACCATTGATCGCCCGGCCTGCGCAGGCCCTTTGCCGACCGACGACGTATCGATTCGCTCCAGCGCTTCGGCCACTTCATCGGCGTGTGACGGCCGCGCCACCGGAGACTTTTCGAGACACTGCAAAATCAGCGCCTCCAGGTCGGGATGGATCCGAGCTCCACCCTCGGTCTCCGATGGCGGCAACGGCTGTTTGTTGAGTTGCTGATTGAGCGTCGACAGCTTGTTGTTGCCCGAAAATGGCAACTCGGCGGTCGCCATATAGTACAGGATGATGCCCAGGGCATAGAGATCGGAACGCGGATCGACGGAGTCACCGCGGGCCTGCTCCGGAGACATAAACTCCGGGGTCCCGAATACCGACCCGGTCTCCGTCATCGGTCCCTCGACATTGTCGTCGGCGATCTTGGCGATACCAAAGTCGAGCACTTTGACCGCGTAGTTGCCCCGAGACCCGCTGATCATCATCAAATTATCGGGCTTGAGATCGCGGTGGATAATCCCCTGGTTATGAGCGGCCGACAACACCTCACAGACCTGTACACCGATGGAGACGATGGGCTCCGTCGCCAGCACGCCCTGCTCTTCGATGATCGCTGTAAGCCCGTCGCCCTCGATATATTCGGTGATCAGATACAGCGAGCCATCGTCGTGCTGGCCGTATTCCAGCAGCGTCACTGCATTCGGGTGATTGACCCGGCAATACGATCGCGCTTCGTTGAGAAAGCGAAGCACGATCTTTTCATCGGACGTAAACTTTTCGTTCAAAAACTTGATGGCCACCCGCTGGCCAATCGGTTCGTTCAGCCCCAGATACACATCGCCCATACCTCCGGACCCGATCTTGTCGACGATGCGGTACTTATCGCCCACAACATCGCCAATACAGGTATCTTGCACGGAGCGGATACGGACCAATTCCTCTCCACAGCGCACGCAGAAGTTTCCGCCGTCGCGCTGCGATACCATGCAGCTCTTACAGATTTTGACGACCCGGTTCTGTTGCTTTTGTTGGGACGCCAATTTGCGTGGCTCATCAGAGGGCATCGTCTCCGGTTCTTCGGCCTCCTGCGAGCGCTGCGAATCATCAGAGGACTTCCCAAAAATGGGCGATGTCTCCAATTCGGAGTTCTCCCCGCTGTCGTTGTGTTCGTCGTCCTGGCCCAAGGTGTTTCCTCGATAAATTCCACTGCACTGCATCACCATGACATCGCCATCGCTTCTACGTCATAGTGGCACGACATCGCCAGAATTCAAAAAATTGCTCGCCGCGACGGTGGCAGCGAACAGTGGCCGGCCTACGTGGCGCTCAAAATCATAAACACAGCGAGAACGGCTCTTTCATCCCCGATAGCGATCGCGAAACGACGACCACCGGCGGCAACGGCCGTTTAGTTGGTCTCCGCGCTGTGCTACATCTGACGGTGTCGGGGGACAGTCTGAACCGCCGGCACCAGACGCCGAAGGCGGTCCATGGAGTGGCCATCTATCAATTGCATGTGCATGTGTAGCGCGGAGTTTTGAATGCCGACATCGAAGACCTTTATTTCCGAACTGGAAGACAACAGCCCCATTGAAACCGTCTTTCTGGCCGCCGACAAATCGGTGCGAGAGACCCGCAACGGCGATCCCTATCTGTGTGTCACCCTTCAGGATCGCACGGGAACGATTGAGGGGCGCGGATGGGACGATGCCGAAGTGCTGGAGAGTCGCTTTGAAGCCGACGATTTTATCGCCGTGCGCGGCCGCGTCAGTTCCTATCGCGAGGAATTACAGATCACGATCTCCGATGTGGAGCGCGTACCGGAAGACGCCGTGGAGCTCGGGAATTTCATGCCCCACTCGCGATGGGATGCCGATACCCTCTTTGAGGCACTTCGCTCCCTGGTCGATCGCCACGTCGAGAGCGCCGAAATCCGGCGTTTTCTCGATGCCTTATTTGACGACGAGGCCTGGCGCGACCAGTTTTCCAAAGCTCCGGCCGCCAAGACCAATCACCACGACTACCTGGCCGGGCTTCTCGAACACACCCTGTCGATGGCCCGACTGGCGGTGACGATGGGACGTCACTACAACGCCTACTACCCGGGCCTGGTCGATGCCGATCTGCTCGTCGCCGGCTGCGTCATCCACGACATGGGCAAGATCGACGAGTTGGAGTATCGGCGTTCCTTCGATTACTCTACCGAAGGTCGCCTCGTCGGCCATATCGCCCGTGGCTCGGAGTTGGTCGGAGAGGTCGCTCAATCACTGGAACCGAAACTCGACGAACACCTGACGACGCAACTCAAACACCTGGTGTTGAGCCATCACGGAAAACAGGAGTACGGATCACCGGTCACACCCCGTTCGCCGGAGGCAATGTTGCTTCACCAACTCGATATGATCGACAGCCGGATGAATACCTGCTGGAAATCCTGCAAACCACTTGTCGAGGGCGATCTCGATAGCGACCAATGGTCGGATTACGAGCGCACCTTCAGTGGTTCCCTGTATGTCAGTGGACCGGCCGCCCAGGGGTGGCAACACGACCGCAGCGATGCACCGCAGCGCGATCAAGGACCGGGGCTCGAGCCCGGCAGTGCTATCACTGGGGAACTTGCCACCGGCGGTGATGACGACGCCGAACAGTCCGACCGCTCCGGTGAGTCCAAAGACGAAAACAATCTTCAATTATTTGGTGAATAACCTGGCGCCAATGCCGACAGCCTCGGCGTTTATTTCGACCGGAGATTCGACGATGAGCATTCTCGATCGACTCAATTTGCTGGTTCGCTCCAACCTCAATGACACGCTCGGCAAGCGCAGTAGCGCGGCCCGCGAGGCATTATCCGAGATGGAGGATAGTCTTCGCGAGGCCCGTCGGCGCCAGGCCGAATTGCGGCGCGGCGAAAAGCAACTCATCGCCCAGATCCGCGAGGCCCGCGACAAGGCCGACCAGTGGGAGGAACGAGCCATGCTGGCTCTACGAAATGACGACGAGGAATTGGCCCGCGAAGCGCTTCTGGTCAAAAACAATGCCATGCGCAACGCCCGGCAGCTGCGCGATCAACTCGACGACCACCGCGCTCACATGCAGGATATTGAGCGGGCGCTCGAGGCACTCGAACACAAATTAGAGGGCACCAAAAACCGCCTCGAAGCCCGCTCCGACAACTCACAAAAGCGCCCATCCGAAAGCCGCTCCCCGAACACCTCCGACGACAAACTGGAACGAAAATGGGACGAAGAATTGCGCCGACGAACCGGGCAGTCCCCCGAAAAATCGTCGTCCTCCAGACCGGTCGACCCCGAAGTCTCCGAGACCTTCGATACCTCCGGTAAATTTCGCGAAATGGATCGCATGGCCAGCAAGATCGACGGCATGGAAGCCGAAATCGAGGCGATGCGCGAACTCGACGATACCGGTGGCGATTCGCGTCGCGCCGAGCTCGAGGAGCGATTTCGCTCCATGGAGCAGCGCCGAAAGAAGACAGGCCTCAACTCGTCGACATCATCAAAGTCGTCGGATTCAAAGCGCCCCCGGCGCTCCAAAGACGACGAGAAGCCACCGATCGACGACGACCTCTCGGATCTCAAAAAGAAATTCGAATAACAGCTGCATGCTGTCGCTGATTACAACCCGATCTGGACGTCGGCTTCCAGACCATCTTCGGCCTCCGTCGGCTCCCCGTCGGGACCGCCGCCATTGCCGGCGCTACCGGTCTCGATCAGCGAGTCCTCGAGGTCGTCGGCAAGTGGCGAACTGGAAAATATCGCAAACGAAGGTCCACCGGCTCCACCGCCGCCGTGACCGGCGTCGCCGCCATCGCCACCGTCACCGCCGTCGCCGCCAGGCCCGGTGTAGTCGGAATCCGCCTCGGTGCCGCCATCTCCCCCGCTTCCCCCGTGGCCTCCGACTCCTCCCTGGCCTCCGTGGCCTCCATTTCCTCCGGTTCCGGCCTCGATGAGATTTTCGCGTATCTCAATATCGCTCTCCTCCAAAAATAGTGCAATCGACGCCCCGCCGTGCGTTCCCGGCGTCCCTGACGTCGCCCCACATCCGGCGCCTCCGCCTCCTGCTCCGGCGGCTCCCCAGTGATTGCAGGTGGTCATCGATTCACCGCCTCCGGCGCCACCTCCACCACCGCCACCGCCGTCTTCTCCGGCGGCGCCGCCGGTGCCGTCTTCCCCGATCCACTGCAAGTCTTCGAAATAGCCGTCGGAGGTCCCGCCGACACCGTGGTCTCCCGTAGTTCCTTCGTCGCCATCCTGTCCGAAATTGCCGGCTTCACCGAGCTCGCCGCGGGCCCCGCCGGAGGCGCCGGAGCCTCCGTCTTCCCCGTCATCTCCCAGATCACTGGCCCGGTCGGCGTCTCCACCGGCCCCGCCCGCCGAGCAACTGCTGGAGCCGGCGTCACCACCGGGGATATCGTCACTGGTGTTACACGCCGGATTCAAGCCGCCACCCAACCAGCGTCCCGGCGCATCACTGCCGTCAGTCCCGTCAGACCCGTCTTCGCCGTCACTTCCGTCGCTTCCATCGATGCCATCGCCGGCCCGACCGCCGTAGATCTGGACGTTGTCCAAAATGACACCGTCGGATTCGAAAAAGTAGGCCGTGACCACTGTTTCGCTTTCGATATCCTCGGCATCAGACGTCGGCTCGACCCGCAGGTTCGTAATCCTGGTCGGCGCCTCGATGGACTCGCCGCGAAGCGTCGGGTTTCCGCCCTCGAGATTGGCTCGTGCCGACTGCTGATACTGGAAACCCAAATCGTACGATGCATGCAACTGGACACCATCGACCAACTCTACGTCTTCGCCGTAAGTCCCGGATTCGACGAGCACGAAGTCGATGTCATCATCGCTATCGGCCACGTCGATTGCAGTCTGAATATGGCGCAGCGGCTCTGTCGACGCCCCCTCATTGCCATCATCACCGTGTGTGGCAACGAAAAGCGCGCGCTGGTCCCAGCCGTCATCGGGCCGGCAGGGGTCGTCGACATCGGGATCATCGGCCATCGGCTGCGGCGTGATCTCCTCGAGATCACTGCAGTCGACTCCGGAATCGTCGTTGTCATCGCCGTTATCCCCGTTTTCGTCGTTGTCGTCGTTGTTATCGTCACCGTTGTCGTCGTCATTGCCGTCGTTCTGACCGCTATTGGACTGTTGGTTATCCTGGCCATCGTTGTCGTCGGAATTGTTGTCGTCGTTTTCTCCGTTCGATGAGTCGTTTTGCCCGTTCTGATCGCCATTGTCTTCGTAGTTGGTATTCGGCGAGACCTCCGCATCGACACAACCGGAATGCGCCGCCACGACGAGACTCGACAAAGCGAATGTGGCCGCAACCAAAAGGGAGCCACGTCGATAAAGATGAGTGTCCATAGCGGAGCCACCGAATCCAAGAAGATGTGCATCAATTCATGTTGACTGTCGATCAGGATAGACAGTCGTCAAACACCGGTCAAATGACGGTGGCGCAACGGCGATCCAACACAGCGCCGGACCTCCGACCGCGTCGCCGACAAAATCGCCGCCCCGAAGCCGTTGTCGACTCCGCGGTAGTGATCACGGTCATTGGGGGTCGACCTCGTCAAAGGCCTCCCGGTCGTCGTCATCGTCGGCGCACTTGTCGTCATCATCGCCATCGTCGGACTTCCCGGCGTCGCTCTCACCGTCGCTGTCATCGGTCGCCACAGCCTCGTCATCTCGACGCGGGACATTGGCGACCTTGCCGGCAATTGCGACGCATCGGTTCCATTGCCCTTCGACGCGTCCCATCCCATAGACAATCGCGTCGCGAACCGCCGCCCCTTCGACGAGTTCCACACCGTCGACCACCGCGTTCGGACCCACATGGACTCCCGGGGCCGTCTCGACGTGGGGTCCGGTGAGAATCGGTCCCGCCATCTGCGTCTTGTCGTCGATTCCCTGACCGGAAAAAATAAAGAGATCCTCGCCATGGGGCCTGGGCAACGGAACCTGGTCGAAGAGTTCCGGCTCCTCGAGTACCCGTCGGCTCGTCTCGAAGAGCAACCGTGGATTGTCGAGACCGGCCCAAAAATCATCGGTGATCTCGACGTTGATATCTTCTCCCTGCTCCAATAGCGGCATATAGACGTCCTGAACGATACAACCCTTCTCCAGGGGAATTTCTTCGACCAATTCGGGCTCGATGAAATGGACACCGCAAAAGAGGTACTCCGACGGGTCATCGATGCCCTCTGGATGTCGAGCGTCGAGCAGGCCAGCCAGCGACTGCTGTTCTTCGTCGACGAATACCCCGCCTGGGTCCTCGGGGCGACGCCGCCGGACCAGAAGGGTTACCCGGGCATCGGAGCGGCGGTGCGCCTCCAGCAATTCCAGAGGCTCGATATTCATGACGCTGTCGCCGTTAAAGACAATTAGCGTGGAATCAGGCTCGTCGAGGCCATTCCAGATACCGCGAATACCACCGGCGGTGCCCAAAATCTCCCACTCCCTGGCGTAGGCCGGATCGAGATTCATCGTCGCCGCCATCCGATCGGCAACCGGCGGAATCGAGTCCGCCAGATGATGGAGGTTCATCCCCACCTGGGTGACACCGGCCGTCGCCAGGTGATCGAGGGCATAGCCCAGAAGCGGGCTGTTTAAGAATGGAATTAGCGGCTTGGGAATCGCATCGGTGATCGGCGCCATTCGTGTACCGAATCCGGCACACAGCACGCCTCCGACAGGGGGAGCAGTGGAAGTCATGTCGTTGAAAGATCCTAGAAGTACGGATGCTGCGAAAGCTGGCGCTCCGCAGCATCAATGAGTCGGATTTACAACCGCTCAAAGCGTGGTGATTGAGCGCTTATTTTTCCTCGGAATCCCAGGTGCCGCGAGAGCTGGAAACAGTCTCCTCTTCTTCCTCCTCCAGTTCCTCTTCCAGTTCTTCTTCATCAAATTCGAACTGAGTCTCTTCTTCTTCGGCTTCCTGCTCCATGCCCATTTTGGCTTTCAGGGCGCTCAGCGCCTCGTCGCCTCCGTGGTCGGCCTCCAGATCTTCGAATTCCGATGACAGATCGTCGCCTGCCAGCCCTTCGGCCAATTCGGCGCTGGCTTCGGCTTCGGCCTCCATCTGATCGATTTTGCCCTCCATCCGATCGAAGGCATCGAACGCAGAGGTATCGTTCATCCCCTGCATGGTGTCCTGGATCTTTTTCTGGGCTTCGGCGCGCTTTTTGCGGGCGATAAGGAGATTCTTTTTGCGCTGCGCTTCTTCGATCTTTTTGTTGAGCTGCCTCAGCGAGTTGCGCAGCTTGTCGGCCGCCGCCTTCTGGGCTTCCCACTGCCCCTTGTATTCTTCGGCGAGCTCGTCGTGCTCTTTTTTGCGCGACAGCGCCTCCTTGGCCAATTCATCGCGGTTGGCTCGGACGGCCATCATGGCCTTCTTCTCCCACTCGCGGGCCTTTTCGATTTCACCGTCGTACTGTTTTTTGAGTCGCTTTTCGTCGGCAATGGCCGATGCAACCTGCTTTTTGGCCTGAATCAACTGCTCTTTCATATCCAAAATCAACTGATTGAGGATCTTCTCCGGATCCTCCGACTTGCTGATCAGGTCGTTGATATTGGCCTTAATGAGGGTACCAATTCGATTTAAGATGCCCATGTATCGTCTCCTTATCCGCCCTGCAAAGATGAGCTCCGGGCCCGGTCCTCCGACCGATGACCCTCGTAGTCACAAAATGCGCTGCGTTTCAAAAATTCCGTTCACGCCCCGCGATCAGTTGTCGTTGGTCGCTTCCACCGCCGCTTCCGGCTTCTGATTTTCGTCGTCATCGCCGCTTCTCACAAAGGACTTGAGGTCCTGATAGTGCTCCCGAACGGCGAGGGTAATGGAGTCGAAGGCGGCCTGAAACTCGCCCTGGGTCATGGTCTCACTCTGGAGCGATTCCACAATCACCACGTCTTCGTTCTCCAACCCAAACGCACCGGCGACCATGCTCGTCGCATTGAGTTGAAGGAGGCGTTTGTAAAGCGACGGGCGCACCGCTTCTTCGGGAGCCTCCATCAACTTGATTCGAAACGTCAGCACCGGGTTATTGTGGTAGACGACAATATTTTCGATAAAATCAATATCGTCGTGAATGACCCACAGATCGTCTTGGACCTCATCGAAGGGGAAGCCGAGTTCGATGATAAAGGCCTCGATCTTTTCGTCGACGTCTACTTTGTCCGGTTCAAAATCCATTCCCATCGGCGCCGTCCTATGTTGGTTGCGTGACGTGGATTAACTGAAAGAAACTGCCTGGTCCGGACACCGCCCCGGGGCCACTTGGCCAGGGGCGGTGTCGGGACCGAACACGTTCGGGGTTGGAGGTACGCTCGGGAACCTCTTGGCACTCGGTGGTCACGACTCGCTCCGTCGAGTTCCAACAGCTGCCTGGTACCGCCCGAATTCCATCGCGGTGAACGGCGAAATAGTAGTCCTGCCGCAATCCCGGTGTCAAGATCGGCGCGGAACGCCGGAAATCAACGAGATGAGCACCTGCGATCACCGGTTGGTCGATTTCGCAGTACGCGGTACACAGTAGCTACGCTGCTCGGTAGCCTTACCATCGGCACCCCGGCGCTCACCTTCTATCAACCCAACCGAGGCCACCGTGAATCGCAAACTCGGCTCCTATCACTTATCAGAGAGGCTGGGTGTGGGAGGCATGGCCGAGGTCTTTGCTGCCCGGGCTCACCGCACCGGAGAGCTCGTCCAGCCCTGCGTCGTCAAAGTTCTGCACTCCGAGTTGGCCACCGATGAAAATTTCGTCCAACGCCTGCTCGAGGAGGCTCAGCTGGTGGCCCGGCTGCGACACAACAATATCGCGAGTCTGTACGACGTCGGCGAAGTCGACGGAGAGATGTTTCTGGTCATGGAGCACGTCGCCGGCCGCGACCTTCACTCCGTGTTGGCTCGGGCCGCCGAGTTGCGGCGCCCAATCCCCGTCGACTTCGCCCTCTACGTCACCTGCCAGATCTGTCGAGGTCTCCACTTCGCTCATACCCGCCGCGACCCCGATGGCCAGCCGTTGAACCTCGTCCACCGTGATGTCAGTCCGCCGAATGTTCTCGTCAGCAACATGGGCGAGGTCAAATTGATCGACTTTGGCATCGCGAAGTTCAATTCCGATGCCCGCCAAAAGACACAGAGCGGAGTCATCAAGGGGAAATTCGGCTACATGGCCCCCGAACAGGCCTGGGATGAACCGCTGGATCGAAGAACCGACATCTTTTCGGTCGGCGTCTGTCTGTACGAAATGCTGACCGGCCAGACACTCTACGAAAAGTGCGAAGACCCGATGACCATGCTGAGACGAGCACGGGAGGCCGACATCACCCCCGTGAGCCAGTGCCGCGACAACGTCCCCAAGCCAGTACTCGACATCGTCGACAACGCTCTGGCCTGCGAGCGCAATGACCGCTTCCCCTGGGCTCATCACATGGAACGGGCCCTGGCGGCGGCCCTTGCAGACATCAGCCCTGGCTACACCCCGTTGGATGCCGCGGCGGTCATCGACGAACTCTTCGATGTCGATGAACCGGCCCTCTCCGAGGCTCGTCAACAAGTCCCGGAGACCACAGCACCGATGGTCGACGGTGTTCCCGATGGTATCCGACAGGCCCAAAGCGAGAAGTCCTCCCCTCCGCCCCGGCCTGAGACCACTGCCGAAACCAGCTCCCCACCCCCGGCCACCGAGCCACAACCCGACTTCACTGCGGAAAAGACCGAAGTCTTTGATCATCGGCGCGCCGCCGATGCGACGGCCTCCGTCGACCTCGATGCCCCCGGCGATGCAACCAATGACTCCCCGTCCAGTGATGCCGAGGCCACCGGAGATCTCTTCGGGGGCAAAACACAGATCATCGACAACGCCCCGAGCTCCGGTGATACCGACCGCCGAAACGTGACGCCCCCCGAGACACCGGAGACGGCAACTGCGCCACCGACGACAGCCCAGGTCGACTTCGACGAGTCGCCGAATGCTCAAGTCACGGCGCGTCAACCGGCCGTCGCCAGCAGTGACGCCCCGAAGAGCACCGACGACGATTCTCGCACAATCCCCATCGCGCTCGGTGTCATGGCCGTGTTGGCCGTCGTGGCTATCGCTCTCGCCGTTGTGGCTTTGTACTAACGGCACAAGACGGCCCCCGTCGGATGGGACCGATCGTTACTGATCCGCATCCTCGATGCCGAAGTCCTCGCGCACCGAGAAGTCCGGATCGTCACCGATCTGGCGCTCTTCACCGTCGACGTCGACATAGGTCTCGATTCCGGCGTAGGCGATCGACTGCTGGTTGTATGTTGCCGTCTCCTCGTCGTCGAAGACGTAACGGACCGATTCCACCTCTCGCCCATCTTCATCTTCTCCACGCTCAATGGCATCGGTCCACGTTTTGAGTTCCTCCTTGGGCACCAGTGACTTGGCGTCGGAGAATGACCGGTAGACCTTGATCCGCTTGTTATCGGCGTCGTACTCAATGCGTGTGGTGCTCATAACAATCCCTGCAATAATAGATCATGGATGATTGGCGTACGGCTTCGGCGCCGATACCACTGACCCGACCATCCGGGCGGGATGACACGGCGCCGACGGCCGTGTTAACTCCCTTGGGCCAGCGAGATTCGGCGTCATAGCAATTCGCAAGTTAACCACGGTGACAGCAACTTTGCCAGCGCCTACGGCGACGGAGCAACGATGAGTGAACTTGAATTGGTGCGGCGATTTCCGGGAACCCGGACGTTGGCGCACATCGAGTTGGCCGATATCCCGACACCGGTCGACAACTGCGAAACACTGGCGTCCGAAATTGGGATCGGTGGCCTGTGGGTCAAGCGCGACGACCTGACGGGATCGCTGTACGGCGGCAACAAAGTGCGGAAACTGGAATTTCTGCTCGCCGATGCTCTCGACGACGACCGGCGCGATGTGTGGACCGTCGGCGCCATCGGAAGCCACCACGTTCTGGCGACGTCGCTGTACGCCCGCGAAGTCGGAATCTGCCCGCGAGCCCTGCACTTTCCGCAACCGGTCACGGACCACGTACAGGAAGTTCTCCGGGCGCTCAGCACGGCGCGCCCCCAGCTCGATTTGGTCGGATCGAAGCACTCGGTGCCGGTCAAAATGCTTCAGACCAAAGTCCGGGAATGGCTGTCGGCCGCCGACGATCCCTACTACATCCCCGGCGGAGGCTCTTCGCCGCGCGGCGTACTCGGATATGTGAACGCCGCCCTCGAATTGGCCCGTCAGATCGACAATGGCGACCTCCCGATGCCGGACGCCATATTCGTGGCCGCCGGGACATGCGGAACCCTCGCCGGACTTCAACTGGG
>LFFM01000758.1_pt1 | contig 22711 bp, 18 predicted proteins | sample 643131 | NCBI WGS metagenome assembly LFFM01 (sample SAMN03777445, study PRJNA286221) | soda lake metagenome | biome: soda lake; feature: Kulunda steppe; material: water; isolation source: sample Tc-Br brine of Tanatar trona crystallizer | place: Russia: Kulunda steppe | collected 2011-07
GAGGCTCATCTGCGATATCCACACAGGGCGCAGCAACGCCCGGCGAGTAGGCCAAACTGAGATCCCGCTGTGTGTTGGTTGGTTTGGTTGTCGCGATCTCTATTTTGCCTGGCGGCTCCTGTCGGTGGTACTCCCTCGCGTCGTCATCCATTCCCATACTACTCTCTTCTGTCCACGACTCAAAAAGGTATGTATAAATTTACTATTAAAATCCCGAAAACCGGGTCGACCTGTCCGTGTAGAGCTATCCGTGGTTAGTCATCCGCGGGCTGTGGAGTGCGGTACTGCGGTGACTGTGTGTGCTGGCGAGCGGTGGTCATTCCGAGTCGGTCGTTGGTCAGTGCAATGCTTTCGGCGGCGGGTTTCCGGCCGACAAGCGCGCGGATCGCATCGATGTTTTCGGGGACCACATTCGCCTCCTGGTGGATCGACTGGAACAGATACAGATCGTTTCCTTCGACGGCAATCGACTGTTCCCACAGACAGTTCTCCCAGAGATCTCCCCGCGGTCGACCGGCGTCCTTGGCGAACTCTTTGAGCGCGGCCGTGCCGTCGATACGCAGCTCGGCTGGTACGACGAACAGCCGTGACTGTCTCGACAGTAGGTCGGCAACCGCCGAAGCCGACGGTGCGGTCTCAAGTGTGAGGTTCACACTGTGGAGGTGCATCAGCGTTGCCGGAACAGTCACCCCGAGGGTGTCGATATCCACATTGGGGAAGATCGTCTGGACGTCAGGCCCGTGGTGCGAGGGAAGCGTGACCGGGTCCGGCAGAATGTCGTTGATCGGCCCGCGATCCGTCTCGCCGGGGTCGCCACCACGCCGAATCAGTGTTGCGCGAGCTTTGTCGACGCCGTACTCGCGGTCAATCGGCTCCAACAGCCGCGAGAGACCAGTTGTGTTGCAGGAGACGACACGAAGCAGCTCCGCGCCGGCGGCGTCGTCGTAGTTCGCCTGGGCGACGAAACTCTCGTCGACAGTGTCCGGGGACTCTCCGCCCTGGAGAATCGCTGGCGTGTCGTGTTCTTTGTAGAGCGAACAGTTCTCCGCACCGACGCCCGAGGGGGTGGCGTCGACGATCACGTCGCTCTCGCGGACGAGATCTGCGACCTCCCCGTGAAGATCGATCCCGGCCGCATCGAACAGATGAGACCGTTCGGGGATCGCACTGTACAGTGGATACCCCTTTTGAACTGCGGCTTCGGCTTCGAAGTTCGGACGGGTTTTCGCCACGCCGATGAGTTGCATGTCGGGCTGGAGACGGACCCCGTCGGCAACGCGTTTACCGATGGTTCCGTACCCATTCACCCCCACACGTATCATGCTACTGTCTGCAACAGCTGCGCATATAATATTTCCGGTAAGTTTTAGTAAGGAATTAACTCTGCACCGAGTAACTTCTTGAATTTTCGATTATGAGGGTTTTAGAGATGTCCAAGATGGCTCTCGGGTTCACTCCGTGCGTTGCTACGAATCCAGCACGTCCGGATTCGCGATATACTGGTGGTCGACAGCCTCTCCGTTCAGAATCCGGAGCATGTTTTTCGCGGTGGTTTCGAGCATCTCGGTCCGTGTTTCGACCGTTGCGCCCGCCAGGTGGGGTGTCACCGACGCCGTCTCACAGTCGAAGATCGGATCAGTCGGCTCCGGCGGTTCGTTTGGGTAGACATCGATCACCGCGCCGCCAATCGTCCCAGTGGTGAGTGCCTCGACCAGCGCGTCATGGTCGACGACCCGACCGCGCGCGGTGTTGATCAGCACGGCGGTCTCTTTCATCCGGTCGAACGCCGCCGCATCGATCATCCCAGTCGTCTCCTCGGTGAGCCGGACGTGGAGGCTGACGAAATCCGACGCCGAAAGCAGGTCGTCCAGCTCGACCCGCCGCGCGCCGATTTCGTCGACGCGGTCCTGATCGACGTAGGGATCGGCAACGAGGAACTCAACGTCGAACGGTTCGAGCCGCTTGGCGGTTTCGTAGCCGGCGGCCCCGAGACCGACGATACCCACGGTCTTGTCGCGGAGTTCGGTTCCCCACCAGTCGGGCGACCGCCAGCCGCCCGCCCGGACGTGATCGCTGGCCTCGTGGAGATCACGAATATGCGAGATCACCGAGCCGACGACGAACTCCGCGACCGCGATTGCGTTCATCCCTGGCGTGAAGGCGATGACAACGTCGTTTTCGGTTGCGGCGTCGAGATCGATGTTGTCGAGTCCTGATCCGGGTCGACCGATAACACGCAGGTCTGGAGAAGCCTCGAACAGTGTCGACGTGTAGTCGTTTTCCGAGTGGACGAACAGCCCGCTGGCCCCCTCGGCGTACTCGATTAGCTCGGCGTCGGTGTACTTTGTTTTCGGGACGATATCGAGGTCGACGCTGTCGAACGCGGAGTCGATACGATCAACTGATCGAAAGCTCACAATTTTCTCAGTCATCGGCTGATAGTTACGGCGACCGTATGTTAGTCATTCGCTATCTGAAAACAGATTGTCACCGGTTCGGTCCGACCGGCAGAGCGGCTACCGCTCGTCGACCGGCGTCACTGTCTTGCCGTGCTCGCCGACGTAGTCGCCAAGCGGGCGGATCAGCCGGTTGTCGTCGTACTGCTCGAACCGATGGGCCAGCCAGCCGGCCATCCGCGAGATGGCGAAGATGGGCGTGTAGATGTCGATTGGAATCTCCATCACGTAGTACATGCTCGACGAGTAGAAGTCGACGTTGGGTTTGATTCCCTTCTCGTCGGCGAGATACCCCTCGATCTCGGTGCTGTACTCGTACCATTTGGTCTCGCCGGCGGCCTCGGCGAGTGCTTTTGATCGCTCCTGGAGGACAATCGCGCGCGGATCTTTGACCTGGTAGACGCGGTGGCCGAAGCCGGGAATCCGGTCGCCGCGGGCGATGGCGTCGTCGACCCACTCGGTCGGGGTTTTGTCGCTTTCGTCGACAGCCTGGAGCATCCGCATCACATCGGCGTTCGCGCCACCGTGAAGCGGCCCCGACAGCGCCGACAGCGAGCCGGTCACAGCACTGTAGACGGTCGCCAGCGTGCTGGCGTTGACCTTCCCCGAGAAGGTCGAGGCGTTGATTCCGTGGTCGAGATGGAGCACGAGCGCTGTATCCAGTGTGTCGGCGACGACCGGATCTGGCTCTTCACCAGTCAACATGTACAGGAAGTTCGCAGCGTGGCCGAGATCGTCGCGTGGGTCGACGGGTTCCTCGCCGCCACGGAGTCGGACATAGGTTGCGATGATCGTCGGCAACACAGCCGTCAGCCGGATCGCTGCGGCCTCGGTATCCTCGCGGCTGCCGGCGGCGCTGGCTGCGTTCGGATCGCTCGCCGTGAGTGCTGAAACGGCGGTTCGAACCGCATCCATCGGGTCGTCGTTTGATTTGACCAGTTCGGCAAGGAGTGTCGGGAGTGGGTCGAGCAACGCTCGATTGTCGACCAGTTTCTGCGAGAAGCTATCGAGTTCCGCCGCCGTCGGCAGTTCACCGTACCAGAGCAGATACACCGTCTCCTCGTAGCTCACGGTTCCGGCAAGCTCCTCGATTGGGTAGCCACGGTAGGTAAGCACCCCGGCCTCGCCGTCGACACCGCTCAGCTCAGTCGGGCCAAGGACGATTCCATCTAGTCCAGGATTGTATTCTGCAGTCATACGTATTCCTGCTGTTCAATCGTGAAAAACATAGCGTTCGATCAGCGGTGTCGGCTTTTCGATTGGGGTCACTCGTCATCCGACGCTTCGGTCGACGTAGAGCGATCCCGGCGGCGGTAGAGCCGCGGGCTGTAGAGCAGTCCGATCCCGACCATGCCGAGAAGTGTGCCGACGGCGAGATACTGAAAGCTCGCCTGAATGCCGACCGTATCGCCGAGATAGCCGATCACCAGTGGGTAGCCCGAACTGACGAGCAGGGCGATAGTCCAAAACGAGCCGAACGTCCGGCCCTCGTACGCCGCCGGCGTGATATCGCTTATCAGTGCGTCCCGAACCGGGTTGATACCGAACAGACAGCCACCCACGAGCGCGAACACGACGAGCAAGACGAGTGGCGTCAGCGTGACGAGCGACAGCACCCCCAGTCCAACAGTGGTCGACGCGAGGAGTGCCAACAACACAAGCCGGTGGTCGAACCGATCAGCCAGCACGCCAACGCCGAGTTGGGAGACGGCCCCACTCAAAAGCAGGACCGAAAAGTAGGCGTTTGCGACCGACTCCGAGGGAATGTCGACGTCAAGTACCGACAGCGAGTAGCCGTACACATCAGTGACGAACACGGGCGTAAACGTGATCAGCCCGTTTGTCGCAAACAGAATGAAACAAAACGCAAGCAGAATCGTCGCCATGGGAACCAGAAACTGCCGTGGGGTAGCTGTCACGCCACCCTGGCCGTCGGCATCAGTGGATGCCTCGTCGTGGTGGGTCGACGGCGGGCGCGTCTCGATCTCGCCGCGCTGGATGAGCAGCCAGAGCCAGCCAGCATAACAGAACCCAAACAGGCTCACCCCGACCAGAATCGACTCCCAGGAGACGACCAGAATGAGTCCACCGATCAACAGTGGGGCAGCTGTGTCGCCGATTTTTGAGGCACTGCCCCACATGCCCAACAGTTTGCCCTTGTTTTCGTGACCGATGTTCGCCGAGATGAGCGGGTAGCCGACTGGATGGATGCCGCTGTAGCCGACGCCCGCAACGAACATGCCGCAGGCCATGATCTGGTAGGTCCCGGTAAAGACGTGGCCGAGCAGGTGGATCGATGGGAGTGCTGCGCCGGCAACGGAGCCGAGCACAAAGACGAGATAGCCGACCGACATCAGCCCAATCGAGGCCAGGAGGATGTACTGTCTGTCGAACCGGTCGACCAACACGCCCATTGGTGCCTGGCCGAGACCGCCAGCAAACAGATAGATGCTGACCAACAGCCCCAACTGCCACAGCGAGGCGTCGAGACCAACGACGAGAATCGGTATCAGTGGCGGAAACAGTCGGTAGAACAGATGCTGAATGCCATGAACAGACGAAATGACGAGTCCGAACCGCCACTCGTCGCTCGTGAGACCGAACGGTGGCGTCGTCATGGTATCTGTCGGAACTGGTGTCGACGGTGGCTCATTATGATCTTTGTCGGAAGTGGTGTCGACGAGGCATCATCATGGTGTCTGTGAGTATTGGCGTCGACGAGAGCTGTGAGAGTCCGGTGTGGGGTGCCTCAGTAGTGGACGCTCAGTCAGCGCCGTCGCCGTGTCTGTGCTGTGCGAGTGCCCGCATCAAGAAGAACAGCCCGACGCCGAGAAACAGCGTCGACCGCACCAGATCCTGACTGATAATCAGGACGCCAACCCCCGTTGCGACCAGAAAGATGCCCGCAAAGGCGTTGATCGGAATCTGCTGTGCGGTGGGTGTTTCCATTGTCGAGTGTTCTTCGAGCCCGTGTATTTGTGTGTCGGTTGCTCCCCCGATCCGTGGCCCAACTGCCCAGTTGGGCTGAGTCGTCAGTTCATGAAGTTCGTCCGGTTGGCGATCACCCCGCGAACAACGTTCGAGATCGGCTGGATGAACAGCGCGATTACAGTCAGGATCCAGAGAATGATCGCAATCGTACTTCCGAAGAAGTAGAACGGATCATTACCGCTAATGAGCATGCTCCGGAGGAACGCGCCCTCGATAATTGGGCCAAGGATGACACCCAAGATCAGGGGGATCAGCGAGTAGTTGTTCTCCCGCATCACGAAGCCGACGATTCCAAAGAGGAACATCAGCCAGACATCGAACATACTGCTCCGCATCGCAAACGCCCCGATCACCGTCAGTGCTAAGATGGCCGGCACGATGAGGTTGGCTGGCATCGTCACCACGCGGACGAGATACTTCGAGACCGCCAGCGCGGCGAACAGCAAGAAGACGTTTGCCACAAGCAGCGAGAGGATGATAACGTTCGCCTCAAGCGCGAAGTTCTGCATGAGTTCAGGACCCGGTCGGAGTCCGTGAAGCAGGAGTGCCGCCAGCATGACTGCTGTCGTCCCACTACCCGGAATACCGAGGGCGAGTGTGGGAACGAGCGAGCCTGCAGTGACCGCACTGTTCGATCCCTCGGAGGCGATCACACCGTCCGGATTCCCCTCGCCGAACGAGTCAGGATCGTCCGACAGCGATTTTGCGGCCCCCCAGCTCACGAAGTTTGCAACCGAGGTGCCGGCACCGGGCATCGAGCCAACAACAAGCCCGATCCCCATCGCCCGGACCAGTGCGACTGGCCGGGTGATAACGTATCTGACAACCTCGAAAATGTCTTTGTAGGAGGTTTCAATCGAGTTGTCCTCACTGATCGCGGATTTGTTGATCAGGTAGAACAGCTCCGAGATCGCGAACAGGCCGACGACAATCGGCACGAACGGCACCGAATCGTACAGCCCGAAAAAGCCGAAGTCGAGTCGACGCTGGCCGGTTGTTGGGTCGACGGGCATTGCGGCAATCAGAAGTCCGAGGAAGCCTGCGACAAGCCCTTTGCGGATGTTGTCACCGATGGCAACCGCGACGGCTGCCAGCCCGAAGATGCCGAGAACAAAGATCTCACGGTTCGTAAACAAAAAGGCGAGCTCGCCGATTGGCTGGAGCAAAAAGAGGATGATGAGGGCGGCGATAAAGCCGCCAATCACACTCGAAAAAATCGATATGCCCAGTGCTTTCGAGGCATCCCCCTGTTGGGACATCGGATAGGCGTCCAACACGGTTGCCGTCGCGCCCGCTGTTCCGGGCGTGTTGATCAACACCGCCGGGATCGCCCCACCGTAGTTCGCGCCGACGTAGATCGCAGACAGTGTTACGAGTGCGATCTCTGCGGTCATCGGGAGCGTAAACGGCAGTGCGATAGCGACCGTGTTCGTCCCCGTAAAGCCGGGAATCGAGCCGGCCAGCATGCCGAACGTCACGCCAACCGCGATGAAAATGAAGTTTTCTAGCGTGAGCAGCACGCCAAGCGCTTCAATGATGAGGTCGACCTGTAACGGAGTCATTGAACGGTCCCTTGTCTAGTGAGCTGGTTCAGTCCCGAAGCGATCTGTACGGCTGGCTCGGCTCGGTGGTGGCTATGTTGTGGCGGTGGTTGGGTCATCATATTCCGAGTGGTCCCTGTGGTGGCCGCAGGCCCATTATCTGAATGAACATCACGTAGACGAAGACGAGGATGATTCCAGTGACGATGGAAATCCAGAGCGGATCCCGTCGGCCACCGACGACCATGACGCTGACCATCCCGATGGCGGTCGCAATGAAAAAGCCGACCGGCTCGATCAACCAGATGTAGACGACGGCAACGAATGCAAACCCAATCGACCGTCGCCACTCGCTGATCGACCGACGAGCGGACTGTTTGAACCCCAGCTCGCTTTCGTGATCGATCAGTTTCCGAATCTCGTTTGCGAACACGACGAGTGTCAGAAGCGACAGCACGCCGATTACAAAGTACGGGTAGTACAGGTTCGATAACCGAATCCGTCCGTAGGTGCTCTCGACGTAGAGTGCTGCAAGTAGCAGGCCGACAATCGGAAATGCGAGTCGGAACACTGCGAGCGTACTCGTTGCGTGAGCGGGGCGATCTGTGGCCTCGTTTTCGGCCTCTGTTGATGTCATTGTGGGATGGTGGTGGTAGTATTACTAAATAGAGTTAGACTGAGGCGCGCAGTCTTACGACTGGACGTACTGGTCGAACAGTGGTGCGAAATCCCGGTAGGTTTCGTACGCACTCTGGAGAATGTCGTCAGTCTCGTCCGGTGAGTTCCAGATCAGCTTGTTGACCTCACCGATTGCTTCGAGATCCCCCCGGTAGTCTTCGTCACCGTGGGCGTCTTCGAACGCCTGCTGGACGAGCTCGTAGCGGTCCGGATGCGCCTCCGCTGCGGCTGCCGAAACGTAGTAAAACTGCGTGCCGTTCGACGGCGCGTAGTTGATGTCCGTTCCGAGTTCGTCGTTGATCGGTGGGGCATCGTTCGTTAGCTCCGGCTCCGGGTTCTCTTCGGAGTAGATACAGAGACAGTGCGAATCGTTTGCGATACTCGCACTGTTGTACACACTCCGCGCCGCAACGTCGATTTCGCCCTGCAGGAGCGCGGTCTGCGTTGGACCGCCACCACCGTACGGAACAATGGTGAAGTCGGCCGCCGTTGCCTCCATCAGCTGAATAATCGACAGCACGTTTCGGTTCGTCGGGCCGGATGCACCGACGGTGACCTCGTTTTCTGCCGAGTAGTCGACGAGTTCCTGAATCGTCGTAAACCGGTCTTCGTCCTCTCGAACCCGGATCAGTGCGGCCTCACCCGACAGCGTCCCCAGCGGCTGGAGATCGTCGAGCGTGAACTGTGGTTCCGTGCCTTCGACCTCGTCGACGGCGATTGCAGCCGGCGTCGCTGGCGAGAGCGTCCCACCGATTCGAAGCACCTCATCGTCCTGAACAACCGTTGTTGCAGCCGTCCGCGTGCCTGCCCCATCGCGGTACTGTGGACTGAGGTTGGTTCCGAGATACTCCTCGAAGTACTCCTGGAACTGTCGGAAGTTCGTGTCGACGCCACCACCCTCGGAGTACGCGTTGATGAACTCAAGCGAGCTTGGTGGGTATTCGTCCGATCCGTTCCCCAGACAGCCTGCGAGTGCAGTTGCGCCGATCCCAGCACCAGCTAGTTTCAGCAGGTTGCGTCTATTAGTATCAACCATTACAGATTAGCCAAATAGCTCATGACACATATATATTTCTATTAATGATGATATTGTTCTGACCTTCTAAATTCGTCAAAAATGGGTCAGATCGGCTGTCTGTCGCCGTTACAGCCCTGCATCCGGCAGTTAGTCGACGCGGTACTCGTCGAAGACGTCTTCGTCGATGCGGACACCAAGCCCCGGTTCTTCCGGTGGGTCGATTGTGCCGCCGTCCTCGACGTGGATCGCATCCCGGTTTTCGATGTACGGCCCCGCGATGTACGTGCCGGGGTCCTCGATATCGTCGTCGAGCACGGCGAACTCGATGAGGCGGCACTGTCTGCTCGCGGCGGCGACGTGGAGACTGGCCGCGTAGTTGATTGCCGGACCGAGTGCGTGCGGCACCAGCTCCTTGTCGAAGGCCTCGACCAGCGATGCAACGCGCATTGCGCCCGTAATCCCGCCGACGTAGTCGACCGATGGCTGGTAGATGTCCAGCGACCGCGCCTTCAGGTGGTCGAGCGCCGGGTAGTGTGGGGTGTGGGTCTGGTAGCCCGAGATCGGCACCGTGAACTTCCGGTTGAGTTCAGCTTGACCGTCAAGGTCGGTGTGCGAGATCGGCTCTTCGAACCACTCGACTTCGTACTCGCTGGCCGTTTTGGCGACTTTCGCCGCGTCGTTGTAGCTGTAGGAGGTGTTGGCGTCGATTGCCAGCCCGAAGTCCTCGGGGATGTTCTCCATGATCGTCTTGATGCGGTGACGATCCTCTTTGACGCCGAAGCCGGCACCGATCTTCATTGCCTGGAACCCTTTCTCCGAGAGCCAGTCGGCGTACTCTATCAGTTCTTCGGCGGTTTTGTCCGCCGGGAACGTCGCGTAGGCTTTGACCTCGTTTGTCTGGCCACCGAGCAGCTGGTAGAGTGGTTTCCCCGCATCTTTGCCTTTGATATCCCAGAGTGCTTCGTCGATGGCCGACAGCGCGCCGTAGGCGCCCGCCCGCTTGACGTGGAGATACAGCTCGTGCCAGATCGCTTTGACATCCTCGGGGTCTTTGCCGACGATATGTCGGGACATCGCATCGATGCTCTCGGCGAGAAACATGTTGTTCTCCTTCGAGCGGTAGAACGATTCGCCGAACCCGGTGATTCCTTCATCCGTGTGCACACGGACGACGACTGAGCTGATATCTAGCTCACGAGCGCCGACCTGGGCCGGCAACGAGGCGGCCTCGACAGCGCTGCCTAATACTGCTGTTTCTACGTTGGTGATTTCCATCCGTACTCAGTTCCCAATCGGCGAGGGTAAAATAATTATCGATTATTAGGGTTATGTTCGTGAGTTGTCTCGATACTCAGATAATCAGCTGTGCGGGGCCTCTGGCCCCGTATTTCGCCTTATTTGTGGTGATGTCGACGACCTCTTCGAACGAGTCGAGTCCCGACCGTTCGTGGGTTGTGTACTCCGCAATCGAGACGCGACCGCTGGCGACGAGTTCGGCCGCAAACTCCCCAGTGTCGCGTCCGGGGCCGGTTGGCGCGATCCCGGTCACCGGATTCTGCCACGTCACGCTCTTTTTGCGAACGGCTCGCGCGGAGAACGTCACGTCGCCAATAATGTAACCGACCTGAACAACGATGCCGCCGGCTTTGACCGCGCCCATCGCCTGCGCGAGTGGGTCGCTCCCCGTGGTTGCCTCCGACTGGTCGCCGCCAACAGCCTCGAACACCACGTCGGCACCGACCCCATCGGTGTGGGCCATGATTTCGTCGACGGGATCGCAGTCGGTTGCGTTGATCGGGTCGAGGCCGCGGTCGGCTGCGATATCGAGCTTTTCAGCATCGATGTCGACGACCAACACCTGTTGGGCACCCTCCGCGAGCGCGAGCTGGGCACACTGGTAGCCCATCACGCCGGTGCCGATCACCGCGACAATGTCGCCCGACTGGATGCCGCTCTCGCGTACACAGAGCACCGAACTCGCCAGCGGCTGGAGCGCCGCGACCTCCGAATCGGTCAGCGAGTCGGGAACGCGGCGCAATGCTTCGGCGGGCAGCGCGGCGTACTCTGCAAGCGCGCCGGGAATGTCGTAGCCAATGTAGGTTTTCGACGGACAGTATCGTTTGAACCCCGACTCGCAGTACTCACACTCGTTGCAGGGGATCTTTCCTGGCGCATATACACGGTCGCCGACCGCGAGTTCGTCGACCGCCGCGCCGCGGTCGACGACTGTCCCACAGAACTCGTGGCCGAACAGCCGGGCCGGGCCGTCCGCCAGTCGCTCGGCAATCGCCTCCGCATGGGCGATTGACTCGCCCTGATACAGCGCGCACTCGGTCACGCTGAGCTGGACGCGCTGGATTTCGAGCAGCACTTCGTCGGCGGCCGGAGTGGGACGGTCGACCGTCTCGACGCTCGACTCGCCGAAATCGTGACAGACGATGGCTCGCATTCAGATCACGCCGTCGAGCCAGCCGCCGTCGATGCGGAACACCTCGCCGGTGACGTAGCTCGCCCGCGGCGAGGCGAGAAACGCGACGGCGTCGGCGAACTCCTCGGGCTGGCCCGGTCGGTCGAGCAACACCTCGTCGGTTCGGCTCTCCAGGGCCTCCTCGATTGAGATGCCGCGGTGTTCGGCCCGGCGTTCGACCTTGTACTCGATTCGCTCGGTCATGATGAACCGCGGCGTCACGCAGTTGGCCCGCACGTCGGGGGCGTACTCTTTGGCTATCGTTTTGCTCAGCCCGTAGAGGCCAAGCCGGAACACGTTCGAAATCGCGTGGTTCTCCGGCGGCTCGCGGGCTGACGCGCTTGTGACGGTGATCAGCGAGCCGATATCGCTGTCGACCAGCTCCGGCAGTGCGGCCTCCGAGAGCAGCACGTTGCTCTTGATCACGCCCTCGTAGGAGTCGTCCCACTGGGCTTCGGTCGCTTCGTCGAAGGTGACCGCCGGTGGGCCGCCGTGGTTGTTCACCATGATGTCGAGGCTGCCGAAGGTGTCGACGGTCTCGTCGATGGCCGCCTCGATTTCGGCTCGCTTGGTGATGTCGCAGGGCAGCGCGAGCACCTGTTCGGGGTCGACTGATTCCTCTTGGTCGCAGAGTCGGTCCTTTGCATCGTCGGCTCGTTCGGCGCTCCGAGAGGTGACGACGACGTTCGCGCCTTCGGCGGCGAGGCGGGCCGCACTCGCAAAGCCGAGGCCCTGGCTTGAGGCTGCAACAAACGCTGTTCTGTCAGCTAACTCGAGATCCATACTCACTGCTGTAGAGAGGCACTGATAAATGTACGCGTCGACAGACTGTCAGAACCCCATTGATTTCCCCGAATTCGTCTGTGCTCGACCCTGTCGAGGGGGGTCGGCCCCTGTTGGCGATACTGCTCGGGCGATGAATTCCAACTGAAACGCATAAATCAGTGGGCTGAATTGTGGGTGTATGCGCCTCTCACTGTCTCGTCCATCTCTCGGGTCGATCAGTCGATTTCTTCGAATCTACGATCTCGTCTTTCTGGTCGCGTTTCTCTGGTTTATGGTGCAGTTTCTCCGATTCATCTTCCCGCCGCTGTTCGGCACCTTTCAGGATGTCTACGGCGTTTCGAACACCCAAACCGGGCTGCTGTTTACCCTCCTGATGTTCGGCTACTCGGCGATGCAGTTCCCCGGCGGCTGGCTTGGCGACCGATTCCACGAGGTGTCGGTGATGACCGGCGGCGCGCTGCTGTTCGCGCTGGCCGCGGTGTTCGCTGGCTTTGCGCCGACGTTCACCCTTATCATGGTCGCCGCAGTCGGGATCGGCCTCGGCACCGGCATCCACAAAACGGTGGCCATCTCCTATCTCTCGCGCGTGTATCCCGACCGAACTGGACTCAGCCTCGGGATTATGGACACCATCGGCCAGTTCGGCGGGATGCTCGCACCGATTATTGTGGTTGGGTTGCTCGCGAGTGTGCTGCCGTGGGAGAGCGTGTTTTTCCTCGGTGCTGTCGTGAGTATCGTTCTCGCTGCCGCGCTGTTCTACCGCGCCCATCCGAACAAGGGGTACGAACGACGCGACCAGCAGGACGAGGTCGACCTGCCCACTCCAGACGATGCCGACTCGGATACCGCGACTGACGACACCGAGACAGTCGAGTCGACCGACGATCACGAGACAGTCGACGATACCGACGACACCGAAGAGACCGACCACTCCTACATGACGATTTTTGCGGATCGGAAGCTGCTGTTGTTTCTGGCGGTCACGATGCTGTTCACGTTTTCGTGGAACGGGCTGTCGGCGTTCTTCCCGCTGTTTTTGGCCAACGAAAAGGGGCTGTCGCCGGGCATTGCGGGCATCGCCTACAGTCTCCTGTTTGCAGCCAGCGTGAGCCAGACAGTGACCGGTGGCGCGAGCGACCGGGTCGGCAAACTCGCGATCTCGCTGCTTTTGTTCGGCGTGATGATCGGGGGGCTGGTCGCCCTGCTGATCACGGATTCGGTTGTCCTCATTCTCGGACTGACAGTGGTGACGGGAATCGGTTTCCACGGCTTCCGGCCGGTGCGAGACTCCTACCTCATGGATCTCATCCCACCCGAAATCGGCGGCGGGACGCTGGGCATCGTCAGAACGGGAATGACCGCAATCGGTGGCGTTGCCCCGGTGGTTATCGGCTATCTGTCCGATGTGTTCGGGTTTGTCGTCGCCTTCGGGCTGATCGTCTGTGTGCTTGCTGCCGGTGGACTCCTCATCGTCGTCCTGCGATAAGCCGGTTTTTACGACAGTCGTTTTATGCTTTCGCAGTCGTACACGTATATTTATGTACGTCTCCACGTAGAGTAGCTGTATGGGTGAAACAGCAGCGCTTGCAGCGTACACCGTCAGCACTGAGTACGAAGACATTCCGACAGAAACCGTCGACTACGCCAAAAAGGGAATTCGAGATTACCTCGGTGTTGCCGTCTACGGCTCGCACCACGAGGTTGGCGACCAGATCATGGGCTACGTCGACCGCTGTATGAGCGGCGAGGAGTCGACCGTGATCGGACGGGGGACCGCGAGTCCGACCGGTGCAGCACTCGCCAACGGGGCGTTCGGCCACGCTATCGACTACGACGACACCTTTGAGTCAATCGTGATCCATCCGAGCTCGCCGGTGTTCGGCGCGACGCTCGCAGCAGGCGAGGTCGCCGACGCCGACGGCAAAGATCTGATCACCGCCTACACGGTCGGCTGTGAGGCAGCGTTCCGTGTCGGCCACAGCCAGTATCCGAACCACTACCAGAACGGCTGGCACAGCACCGGAACGGCCGGCTCGTTCGGGGCGGCCGCAGCCGCAGCCCATCTGCTCGATCTCTCGGTAGACCAGACGGTCGCCGCCTTCGGCATCGTCGCCTCGGGGTCGTCGGCGCTCAAAAAGAACTTCGGGACGATGACCAAGCCGCTCCACGCGGGCCACGCGGCCGAAATCGGTGTGCGGTCGGCACTCCTGGCCGAAGAGGGGTTTACTGCGGACGACGCAATCTTGGAGGGCAAGATCGGGTACGGCGAAGTGATGACCACCGACGGCTCGTACGATCCAACCGAGATCACCGAGGGCCTCGGCGAGGAGTGGGCCGTGCTCGATCTCGGCTTCAAACCGCACCCCTCCGGCGTCATCACACACGCCGCGATGGACGCACTCCGAACGCTCGTTATCGACCACGATCTCACACCCGACTCGGTCGACAGCATCACCGTTGCCCTCGACGATGCGGCCTCCGAGATGCTCCACCATGCCGATCCGGGCGACGCACTCCAGGCCAAGTTCTCCATCGAGTTCTGTCTGGCGGCGATTCTCCGCGAGCGGAAGGCGGGCATCCACGAGTTCACCGACGAGTACGTGACCCAGCCCGAGACGAAAGAAGTCATCGCCAAGATCGACCGCTCGTTCGAGGAGACCCTGTTCGACGCCCACTACGCGAGCTACGGGGCACGTGTGACCGTCGAGACGGCTGACGGTGAGACGCTCGTCAAGGAAGTCAAACACCATCCGGGCAGCCCGAACAACCCGGTCAGCGAGGACCGACTCCAGGCGAAGTTCGACGAATGCGTGCTGACAGTGTTGAGTGACGACGAGACCGCAGCACTGGCGGACGTCATCGATTCGCTCGAAACCGATGGGTCGGCCGACGACCTGATCGGTCTCCTTCGTCCGTAGATTGCTTGCGCGCGGGGAACCCTTTTACTATTCGCTCACAACGAACAGTGTATGAGCGACCCCACAAGTGATCGGTCGGTGAAGTCGACACGGACGACGTTCAGAATCATCGAGGCGCTCGAAGACAGCGACGGCGCGCGCCTCACGGATCTCGCAGAGGAGCTCGACCTGGCAAAAAGCACAATTCACCAGCAGTTGTCGACCCTCCGTGAGATCGGCTACGTTGTCCAGGAGGGCACACAGTATCAGCTGGGACTCAAGTTCCTCGACCTTGGTCAGTATGTTCGCGCGCGAAAGCCCGCGTACACACTCTCCGAACCGTTGGTCGAAGAACTCGCCGACGAAACCGGCGAACGCGCCCAGTTTTTCGCCGAGGAGCACGGCCGCGCCGTGTATATCCATACGAAGCAGGGCGAACACGCGGTTCAGGCCGACCGTCGAGTTGGCAAACAACGATACCTCCATTCGAGTGCCGGCGGGAAAGCGATCCTGGCGCATCTACCGGACGAGCGAATCGAGGCCGTGCTCGACCAGTGGGGGATGCCACAGGAGACCGACAACACACATGCAACGCGTGAGGAGCTGTTCGAGGATCTCGAAGCGATCCGAGATCGTGGCTACAGCCTCAACAAGGCTGAATCGATCAGCGGGCTGTGGTCGGTCGGTGTGCCGGTGATGGGGCCGGACGGAACCCCGGTTGGCGCGTTCAGTATCTCCGGGCCGAAACACCGAATGAAAGCCGACCGGATCCACGAAAACATGGTCGACCTGCTTTTGGGAACCGCAAACGAACTCGAACTGAACATTGCGTACTCCTAACATTTCAATCGACATATACACTTATTTCAACACACGGGTAATGAGGAGTGTATGGTGATACTCGCAGCAATCAGTGACGCAGCAACTGACGAACTGATCCTGACAGAGGCAGCGGAACTCGCAGACGCGTTTGACGACGAGCTTCACGTCGTCCACGTGCAGTCCTACGATGCCCTCTCGGACCAAAAGAAGGCCAACACGACGGACAAAACCATCAAACAGCAGACCAGGGACACTGCGGCGTCGGCTGCTGATTCGCTGGATCGGTCGACGGTTCCGGTGGGACTCATCGGTCAGCCGGCAGCCGAGATCCTGGAGTATGGCGACGAGGTCGACGCGCGCTATCTGGTAATCGGGGGCCAAAAGCGCTCGCCGGTCGGCAAGGCACTGTTCGGCAGCACGACACAGAAAGTGCTGCTCGGTGCCGAGCGTCCTGTCGTCACCATCATGGGCTGAGAGCCACCGATCTGTCGTGCCGTGTCTCATTAGCTGTAACAACTGTCCCGAACCGACTACTCGGGAAAGCTGTTCGTTGGTAGCGAACAACAGACCGGCACACACGAATTCGAGTGAAACACGTGTGTGAATCTTTTGTTATTTATCCTGTAGAATAGCTGCAGACAGCTGGGACGGGAGTATACAATGTACCTCTCCGACACTTGATCTACAGTAGAATACCTACAATTCGTTCCTAACGAACTCAAGCGGTCGCTGTACGCTCTGTGTGAGTACCGAGGACCGTAGATGCTGTACACTGTGATACGCTGGTAGTAGCAGCACAATCACGGACGGACGACTACGAAATGGCAGCTGCAAACCCGAGTTCTGGGTTGGTGATTCCACCTCTTTCCATTACACCCGTATGTTTGTAACACTTATTCAGTAATAACCGTTAGCACCACCCAATCATCGGCGGTTCGTCGACGAGAACAGCTGTCGACGACGATCCAGACCGACCAAAGAATTCGTCAGAAGCGAACAACTGGCAGTTCTACTCGACCTCTGTTCCAGTGACCGAGACCTGCTTACTCGAAACCGAGTGTCGTTTTATCCAACATTATTGTTAACAATAGATTCATTACCCCCGGAAAAACAGGATTCATACAGTCAATGAGTATCCAATGGCTCGAAGACGTACGGTCGACTGATATTGAGACGGTCGGCGGCAAAGGGGCCTCCCTGGGAGAGCTTACTGCGGCTGGCCTTCCCGTACCGCCAGGATTTGTCGTCACCGCAGACACCTACCGGACGTTCCTCGAAACCGCAGGGATCGACGAGGAACGGTTTGGCGGCCTTGACGTCGACCCCGACGATGACACGGGGCTGGCAGCCGCCGCGTCACAGGCCCGAGAACTCATCACCGAGACACCACTCCCGGAGTCGGTTCGCGAAGAGATCATCACGGCCTACCGATCAGTTGGCGGAGAGACCGACGATCAGCCCAGCGAACCGTTCGTTGCTGTTCGGTCGTCGGCAACTGCCGAGGATCTGCCGGATGCCTCCTTTGCTGGACAGCACGGCACCTATCTCAACGTCACTGAAAACGATCTCATCACGCGAGTCAAAGCCTGTTGGGCTTCGCTGTTTTCTGAGCGTGCAGTCCACTACCGAAACAATCAGGGGTTCGATCACGACGACGTCGACATCGCGGTTGTCGTCCAGCAGATGGTCGACGCCGAGAAATCCGGCGTCCTCTTTACCCGACACCCCTCGACGGGCGACCGACAGATGATCGTCGAAGCCGCCTGGGGACTCGGTGAGGCCGTCGTCTCGGGCACCGTGTCGCCGGATCACTACGTCATCGATCCGGAGACGGCGACAGTCGTCGAGTCGACGATTGCTGATAAGAAACAACAGATGCTCAAAGACCCCGAAACGGGCGAAACGGCGATTCAGCCGGTTCCGGACACCGACCGAACAACTCGTGTCCTGACCGACGAAGAGGTCGAACGGCTCGTCGAACTCGGCCAGCGTGTCGAGGCCCACTACGACGCGCCACAGGACGTCGAGTGGGCCATCGTCAATGGTGAGGCCTTCATGTTACAGTCCAGACCCATCACGACAATTAGTGAGACGGCTGGGACCGATCCGGCTGCGGCAACCGGTGGCGATGCCGAACGGTCGTCGACTGCTCCCGAGAGGGCCAAAAGCTCGACTGACGGAGCCGCTGACACACTCGTCCGTGGGGTCAGCGCAAGCCCTGGAACCGGCTCTGGAGCCGTTCGCATCGTCAAAAAATTGGACCACTTAGATCAGGTCACCGAGGGCGACATCATCGTCAGCAAGATGACGATGCCGGATATGGTTCCGGCAATGAAACGAGCCAGCGCGATCATCACCGACGAAGGGGGGATGACCTCCCACGCGTCGATTGTCTCCCGTGAGATGGGAGTCCCCGCCGTCGTCGGCACCCAAGACGCAACACAAACCCTCACCAACGGGCAGATCGTGACGGTCGACGGTGAGATGGGAACAGTTCGTGAAGGCAGCACTGATGATGAGTCAGCGATCCAGCCGGACCCCCTCGAAGCAGTGCGTCCGCAGACACCAGTCAAACCGATGACGGCCACGGAGGTGAAAGTCAATCTCTCGATTCCCGACGCTGCCGAACGGGCCGCGGCAACGGGTGCCGACGGTGTTGGCCTACTGCGAACTGAGCACATGGTGCTGTCGCTCGGAAAGACCCCAGCGCGGTATATCGACGACCACGGTGAGGAGGCCTACATCGACGAACTCGTCTCCGGTATTCGGACGGTCGCCGAAGAGTTCTATCCGCGGCCAGTTCGCGCCAGAACGCTCGACGCTCCAACAGACGAGTTCCGTGAACTCAAAGGCGGCAGCGACGAGCCACACGAGCACAATCCAATGTTGGGCTATCGCGGCATCCGTCGGAGTCTCGACGATCCTGATCCGTTCCGTTGTGAGCTTCGTGCGTTCAGTCGACTGTTCGAGATGGGGTATGACAACGTTGAACTCATGATCCCGCTCGTCAACGATGCAGAAGATATCGAACGAACCACGCTCCTGATGGAACAGGTGGGTATCGACCCGGCGAAGGCTCGGTGGGGTGTGATGATCGAAACGCCCGCCAGCGCGCTGCTCATCGAAGAGATCGCTGCCACTGGCGTCGACTTCGTCTCGTTCGGCACGAACGATCTCACCCAGTACACGCTCGCGGTCGACCGGAACAACGAACACGTCGCAGCGCGGTTCGACGAACTCCACCCCAGTGTGCTGAAGCTGATCGGGTCGACGATTGAAACCTGCCGCGAACTCGACGTTGAGACGAGTATCTGTGGGCAAGCCGCCTCGAAGCCAGCAATGGTGAAGTTCCTCGTCGAGAAGGGGATTAGCTCGGTGAGTGCCAACATCGATGCCGTTCGGGATGTCCAACACGAAGTCAAACGTGTCGAACAGAAGCTCCTGCTTGACTCAGTCCGCTAACACCCTGCAAACTTCGTTTTGATCGCAGAGGAACTGGCAACCAACAGTGGCCCGGTCGGACAGTAACCACAGCCGTTCGCGAGGAACGAACGTTGCGTTGGATTGGTGAAACAGAGTTCCCTGTTTCAGACATTCGTGGATCAGGCCAGCCAAAACGTGTCTTTGTGAAACAGAGTACTTTGTTTCAAATTTGCCGTGACTCTCTGATGGTTACGTGGCTGCTTGTTTGTTGTCTGAGACGACATCCCAGTCAGTGGGTGAAATAATGGTTGCATCAAACTCGCCGGCTTCGGGGTAGGCGGTCGTAACGAGTATCTCCGAGGTATCTTCGAGATATTCGGTGAGGCTTCGAAGATGCTGTGAGGCAAGTTGACTAATCCCGTCAATCAAAATAATCGGGACACGGTCATCCACATCGTACACACGGTAGCCTGCAAGCGCGACAGCGACACCGATAAGTTCAACTTCGCCTTCACTGAGCGCGTCGACGGTTGTCGTCTGGCCTCCCCGTGCGATGTTGAGCTCGAACCCTTCGATCTCCCCTTGAACGTCGGTTTTGATATCAAAGTGGGCGTGATCAAACCCGGGGGCAAACCGGTCGATGATCTCTGTCATCGCAGTATCGAACTCGTCTTTGAGTTCGTACTGCGTGTTGATTTTTCGGTTCCGTAACGATTCGATATCGGCTCGGTACTCGGATTTGCGTTCACGGAACTGTTCGAGATCGGCCTTCTGTTCGTCGAGTTGTTGGAGCGTGGTACGCTTCTGTTCGAGCTCGGACTCTTTGGTTCGAATCTCTGTCTTCACATCGGTCAGTTCTTCGTTGTGCTGGCTCTCGGTTTCAGCTATTTTGTCGACAAGCGTGGAGACCTTTTGTTCCAATTCCTCCTTTTTCGAGATGCTGTTCTGGAGTTCACTTTTTCGGTCCTGAATCGCTGCGTTGAGCTGTTTGATCTCCTGTTCGAGTCGTTCTTGCTGTTCTCGTTTCTGTTTGATTTCTCGTTTCGTTTCTTCGAACTCGGCAATCTCGTCTGTAAGTGCTGTTTTTTCGGTTCGTAGTTTGTTGACGGTGTCCTGAAGCTGTTCGATATTGGCCTCCATTTCGGCCTTCATCGATTTTTCATCACAGAGCCAACAGGTAATCTCGTCACCAGAAACAGTCCGGCTGACATCGGTCATGAGATCGAGATCGCCGTCTTCGAGGATGTTCCGATTCGCGTGATAGAGGTCCTCAATAAGCTGAATATGAGTGTCTAGTTCAGTAATCCTCTGTTGTTTTTCTTCAACATCTACTGATTCGGCAATCTCGGATGGGACGTCGAGTTCATCAAGCGTCGACTGTTTGTCCTCTACCTGGTTGTGTTTTCTCTCGATCTGATTTTCCAACTGGCTAATTGTGTTGGTGACGGTTTGGAGATTGCTCCGCACGGAACTGAGTTCGTCGCTAAGCGTATCCTCCCGCTGTGTGCTCTCCACCGTTTCGTTCTGTAGCTCATTGCGGTGCTCTCGGAGTTCCGCAAGCTCGTTTTCTAGCTGCGTAACCTCTTTTTGAACGGACGGAAGTTCGGCCGCCGCCTCCTGTGCATCGCTTATCTGCGTTTCGACGGTTTCCAACTCCCCTTTCAGTGCTCGAATCTGGGCGTCGATATCTTCGATATCCAGCGGCGCTTGCAGATACGCTGTGAGGTCTGCGCCGTTTCTGACTGCCGTTCGGATCGGGTTGTCTTCACCAAGGAATGCGAACAGTCGAGCACAGAGTTGGTCAGTTTCATCCGACAAATACGGGTTCCCGGATCGGACCGTGTTGTTGTGTTCACGCGTTATATTCACACTGTATGATTCGTCTTCGACTTGTACCGTGACCGTACCGGAGTCTTCGCCCTCTGTCAACGGATGCGGTGTGTAGTGGCCGGTCGACCCCATCGCGGCCTGAATAGACGACATGAAACTCGATTTTCCCTGGAAGTTCGAGGCCTGGACAATATTTAATCCTGGCTCGACAACCGCTGAGCCGGATCGTATGCCAGCGATATTTTCAATTGTAAACGACATCATAACGAACACAACTCAGTGTCCAAACGTGATAAAATACGCTGTTGCTGGAGACTATCTCCGAGCGTGTACTGACTGCACAACCTGTAGTTCATTCTACTAAATTCCGCACTCCGTTTGCCGTGACACAGCTCACTGAGTTTCAGTTTCAGTTTCAGTTTCAGTTCCAGTAGTTGTGTCACTGGGCAGATGCTCCTCACAAATGTATCCCCGGTTGTGAGCTTGCATAACTGTTGTTCTCTTTGCACAGATAGGACACTCGACATAAATATCAACTGAGACAGTTGCATCCGTCGCATCTGGGAGTTCACCCTTGTTCTCCCACGTTTTGAGCACCTCTTCGGTGCGATCTTTCGCTAGTTGTTTTGCATACGTTATCTTATCTTTTTCCCAGTCAGTGTCGCTACTCCCTCGCTTGGTTTCTTTCGTAACCTCCAGACAGGTTGTGAGGTGACGATACAGTGATGACGTCGAGATCAGATCGGCTTCCACTGTCGATGCGTCAATACCATCCTGTTCGAGATCTTCGAGAATAAGCTGTCGACGGTCTTTGTCATCCCCAACAATAGCGTCGTACTCTGCCTGGAGCTGTGGTTCAGTTGCTTTTCTGTTGTGTTCAGTGTACACCGACTGCAGTAGTTTCTGATTAACCCACGCTGTCAGCGGTCGAAGCGCAGTATTCGGTTGCATCCCCTCGCCAAGCCATTTGTCTCTGAGTACTGTATTGATGTCATCCGACACGACATGCGTCGACAGCCCATATGCGTCTATAATACGGCCAACCTTACAGCAGTAATTTGATGTCATATAGTTTGATTAAGCTATGTCTACTCATACAGTATACACTTCTTACTTATTATTGTTGCCTCTTATATGAGCCAGGGCAGCCAAACAAGAACAGAGTGGATCGAAGTCGCTTTGAGGGCTGTCGACTTACCACCGAGTATGAACGTCGGTGCACACGTTTCGATCTCGGGGTCGCGCGTCTCGTCGGATACGTCGACGCCAGAGTACAGCGATATTCGCAACGCCGTCGACCGCCAGCTCGCCTTCGGGGGCAACTGCGGCCAAATTTTCACCACCTCGCCGCAGGTCTGGAAACAGCCAGAGATCAGCAACGAAGCCGCCGAAGGCTTCCGCGAACTCACCGAGGAGAAGTTAGAGGGGCCGTGGGTGATCCACGGCTCGTATCTCGTCAATCTCTGTACGCCGAAAGATGACCTCCGGCAGAAATCACTCGACAGCCTTCAGGCCGAACTCGACGCCGCCGAGCAGTTAAGGGTTCCCTACGTGAACGTCCACCTCGGCGCGCACACCGGCGCGGGCGTTGAGGGCGGCCTCGACAACGCCGCCAGCGTCATCGCTGATCTCGATATTCCTGAGGATGTCCAACTCCTCATCGAGTCGGATGCCGGCAGCGGCACGAAACTCGGCGGCGAGTTCGAGCATCTCGCCGGCATCATCGAGCGCACTGACGAGGAGATCGGCATCTGTATCGACACCGCCCACACCCTTGTGGCGGGCAACGATCTAACGACGCC
>LFFM01000760.1_pt1 | contig 22685 bp, 25 predicted proteins | sample 643131 | NCBI WGS metagenome assembly LFFM01 (sample SAMN03777445, study PRJNA286221) | soda lake metagenome | biome: soda lake; feature: Kulunda steppe; material: water; isolation source: sample Tc-Br brine of Tanatar trona crystallizer | place: Russia: Kulunda steppe | collected 2011-07
GCAGGGCTTGGAGCAGTCCGTCCGAACCTACGGGTTCGTACGGACATTAAACCTCGCTGGAGCACCGCTACACGGCCTTCTTGACTGCTTCGTCCTCGACGTGTTTCACTGAGTTATGCAAGAGCCCGGCGGATTTCTGCTCCTCGCGGTCGCGTATTTCGGGCTTGGATACGTCGCGACCTCGATCCTGTTTTACTTCTGTCGCCGTCGCCGGATGCGCGACGCGTTCGCCCGTGGCGCGATCCTCGACACCGCGTTCAGCGGTCGCTGCCTCCTCGTGGTGCTTCTCTGGCTGTCGGTGTTGCCGACGCTCTTCGCGTTCGGCCAGGTGCTGTGGCGGTGACGGTCGTCGGACTGCTCGTCGTTCCCGCGACGCTGGTGTACGAACTCCTCGTGTACGCAAAGCTCACCGGCGATCTCCCGGATGCTGAAAACGGTGGGTCGATCCGCGAGCGATGCGCCGCCGTGACGGAGAACGCACGCTGATGACCGCCTGACTGGGAGTCGTCGCGGCGACCGTTCAGTCCATCGCGGCGTCGGAGATCGCCAGCGCGTCGTCGAGCGCCTCGATCGCCTCGTCGATCTGTGCGCTCGTGATCGTCAGCGGCGGCGTTATGACGATCGTGTTGACCGACGTGTACACGTACACGCCGTTGTCGAGCGCATGCGCGCCAACCTCGTCGAGTACGGTGGTGTTACTGGACACCTTGTCGCTGCGCTTCTCGAACGGGACGCGCTCCGTTTCGCTCCGCGTGAGTTCGAGACCCTGGTGGAGCCCGACGCCGCGTCGTTCGCCGACGCTCGGATGGCTGTCGGCGAGGGATTCGAGCTTCGAGCGGAGGTATTCTCCCTTCTCGCGAGCGTTTTCGACAAGCTCTTTCTCCTCGTACGTCTCGATCGCAGCGACGCCAGCCGCGCAGGCGGTGGGATGCCCCGCGAACGTGTGACCCTGATTGAGCAGCGTGTCCTCGAAGTACTCCGCGATTTCCTCGGTGACGGTCGTCGCGGCCAGCGGCTGGTAGGAGCCAGTCAACCCCTTCGCCATCGTGATGATGTCCGGTTCGGCGTCGTACAGCGTGGATGCGAACCACTCGCCGGTTCGGCCGAACCCGGTCATCACCTCGTCGCAGATCAACAGCGCGCCGTGGTCGTGAGCGATCTCCTGAAGTCGCGGGAGGTAGTCGTCCGGCGGCGTCAATACGCCGTTGGAACCGACGAGCGGCTCGACCAGCACGGCCGCGACGGTTCCGCCCTCGAGTTTCAGCATCTCGTCGATGTACTCCAGACTTTTCTCCGGGTCGAGGCTCGATCCGTACGCGTACGGGTCTGGACCCTTTATCATGCCGGGGACCTCGGGCTGGACTTCAGGTCCCTGTGCGACCCGCCGCGGGTCGCCGGAGGCCGACAGCGACGCGGCGGTCGCGCCGTGGTACGACCGGTACCGGGAGAGAATCTTGTGTTTTCCGGTGTACGCGCGGGCGATCTTGAACGCGACCTCGTTCGCCTCCGTGCCGCTGGTCGAGTAGAACGTCTTCTTCAGCGACCCGGGCGTGATCTCCGCGAGCTTCTCGGAGAGCTTCGCTCGCGGCTCCGTCGCCCAGCCGGGACTGACGTACGGTACCGTTCGAATCTGATCGGACACCGCGTCCGCGACCCGATCCGCGCTGTATCCCAGACTCGTACACACGTACTGACTGCTGAAATCCAGAATCTCGTCGCCGTCGGCGGTGATGATCCGTGGTCCCTCCGTGTCGGCTATCTCCGTCGGATCGAAGTCGCGCTGTCGGGTCCACGTGCCAAGCGTGTACTCCTTATCGAGCTGCTCGATCGTGGTCCGCTCGGGTTGTTGGCTTGCCATGCCAACACATCGTATGCAGAACGTAATAAGTTTTGCATGCTGTTCTACCGAACGCCATTTTTCTGCGTCTCTGTTCCATTCGTAGGCGTATCACAGAACGCTGTTTCTCGAACCGGACGTCGGCCCCGATCTCGTTGGCGGACTGTCCCCGCCGAAGCGGCACGCACGTCGGGACATCACGCTTTGGCTCGTTCCCATGGCGATACCGCTTTAGGGCCGCGGCGGTTGCTTCCGGTAATGAGCCAGCCGATGCCCGACGCTTACGAGCAGGGGCGCGGAATGGACGCCCACAACGCGGTCATGCGCGAGATCCGTGCGGAACGCACGGAGACGTACGATCCCACCGAGCCCACCCGCGTTTGGATCGACGAGGACAATACGCCCGACGGGGTGGTGAGTTCCCTCACCATCATCCTCAACACCGGCGGCTGTCGGTGGGCCCGTGCCGGGGGCTGCACGATGTGCGGCTACGTCGCGGAATCCGTCGAGGGCGGCAGCGTCGCTCACGAGGCGCTGCTGAACCAGATCGAGGTGTGCCTCGACCACGAGGAGGAGCACGCCGACGAGCCGGCCGAGCTGATCAAGATCTACACCTCCGGCTCCTTCCTCGACGAGCGGGAGGTCCCCGCGGAGACCCGGCGGGCGATCGCCGATACGTTCGCCGACCGCGACCGGATCGTCGTCGAGTCCCTGCCGGATTTCGTCGACCGCGAGAAGATCGCGGACTTCGCCGATCACGGCATCGCGACCGACGTCGCCGTCGGACTGGAGACCGCGACCGACCGCGTCCGCCACGACTGCGTGAACAAGTACTTCGATTTCGCCGACTTCGAGGACGCCTGTGCCGAGGCCGCCGCCGCGGATGCCGCGTTCGACGCGCCGGTCGGCGTGAAGGCGTACCTCCTGATGAAGCCGCCGTTCCTTGCGGAGCCGGAGGCGGTCGCGGACATGATCGACTCGATCCGTCAGTGTGCCGACGTCGAGGGCTGTCACACCGTCTCGATGAATCCGACGAACGTCCAGCGATACACGATGGTCGACGAGCTGTTCTTCGCGGGCGGTTACCGTCCGCCGTGGCTCTGGTCGGTCGCACACGTTCTCGAGGCGACAGCCGACGTCGACGCGATCGTCGTCTCGGATCCCGTCGGCCACGGCTCCGAGCGGGGAGCACACAACTGCGGCGAGTGTGACGACCGTGTGCAGACGGCGATCAAGGATTTCGACCTCCGGCAGGACCCGTCGGTGTTCGACCAGGTATCGTGCGACTGTGAGGCGACGTGGGAGGTCGTGATGGCCGAGGAGACGAGCTACAACATGCCGCTTGCGCGGTGACTGTCCGCTCGTCGACGATGCCGGCACCGTGACGAGGCGTTATCTCTCGACCGGGATCGTCGAGGCGGTCGTCCCCGACGAGTCGGTCGCCTCCGCGTCGCGATCGGTGACGGCCTCGTACACCGATCGGCGGGCGTCGGTCGGACAGAGCCCCTCCCGAACGAGATCTGACTCGGACAGCTTGTCGACCGCGAATCGAACCGTTCGCGTGGAGAGCCGGGTTTCTTCGGCCAGTCCGGTCTGGTCGAGGCGGCCACATCGCTCAAGGACGTAGTACACGAGCTTCGCGCTCGGCGGCAGCGGGTTGAGGCGGTCACGGACGGACTGCTCCATGCCCGTTGTACGTCGGAGCGGGGATTAATCGTGGTCCGACCGTGCGCAGGGATCGCACAACCGGCGGCGTCGTTGATGTATCGTCGATGTCGGCCGATCGCCCGGCGCGCCCTGACCACAGGCAGGTCGAGGGCTCTCAGTCCGTACCTCTGAACTCGACGCGCGTCCCGTCGTCGTTCACGATCCGCATCTCCCAGCCGTGTGCGGCGGCGATCTCCGTGACGATCGCGAGACCGAATCCGGTGCCGTCGTCCCGGGTCGAAACGCTGCACGCTATCGCCTGCCCGGGATCGATGTCGAGCCCCGGCCCGTCGTTGGCGATGTCGAACTCGTCGGACAGCAGACCGACAGTGACCGTCGGGGGGTCACCGTCACGACGGTCCGATGTGGAGTCGTGCCTCGGCTCGTCGGTGCCCGTCGAGCCCCTGCAAACATCTGTCAACCGGTGATTACGGAACGACGCCGCGTGGTCGGCAACTACAGGAACGACGCCACGTGGTCGGCGACCTCCTCCGGAGTGTCGCCGACGGGAACGCCGGCGTCGTTGAGCGCGTCGATCTTCGACTCGGCGGTACCGGTGCCGGAGCCGGAGACGATCGCGCCGGCGTGACCCATCCGCTTGCCCGGGGGGGCGGTCCGGCCGGCGATGAACCCGGCGACCGGGGTGTCCATGTGCTCGCCGATGAACCGCGCCGCCTGTTCCTCGTCCTCGCCGCCGATCTCGCCGCACATCACGACGGCGTCCGTCTCCGTATCGGCCTCGAACGCATCCAGGGCGTCGATGAAGGAGGTACCGATGATCGGGTCGCCGCCGATGCCGATCGCGGTCGTCTGGCCGATGCCGCGCTCGGTGAGGTTATCGACGACCTGGTAGGTGAGCGTTCCCGATCGGGAGACGAGCCCGACGTTGCCGTCGGCGAAGATGTTGCCCGGCAGGATGCCCAGCTTCGCCTCGCCGGGCGTGATGATCCCCGGACAGTTGGGACCGAGCAGCCGGGTGTCCACCTCCGAGAGGCGCTTGTTCACCTTCGCCATGTCCTGGGTGGGAATCCCCTCGGTAATGGCGACGGCCAGATCGAGGTCGGTGTCGAGCGCCTCGAAGACCGCGTCGCCCGCGAACGCGGGCGGAACGAAGATCACGGAGGCGTCCGCGCTCTCCGCCTCGACGGCCTCGTCGACTGTGTCGTAAACGGGGACGCCGGCGGCCTCCTGGCCGCCCTTGCCGGGCACCGCGCCGGCGACGACGTTCGTCCCGTACTCGATCATTTGTTCGGCGTGGAACTTCCCCTCCCCGCCGGTGATCCCCTGGACCACCACTTTGGTGTCGTCGTCGACGAATACGCTCATTGATTCACCTCGGCCGCGTTCTCGACTGCGCGCTGGACGGCCGCCTCCAGCGTCTTCTCGACCCGCAGCAGGTCTTCGTTCAGGATCTCCATGCCCGCCGCCGCGTTCGTCCCGGCCAGCCGGACGACGACGGGTTTCGGCAGCTCGTCGTAGCCGGCGAGCGCCTCGTTTATTCCCCTCGCTACCTCGTCGCCGCGGGTGATCCCGCCGAAAATGTTGAACACGACGCTGTCGACGTTCGGGTCGGAAAACACCATGTCGAGGGCGTTCGTGACGCGCTCGGCTTTGGCTCCCCCGCCGATGTCGAGGAAGTTTGCGGGCGTTCCGCCGTAATGATCGACCAGATCGAGCGTCGTCATCACGAGCCCGGCGCCGTTACCGATGATCCCGACGTTGCCCGACAGGCGGACGTAATCGAAGCCGTACTCGCCGGCCTTGCGTTCGAGATCGTCCTCGTAGGACTCCTCCGCCAGCTCCGCGAGTTCCGGCTGTCGGAACAGCGCGTCCTCGTCGATGTTCATCACGGCGTCGGCGGCGACGACCTCGCGATCGCCCGTTATCATTACCGGGTTCACCTCGATCTCGGAGGCGTCGTTCGACTCGTACAGGTCGTACAGCGTGGAGACGATCTCCGCGACGTCGCCGGCGACGTCCGCATCGACGCCGGCGTCGTACACGACCTTCCGGGCCTGATACGGATGCAGCCCGAACGCCGGGTCGACGTGTTCACGTGCGATGGCGTCGGGGTTCTCGGCCGCGACCGCCTCGATGTCGACGCCGCCCTCCGTCGACATCATCAACACCGGCTCGCCCGCGCCGCGATCCATCGTCACGCCGACGTATAGCTCGTCGACGAAGTCGACGCCCGCCTCGACGAGCACCGTCTCGACGGTGTATCCCTTCAGCTCCATGCCGAGGATCTCCCCGGCGTACCGCTCGGCCTCCCCGCGGTGGGTCGCGATCTTGATGCCGCCGGCCTTGCCGCGTCCGCCAACGTGGACCTGCGCCTTGATCGCCGCCGGATACCCGATCTCGTCGACCGCGTCGAGCACCTCGTCGACGCTCGTCGCGAGCCGGGAGTCGGGTACCGGTAGTCCCGCATCGGCGAATATCCCCTTCGCCTGATGTTCGTGTAGTTTCATCCACGTGGATGCCGGTCCGTTGATGGCTTAAATCCTGAACATTCGCCCCGATAACGTGTTCACACGCCACCATGTTCCATTCTCACGATCCGACCGAACGTTCAGCGAGCACGCGGGCCGGGCGCGAGACGGCTCGATCCCGCTTCCCGTCGGTCCGTTCAGTTCCGTTCCGGTCCGTTCGGGTCGCGCATCGAATCGCGCGGCGACGCGTTCGATCACGCAACGACGGATCGGGTCCCGACGCATCGGACTAAATAGTTGGCCGTCACAGTGTGCGAGCATGTCCGAGTTCGGCGCGTTATCGGTGGTTCCACCCCTGCTCGCGATCGTGTTGGCGATCCTCACCCGCAAGGCGGTGCTCTCGCTGTTTCTCGGCATCTGGTCGGGGGCCGTGATCCACACCGGTAGTCTCGGGATCGTGCGGACGTTCGAGTGGATCGTTGCGGCGGTCGCCGACGAGTTCCACGCGACGATCATCGTGTTCACCCTGCTTCTCGGGTCCGGCGTCGCGATGGTGTGGAACCTCGGTGGCACGTTCGCCGTCCGCGACTGGGCGATGGGACGACTCGACACCCAACGGAAGGCCGGGCTCGCGGCGTGGGTCCTCGGGCTGCTTTTGTTCTTCGACGACTACGCCAACACCGCGATCGTCGGATCCGCGATGAAGGACGTCTCGGACGGGCTGCGTATCTCCCGTGAGAAGCTGTCGTACATCGTCGACTCCACGGCCGCGCCGGTGGCGACGCTCGGGATCTCCTCGTGGGTCGCGTTCCAGCTGTCGCTCATCGTCGAGGGGTACGAGGAGGCGGGGGTGGCGGCCGCCGACCGACCGAGCACCTTCGAGGTGTTCCTCTCGTCTATCCCGTTCAACATGTACGCGATCCTCGCGATCGTGATGGTCGCGGTGGTAGTCGGGTGGGGTCGCGACTACGGCGAGATGCTGACTGCCGAACGCCGTTCGTGGACGACCGGAAAGGTGACTCGCGACGGGGCGGTGCCGATGCAGGACGTCGCCGGCGAGCTGGGCGAGCCGCCGGCGTCGACCCCACGGCTCGTCAACTTCTTCGCCCCGGTGGCGGTGCTCGTCGCCGTCACGGTCGTGACCGCCCTGTGGACCGGCGGCCTCTCCGCGACGGCGCTGGCCGGCGATCTGGCTGCCGGCGACCTCGACGCCGCGGGCGCGGGGCTGTGGGACGCGGCGCTCGGGGCCGCCTACGAGACCGCGCTGATGATCGGCTCGTTCGCGATGGTCGCCACCGGCTTCCTGCTCGGGAAGGCGTACGACGTCTTCGGCGTCGGCGACGCCACCGAGTACACGATCGACGGCTTCGGGATCATGATCACGGCGGTCGCCATTCTCTCGCTGGCGTGGGGGCTCGGCGAGGCGATCTCCGCGCTGGGCACCGGGGATTACGTCGCCGAACTGACCGTCGGCACGGTGTCGCCGGCACTGTTGCCCGCACTCGTCCTCCTCATCGCCGGCTTCATCGCGTTCTCGACGGGCACCTCGTGGGGCACGATGGGCATCCTGACGCCCATCGCGATCCCCGTCGCCTGGACGATGAGCGGGGGCGGCCCCGAGGGGCACACGCTCGTGGCCGCCATGGTCGGCGTCATCTTCTCCGGCTCGATCCTCGGCGACCACAGCTCCCCGATCTCGGACACCTCGGTACTGTCGGCCACGTTCACCGGCGCGGACCTCATCGACCACGTCCGAACCCAGCTGTACTACGCGGTGACGGTCGGCGCCGTCGTCGTCGTGCTATTGCTCGCGTGGGGATACACCGGCGTCACGCCGCTCGTGCTCCTCCCGATCGGGGCGCTGTCGCTCGTCGCATTCGTGTACCTCCTCTCCGAGTTCGACGCCCGCCGGCGGGGCGTCGACCCCGTGACGGTCACCGAACCTCGCGAGGACGACGCCGACGAGGTGTTCGTCGGCGGCAACGGAAAGGGGAAGTAGCCGCGCTCCTCGACGCCGGTCCCGGCGGTTCCGAGGGTCGCCACGCGGTCCCGGCGGTTCCGAGGGTCGCTTCGTGGTCCCGCGGTCCCGGGGTCGCTTCGTACCCCGGAAGTACCTCAGATCGCGTGAACCCGCGTCGTCCAGAAATCCCTGAACGCGTCCGCGAGCGCGGAGTTCGGGTCGCCGGTCGCGTCGGAGACGTCGACGTGGTCCGCCCGGCCCCGTACCTCGCCGAGCACGCTGCGTTCGCCGACGAGGATCGTCCGATCGACGTCGGCGGTCGCGTCGGCGAGCGCCGCGTCGACGTCGGAGAGGTGGTCGTGGATCTGCCCCTCGCGCCGTCGCTCGAACCGCCCCTGCGAGAAGCCGCCCTTCGAGTGGGCCTCCTTCACGTCGGTGGTGAACCCCTCGAAGGCGACCCGCTCGGTCCCCTGATACGTCCCGAGCGCGAACGTGTCCGACCGGACCAGACCGAACGCGAACCGTCCGGTTGGACGGAACCACGCGTCGTCGATCCGGAAGCGGGTCCCCCACTCGTCGAAGGGCTCCGGCGATATCGGCGGGGTGAGCGCGGCGCTCACCGCTCCCGTGTCGTCCGCCACCACCAGCGCGGGTGCGGCTCGCCTGACGAGTCGGCTCCGGTCGCCGAGCTCTTCGGCGACGCTCGCCGGGACCGCGTCGTCGTCGGGGACGAACGCCGTGAGCAGGCCCTCGGGGTCGTCGCTCTCGATCCCCCGTAACCGACCGAGCAGGTCGTCGAGCCGGCCGTCACGGACGTCCGTGACGCGGCGAAACTCCACGTGCTCCTCCTCGCTTTCGGCTCTGGAGAGTCGGTCCTCCAGCGACTCGATCCGGTCCTCGAGGCGGTTGACGCGCTCCTCGGCGTGCTGTCTGTCGGCGACGGCGTCGGAACGCCGCTCCGATTCCGCTTCTACCCGACGCTTGAGGTGGCGGTTCTCCTCCTCGAGCTCCGCGATACGCTCCTTCAGCTCGGCGCGACCGAGTAGCCGGTCTATCATACACGATGGCGAACGCGCGCCGATTTAAAAGGTGTCGTCGTTGACGACGCGCGTCGTGGGATCGCGCCCGGACTCAGGCGTTCACCGACGGCTCCCACCCCTCCCAGCGGAGGAGGTTGGCCGCCCGGTCGGCGTCCGCGAGGAGCACGTTCCGGCGCTCCGGCAGTCGGTCGTCGGCCATCTCCCTGGGAACCGCGAGCGTGCCGCTCGGGACGGCGTCGTCGCCGTCGACGGGGATGTGTCCCGCGTCGAGCTTCATCACAAGCGGCGTGTCGAGCCGCTCGATCCCCTCGCCGTCCGCGTACAGCTGCTCGTTGACGCGTTCGTGATCGACCCGCTGTATGACGGCCCGGTCACAGTCGTGCGGTTCCACGTACAGTTCTCCCAGGTAGTAGCCGCTCGAGAAGCGTTCAAACATCCTGTCCGTGGTACTCTCTACCATGAACCGTGATAAGCGTTGTCGACAACGTTTATATCGTCGTGCAATCGGACGGGTTTCGGAATCGGCCTATCCCTTTAACAGTTCCTCGGACGAAGGCCGAGACATGTACGATCGGATCCTGTTACCGACCGACGGAAGCGAGGGTGTTGACCGCGCGGTCGAGCACGCGATCGACGCCGCAAACCGGTACGATGCGACGCTTCACGTGCTGTTCGTCGTCGACAGCGACATCGTCAACGCCTACCCGGGCGACGAGTACGTCCACGAGTCCGAGGGAGCGGAGGCGACGCTGATGGATCTCGGCGAGGCGTCGGTCGAGTCGGTCGCCGAGCGCGCGACGGACGCGGGCGTCGACGTCGAGACCGCGGTGATCCACGGAGTCCCACACGAGGAGATCCTCCGGTACGTCGACGAGAAGGCGATCGATCTCACCGTGATCGGCTCGAAGAATCGCCCGGGCGACTACCGACGGATGCTCGGCTCCGTCACCGAACGCGTCTCCCGGATGTCGACAGCTCCCGTCAGCATCGTCAAGACCACCGTCGCCGAGTGAAGCCCCCCTTCTCGGGGAGCTCACGCCGGGCCCGCTACTCGACGGCCGTTCGGCGCCCGTACCAGAGGGGTTACTACGGCGCACGCCCTGTTTTCGGCCATGGAGCGGATCCCGACGTGATCGACTCGTTACTACGCGTCGACGTCCTCCTGTTCCTGATCATCGGACTGTTCGGCGGCGCCCACTGCATCGGGATGTGTGGCCCGCTCGTGACCGTCTACGCCGGTAAGATGAACGAGGAGCGTTCGGAGAGTCGCGGACACCTCACGACCTACGAGGTGCGACAGCACGCGCTTTTCAACGTCGGACGGACCGTGAGCTACGCGCTCATCGGCGCGCTGTTCGGCGCGCTCGGCGGTGCCCTCGTCGTCGCCTCCGGGACGCTCACGGCGCTCGCCGACCCGATCCGCGGCGGTCTCGGCGTCGTCATCGGGGCGATCATCGTCGCGCTCGGCGTCCGATACGTCATGGGGCGGGCCGCACCCGGCGTGGCGCTCTCGCTCGGACCGGCGACCCGGCTCGTCTCGTGGCTCACCGAACGGGTGAGTCGACTCGCGAACGGACCGGGCATCGTCGCGCTCGGCGGCCTCCACGGACTGCTTCCCTGCCCGATCCTGTATCCGGCCTTCCTGTACGCGTTCGCCGTCGGCGACCCGGTCGTCGGGGCGGTCGCGCTCGGTGCGCTCGGGCTCGGGACGATCCCCGCCGTGTTCGCGTACGGGACCCTGATCGGCTCCGTCGACGCCGTCCACCGCCGGCGCGTCCACCGCCTGCTCGGCGCCGCGTTCGTCGTGCTCGGCTACGTCCTGTTCGCGCACGGGCTGATGTCGTTCGGGGTCCACCTCCCGCATCCGGAGCTGCCACACTACCAGCCGCTCGGCGGTGAACACGCCGGTCACGGCGGCCACGAGGGGCACTGAGCGCGGTCGATCCGGCCGCCGATCGGGAGCGGACCGATCCGTCCGGAGCCACGGAGCGAGAGGATTTTTATCCGGGGACGGTGTGGGCCAACACGTGACGACGCTGGTCATCTGTGTGGATCGGTCCGGTGCGATCGGGCGGACCACCAACGTCCCGATGCCGGTCGCTGGATGGGAGGCCGTCCGCTCGCTCGTCACCGACGTCGGCCTCGGTGACCCGGAGGACGCCAGCGTCAACTGCCTGCTCGAGGCGCTCAGGATCGCCCGGGACCTCCGTGACGACCGCGAGGAGGCGGTCGTCGCGGTCGTCTCCGGTGCGAGCGACACGCCCGTCGGCGCCGACCGGTCGATCGCCGCGCAGCTCGACGACCTGATGGAACGGTACGACCCCTCCTCGGCGGTCATCGTCGTCGACTCCGCGGAGGACGAACGCGTCCTGCCGATCGTCGAATCGCGCGTGCCGGTCGACTCGGTCGACCGCGTCGTCGTCAGGCAGGCACACGACCTCGAGTCGACGTACTACCTGCTCAAACAGTTTCTCGCCGACGAACAGCTCCGTTCGACCGTGCTCGTTCCGTTCGGCATCGCGCTGCTTCTGCTCCCGGCGCTGTTCTACTGGCTCTCTCCGGCCGCCGCGCTCGCCGGCGTCGCCGGGCTCCTCGGCGCGGCGTTGCTGTACAAGGGACTGTCGATCGACCGGGCCGTCGCGGGGCTGCCCGACCGGGTCCGGGAGGCGCTGTACGCCGGGCAGGTGTCGATCGTCACGTACGTCGTCGCCGCCGGCCTGACGCTCGTGGGACTGTTCTTCGGCGCGCTGTCGGTGTCGGGGCTCGGCGACGACCTCCCGGCGCTCGTCGAGGTGATGGAGTTCGCGTTCGCGGCCGTTCCGTGGCTCGCGGTGGCCGGACTGACCGCCGCCGTCGGCCGGCTGCTCGACGAACTGATCCGCGATGAGGGGATCCGGACGCCGTATCTCAACCTGCCGTTCGTCATCGTCGCCGTCGGACTCGTCGTCCGCGGGTTCGCCGGCTACTTCCTCCAGCAGGAGTCGGTGCTCGACCCGATGACCGTGTCCGGAATCGCCGTCTCTCCCGTCCAGCGGCTCGCCGCGCTGGTGCTCACCGGACTGGTCGTGTCGCTCGTCGGCGTGAAGCTCGCGGCCGACGTCGGGACGGGAACCCTCGAGGACGTCATCGACTCCGATCCCGACGCCGAACGGGAGTGAGCCGCCGCCTGCGCTCGCCGGGGCCCGTTCCGAACTCGCCGGAGACACTTCCACGCCCGCCGTGTTCGATCACCCGATCTCGATGCGTTCGAGGTCGCTCTCCAGGTCGTCGACGAAGTCGTTGTACGCCTCGATGAATCCGGGAAACGACGTGGCGAGCTCACGGACGTCAGGCGCTGCCGGCGCCTCGTACTGCGAGAGGAGGTACACCCCACCGGATCCACCGACCCGCAGGTACGAGACCGCTCCAGCCTCCCACTTCAGCTCCCAGCGCGTGCCGTCGACGCGCGTCGCGAACGTCCCGTACTCGTCGTTCTCGTAGCGGTATATCTCCCCGGCGACGATCCCGCAGGTCTCCCTGATCGCGTCGAGAACCCGGTCGCGTTCCGCGACCACGGTCGCCGTCGAGGCGGGGTCCGGGAACGCCGCGGAGACGCCGTCGAGCACGCCGGACAGCGAGGCGACGTGATCGTTCCAGGCCGCCACGAAGTTCGGATAGTCGTCGAGCGCGGTCGCGAGCGCGTCCGGCTCCGGCGCCCGCTTCGTCGAAACCACGTAGGTGTCGGCGCCGCTCGACGGCGAGAACAACAGGAACTCCGGCTCGCCGGCCTCGTGTTTGATCGTCCACTCGCCGCCCGACGTCGGGAGGGTCAGACGACCGTAGTCGCTGCCCTGGAGGCGGGCGAGTTCGTTCGCGATCCGGGCGACGTGGTCGCGGATCGCGGTCACGACCGCGTCGCGGCGAGCGGCGAGCTCCTCGGCGTCCACGACGTCGAGGTCGGCGAGGTCCGTCGGTGTACTGGACGTCACGGTTGGACTGGGGGCCGCATGGCGTTAATCCGTTCGGACCGACTCGCGAAGCGCCGCGATTCGGTCCGATTCGTCGATCCCGGAGCGGAGCACGACCGCGAACACTTGTTCGCCGTCGGGAACGGGGGCGTCACCGCTGAGGATCGCGTCCGACCCCGTCTCCTCGGCGAGCCACCGCCGCCCGTCGGCGATCGCCTCACGGTTGAGCCACTCGGGGGGGCCGCCGACCACGAGCAGGGTCCGGTCCGCCCGGCCGTCAGGCACCTCGATCGTTCCCTTTCCGCGCGCGGCCTTGCGGATCGTCGTCTCGATCGCGGAGACGGCGGCGCTTGCGTCCACCGTCGCAGGTTCCGAGGACCCAAACAGTCCGAACCCGAACCGCGAGTCGGGTTCCGGCGGCTCGATACCCTGTGTCGCGTAGCCGATCGCCGCGATCTCGCCGTCGGAGCCGACCGCACGGGCGACGTCGCTCGCGTCGAGCACCTGCTGTGGAGTGGCGACCCCGTCGGCCGTTTCGCCCGCGCCGAACAGCCCCGCGAGCCGCTCGGCGATGACGGCGTTCACCCGCGGGATCGCCTCGGGAACCGACTCGTTCGACCGGAGCCACAGCTCGTTGTCGAAGCCGAACACGGCGTCGGCGCGATCGGAGAGCGCATCGAGCGTTCGTGCGGCGTTCTTCCTCGCCAGCGGTCGCCGCGGCGGGATCCGGTCCGTCGTGCCCGGATCGGGGTCCCGCGGCTCGGTCTCCTCGCTCGCCGGCAGCACGCCGAGCGCGTACGTCGGCGCGTCGTACAGCGTGTCGAGGCGCTCGACGAGCGCCGGCGCGATCCCCGCGCCGGCCGCCCCGCCGAGCCCGAGGACCAGCAGGAACGCCTCGGCTGTCGACGGGCGTTCGCCGTCCATGGCACGCGTGAGTTCCTCCGCGTGGGCCTCGCCGAGCCGGCGCCCCGCGTGCAGGTCGCCGCCGAGCCCGTCGCCGCCCGCGGCATCACCGAACCGATACCGGCGGTCGTCGGCGAGATGGCGGAGCGAATCGAGCGTCTCCATGTCCGTGTCGAACGCGGAGACGCCGCTCAGGAACGGGTCGTCGTCGTGGTCGGCGACGAGTCGGTCGACGATCCGACAGCCGGCACCTCCGAGCCCGATGACGTGCAGGCGCATACGTCCGTCCGTCGACTGGCGAGGGTTTATACTATGTGGAACGGCGGACGGGCCGACCCACCGTGCCCGGAGTCACATTCAAACGTCTCTACCGTCTACCGATCGTACCGAATGGTTTCCCCGTTCGAGGTGCTGGACGTCGACCCGGACGCCGACGAGGTGGCGATCGAGCGTGCGTACCGCGAACGGATCAAGCAAGCGCATCCGGATCAGGGCGGCACCCTCGAGGAGTTCCAGCTCGTTCGGCGCGCGTACGCGGCGCTGACCGATCGTGACCGAAACGGTTCCGAGCCGGATGCCGTCAACGTCGACGTCTCGGACCCGGACGACGGACGAGGCGTCTCGCCGACCCGCGTCGAGTTCCTCGACCACGCCGTGCTCGACGACTACGAATGGACCCTCGACGACGACGACTTATTCGAGAAGGCGGCCCGCGCGGACCTCACGCCGGCCGACCACGGCCGACTTCTCGTGGACCCCTCCGAGAGCTTGCTCGAGGCCGCCGAGAGCCGCGGCTTCGCCTGGCCGTTCTCCTGTCGCGGCGGCGCGTGTGCGAACTGTGCGGTGTTCCTCGCCGAGGGCGAGCTCTCACAGCCGGCGAACCACGTTCTCCCGGCGGAACTATCCGACCGCGGCTTCCGGCTCTCATGTAATGGCTATCCCATAACCGACGAGCTGAAGATCGTCTTCAACGTGAAGCGACTCCCGGAGCTCGACGAGCTCATGCTTCCCCCCGGTCCGTTCGGACGGGCCCGGTCGGAGTGAGGTCCGGTGTCAGAACGCGTCGGCGACGGCGGCGACGACCGCGTCCTCGACCGCGTCGCGCTCGCCGGAGAGGAACTCGATCTTGCCTTCGCGAACGCCGGCGGTGTCGATGTCGGCGGCGGGAGCCGTCTCGGCTGCCCGTGCGGCGACGTCGCGGATCGACACGTCGGCCGTGGTCCGGACGTACAGCTCGTCGGTACCGATGCCGATCGTCGCGAACGACTCGCCGTTCGCCTGCCGCCGGTGGAGGTCGTCGACGAGCAGCGGCGTCGGCGGGAAGTCGAACCGATGCGTGTACTTGTCCGTGTCGAGCAGCGCGAACTCGACGCCGCCGACCGCCTCGGTGACGACGTTCCGGGTCGCCGTCTCGAGTTCCGTCTCCAGCTTCTCGCGGAACTGTTCGGAGACGTGCGCGACGAGATCGCCGCCATCCTCGAACAGGAGGTCGGTGACGAGCTCCCGTTTGTCCTGGTACGACTGGTAGTACGCCTCGAGCGCGATCGCCTCGCGGAGTTCGGCGACCCGTTCCGCGTCGTAGCCGGCGTCGCGCGCGAGATCGAGGTATCGATCCGGAGCGTCCTCCCAGTAGCTCACGGCCGGCAGATGTCGGAGGTCAGCCCGGACGTCGGCGTTGACAGCCGACGCCATCGACGCGGTGAGCGCGGTCGTCGAGAGGTCGCCGTCGACGGGCGTCAGCTCCGGTGAGACGAGCGTATCGACCGCCTCGCGAGCCGCCGGGTCGGCGGCCGCGGCGTCAACCACGACCGCATCGGCGCCGTAGACGGACAACAGACCGATGCCGTCCTCGGACTCGACGGTCGAGCCCGTTCCGACGAGCAGGAACAGCGGTAGCTTCTCGTCGTGTCGATCCCGGTCCTGTAACATCCGCGTGACGTCGTTCGTCGCGGCGTCCATGTCGTAGACCGGGTCCTCGAGCGGTCGGCGAGTGAAGTAGTGGTACTCCGCGTCGCTTTTGGCGTGTTCCTCGCGGATGAGCGGCAGCGTGGCGCGCTCGACGGCCGCACCGGCGACGTAGCCGTCCGCAGTCGCCGGGTGCCGAACGACGATCGGCCGCGACTCGAGCACCGCGCGGCGAACCGCCTCCGCGGCGTCGAGCAGCCCCCCGCCGAGCTCGGCGACCGCCTCGTCGCCCGCGAGCGGCTGTAGTCCGTCGGGTCGTGCCTTCGCCGTCAGCGCCTCCGCGAGCCGTCGGCCGACGGCCTCGGCCGCCTCGCCCTCGAGGACCGCCAGGGTCTCGGTCTCGACCTGTATCTCCCCGCGACGGCTCTCGACCTCGCCGTCGATCCGCACCGTGTCGCCGACCTCGACGTCCGGGTACGCCCGGACGCCCGCCTCGACGAACGCGGCGGCGTCGACGACGCCCGTTTCGTCGCGGATCTCGAATATCGTCGGTCCCCCCGTCTGTCGGGCGCTCACTATCTCCCCCTCGACTCTGACGGCGTCGCCGACGCGGTCGGCGAGCGTCTCGATCGCGACGCGCTCGCGGTCCTCGACCGGCTCCGCGTCATCCGTCGTGTCGTCCGCGACTCCCTGGGCGGCCGCCGCGTCGGCTCGCCCGGCATGCTCCTCGTCGTCCGATCCGTCCGCGCCGGGATCGGCCGCGTCCGGTCCGGCGTCCGTCGATCCGGAGTCGACATCCGACCCGGAGTCGGCATCCGATTCGGCATCGGTGTCCGGATCCGAGTCAACATCCGATTCGGCGTCGGATCCTGATTCGGCGTCGGCGTCGGATGGGGTTTCGTCCTCGTCGGCGTCGTCGGCATCCGGCTCCCACTCGCGTTCACCGTCGTGTGCCAGGACGCCGCGGAACTCCCGTTCCGTCTCCCGGATCGACCACGCGAGATCGATGTTTCCGTTGTCGCGAATGCCTTTCACCTGTACGATCACGTCGTCGCCCGGCTCCCACTCCAGGCTCTCCAGTCGCCGGTCGAGTTCGGAACGGTGCAGCAGTCCGGTCACGCCCGGAGCCAGATCGACGAACACGCCGAACTCGGCGTATCCGTCGACGGTGCCGTGATAGAACCGCCCGGGAACCAGATCCTGCGCGGAGTTCCCGTGGAAGTCGAACACGACGTCCTCGTCGTGTAGGTTGTCCCAGTTCATGTCGTCGACGCTAACGTACGTTCTCGGTGTTCGAACACAGCATCCTCCTCGTGGGCGTCGCGGACGCGACCGACCACGGAGGCGTTACGATCGATATACTGACCCATTTGTATATGCCGAGTAGTTCACGCCTAAAACGGTTGTCGAATGCCGGCCGCGATCGGAGCGTTGGGAACGCTCGCTTCGGCGGTCACCATCCGAAGAGCGAACGGGCGGCCGCGACGGTTCGGTACGCGACGCCGTACCCGATGAGCGCCGGCGGCATCCCTGCCACGAGCGTCCGGACCGGCGTCGTTCCGTGGACGGTCCGAAGACCGATCAGCAAAAGCAGCGTCGCGTATGTGCCACACGCGATCCGCACCGCCGGGATCGGCGGCCCGGCCAGCGCCATCGGCGCGCTCGCGTACGCGACGACCTGCACCGTTTCGCTGACGCCGCCGCGGTCGCGGAACCGAACGCCGCCACGGTACTCGAGACTGGCGAGGATCAGCGAGAGGGTCGCGACCGCCGCGGTGAGATGGAGCCCAACGGGCGCCGCGAGCACGAATACGACCCCGAGCACCACGAGCGACGACAGCCACGTCGACTCCGCGATGCCGGGAACTGCGGACGGATCGGCGACCATCCAGCCGAGCGCGAACGCCGCCGCGACGACGGCCGCGAACGTCAGCCCCGGTGCCTGATCGCCGGGCGACACGTTCGCCGCGAAGAACCGACGCGGACGAGTCACCACCGATCGCCACGCCCGGAGTATCCCGATCGGTCCGCGATCACGGCCGCCTCGTTCGTCCCCGGTTCCCATCGGCTCGTCGCTCGATGACACGACCGCACGTTCGACGCGCAGGACTAACCGAATTCCGGTTCGAGACGCGGGCGTGACCGGCTCCGTATCGGCGCGTCCGGCGAGGGCGACGGCTCACCGAGGCCGTTCACCCGTGATATCAACACTGATACTCCGGGGCAAAGTTCTTACACGGAGTCGGTCGAACCCAAACACGAATGGTCGGACTCCGAGGCGACGAGCGGGCGTTCACTCCGGTGGCCGGGACCGGTCTGCTCGTCGGTGTCGTCGTGTTACTCGTCGCGATCGTCGGCGCGGCCATGTTCGGGTTCATCGACGCGGTCGCACCGCCGGACGCGGAGTTCGAGGTTGACGGCGGCGACGAGACGGTGGCGATCACGCATCTCGGCGACGAGCCGATCCCGGCCGAGGACCTGTACGTGTACGGCGAGGATCCGAACGAGGAGGTGCAGTTCGGCAGCTGGCCGGACGACGGGCTCGTGCAGCCGGGCGATCGGATCGTCGTTCCCGACGCTACCGGCAACGAACGGGTGGAGGTCGTGTGGAACCCGACGGGGTTCGATCGCTCGCGCACGCTCGGCGAGTACGACCCCGACGAGGCGGACGTCGAGGGGTGGGAGACCGACGTCGGAAGCGGCGTGACGCCCTGACCCGTCGCCAGTCTCCCCTGCAAGGCCGATCCGCACGTTCGTCCTGCCGGGCGATCGTCCCGTCGGGGCGGTCGTCCCGTCGGGACGGTGTCTCGCCGGGCGGTCGGCTGCCCGTCGCATTGGCGAACCACATGAGGTTTTAACGGGTGGAACGTGTAATACAGGTATGGGAATCCTCTCGCGCGCCTCTTACGTCATCCGCTCGAAGGTGAACGCCCTCCTCAACAGAGCGGAGGACCCGACGGAGACGCTCGACTACTCGTACGAACAGATGCGCGACGAACTGCAGGACGTCAAACAAGGTATCGCGGACCTGACGACCCAGAAGAAGCGCCTGGAGATCCAAAAGCGCAAGCTCGAGGAGAACGTCGAGAAGCACAACCGGCAGGCCCGCGAGGCGGTCCAACAGGACCGCGACGACCTCGCGCGGAAGGCCCTCGAAAAGAAGAAGTCGAAGATGAACCAGATCGAGGAGCTGGACGGACAGATCGCGGATCTCGAGAACACCCAGGAGCAGCTCGTCGAGAAGAAAAACGACCTGCAAAACCGGATCGAGGAGTTCCGCACCAAAAAGGAGACGATGAAGGCACGCTACGAGGCCGCTGAGGCATCCTCACGCGTGAGCGAGGCGATGACGGGCGTCGGCGACGAGATGGAGGACGTCTCGCGGTCGATCGAGCGCGCCGAGGAGCGCACCGAGGAGATGGAGGCCCGCGCGGAGGCGATGGACGAGCTACAGGACTCCGGCGCGTTCGACGACGCGCTCTCCGACAAGGACGAACTCGACAGGGAGCTTGAGAGCCTCTCGACGAACAGCGAGGTGGAGTCCGAACTGGCGACCCTGAAAGGTGAGATGGGCAAAGGCGAGGCAACCGACGTCTCGGCGGCGGAGAGCGACGAGGCGATCGACGCCGAGCTCGACGACATCGAGGCAAATATCGACGACGCGGCCGCCGCCGCCGAGCTCGACGAGCTCGACGACGGTGATGTCGAGATCGACGATGAGGTCGAGACCGACGTCGACCTCGACACCGACGTCGACGTCGAACTCGAGGAGTCCGAGGCGGACGCCGACGAACCGCGGAACTGACCGCTTTCGACCCGGATACCCTCCGCGGGTCGGGCATGCCGAACCGCTCGACGAGTGACCTTGAGAGCGGATCACCCAGTCAGTGTTCCGCGAACACGGTATAAACGCGCGTGAACGGTCGGATGTGTCTCTTATAAACCGGAAGCGACACGCACAGGATCTTCTGCGGTCGGCGCGCGCCGCGAGCGGGCCGGCGGCCCGCGAGTCACGAGGGCGACCGGAGGGAGCCCTCGGATGCGAACGGCAGCGCCGTGAGCGACCGCGCGAGGTCGCCAGCGTGGAGCGCTGGCTGCTCGGAAATCAACAGATTTCCGGTGGAGTCGGAAGGCTGCGCCGAGCGGTTTCCGGCGCAGCCTACCGACGAGGCTGGGGAGGCGTGAGGCCGCGGTCCCGCGAGTTTCGCGAACGGGGCTCGGGAGACGCCGTCTCCCAGTGGGGCGACGCACGCCGCAGTAAGCACCGCAGCGGGCGGTGTGGAGAGCGAGGAGCACAGCAAGGCGCGCGAGCCGTCGCGGCTGGGGCGTTGCAGGCGGTCGTGTCGATCCCAGCAGCGCCGTCTCACCGACCGATCACTTATAAACACAATCGACCCGACCGACACCATACGCACCCGACGTGATCCGGACCGATGTCGTCGTCCCGATCCAGTCACATCTCGGCTCCGGATCGACGGCCCGTCTCCGGGCGTGTGACGGTCGCAGGGCGCTCAGTCCAGTCGGTCGCGGACGACCCGGCGGAGCCGAGCCCACCAGCGTCCGATGACGGAGCCCGTCCCCGTTCCGCCCCGGTCCGCGGCGTTCGCCGACGGGTCTTTGATGGCCCAGCCGGCCCGGTCGGCCGCCTCCCGGACGGTGCGGAACTCCCAGCCGACCGCCGCCGCGATCCGCCGGTCCTCTCTCGTCGTGCCGACCATGACGTGCCGCGGCGTGTCGGTCGCGTCATACAGGTCCTGGACGGTACCCCACTTGTCCCAGTTGCGGAGTTTGTAGTCGTTGTCGACGCCGTGATCGCGCTCGAACGCGGCGACCGCGGAGCGATCGTTCGCGACGATGCCGACGTACCGGCTCCAGCGACGGGCGTCCGCGAACGCCGCGGCCGGATCCGCGAGCGACCGGGCCGCGCTCAGAGTGAACAGCAGCGTCAGGTCGCCGTCACGCGTCTCGGGACGTACCGCGAGGGACACGACTCGTCGTTCGTGGGCCGGCGGCAAAAACCTCTCCCGTCCGATCGCGTGCGTCGACGGGAGCGGATCCGGTATCCCCGTGTTCGGCGTCCTGCTCCGTCCGGAGCGGCGCGGTGTCGTCCAGCGAGTCACCGGGCGTCGCCGCCGTCGGCCGCGCTTTTCCGTCCCACGGCCGCCGACATCGACCAGATGGCGATCAGTCCGAGCAGCACTGCGGGGATCAGCGGCAATACGAGGTAGGTGGTGAAGAACGTCAGCCCGAACGAGCCGGCCACGTACGGGTACGCGTAGATGATTCCGGGGATGACGAGCACACACGCGATCAGCGCGGCGGTGAGGACCCACCCCTTTCGACTGAATCCGTCGCCGTCGGAACGGGCGGTGGCGTCGGAATCATCAATGGCGTCGAGACGATCGGCGCTCGCGTCGCTCGCGTACCCCCGCGTCGTCGCCGACTCGTCGCCCACCCCGCTATCAGGCCCGGGATCACTGCTCACTGTCGGGTATTACCACCACCTTCCCAAAGCCCTCACGGTTCTCGATCAGCTCGTGGGCCCGGGCCGTCTCGCTCATCGGAAGCGTCTCGCGGATCCGGGGCTCGAACGTGCCGTCCCAGACGAATTCGAGGACGTCGTCGACCTCGCCGGGCGTCGCCATCGTCGACCCGATCACGGACAGCTGGTTCCAGAAGATCCGTTGAAGCCCCGCGTCGGGGTTCCCGCCAGTGGTCGCACCACAGGTGACGAGGCGCCCGCCCTTCGCAAGCGACGCCAGCGAGTCCGGATACGTGGCCGCGCCGACGTGGTCGACGACGACGTCGACGCCGCGTTTGTCGGTGAGCGCCGCAATCTCCGCGTCGAACTCGGTCGATTCGTAATCGATCACGTGATCCGCGCCGCAGTCCTCGGCGTGCCGGAGCTTCGCCTCGCTCGAGGCGGTCGCGAACACCTCACAGCCCGCGTGATCGGCGATCTGGACCGCTGCGTGACCGACGCCGCCGGACGCGCCGAGCACGAGCACCGACTCCCCCGCCTCGATGTCCGCTCGGGTGTGCAGCATGCGCCACGCGGTCTGGAAGACGAGCGAGGCGGAGCCGGCCACTTCCCAGTCGACCCCGTCGGGAACGGGAACGAGGTTGTCGGCGGGTACCGCGGCCCGCTCCGCGTGAACGCCCGGAAGGTGTTCGCCGATGATCCGGAACGAGACGCACAGCGACGCCTCGCCGTCACGACAGAACTCACAGGAGTCGCAGGAGACGCCGGCGCTTACCGCGACCCGATCTCCGGGCTCGAAGCGCCGAACGTCGTCGCCGACCGCCTCGACGACGCCGGCCGCGTCGCTGCCCGGGACGTGGGGCATCTCGAGTTCGATGCCCGGTAGCCCGCGTCGCGTCCACACGTCGAGGTGGTTGAGCGCGCCCGCCTTGACGTCGACGAGGACCTCGTTCCGCCCCGGCTCGGGGTCCGGTCGCTCCTCGTACTCGATCACGTCGCGATCGCCGTGGGAAGCGAGCTGAACGGCCTTCATCACTGGGAGAACTCTCGCCGACAACTAAAACGTACGCCCCCCGGCGAACCACATTCTCGGCATCGCGAGGGCTCATCACGGGGTCAAAGAGCGGCGTGCAACCGTCCACACATCCGGTTCGAGCGATGGACCACGTCCGCGATGTGCGACGCCGGGAGCATATGGTGTCAAGCGAGTTGATGTCGTTTATAAGAGGTACGTGGGTGGTGTCGATGTCGGGTTATAAGTGATTGCGTGGTGAGTAGCCGCTGCTGCGATCGATACAACCGCCTGCAAAGCCCCAGCCGCTCTATTTATAAGGGATTGCCCGGTGAGCGGCTCCTGCTGCGATCGATACAACCGCCTCAAAAGCCCCAGCCGCGACGGCTCGCGCGGCTCGCTGTCGCCCGAAAATCGGAGATTTTCGGGATGACGAGAATCTTTGATTCTCGAACCACGCGCC